>JADHEF010001262.1_pt1 | contig 16651 bp, 14 predicted proteins | sample 8952391 | NCBI WGS metagenome assembly JADHEF01 (sample SAMN16124439, study PRJNA663245) | bioreactor sludge metagenome | isolation source: sludge (nitrite) | place: India:Bengaluru | collected 2019-02-28
AAGGCGCCCGAGCACCTCGAGATCATGACGGAAAACCCGGCCGCCCTGGCCGACCGGATTGACAACGCCGGCGCCATCTTCCTCGGCCCGTACACCCCGGAACCCGTGGGCGATTATGTCGCCGGGCCAAACCACGTTCTCCCCACCGGCGGAACCGCCCGGTTCTTTTCACCGCTGGGGGTGGACGCTTTCCTCAAGGCCAGCAACGTGCTGGAGTACGACGCCGCGGCGCTGCGCAGGGCGGCCCCGCACATCATCACGCTGGCCGAGTGCGAAAGCCTCAGCGCCCACGCCGAGTCGGTGCGCGTGCGCCTGAAAAAGTGACCGGCGGGGTGCGCCGCGGGCCGCGCGGGCGGCCTCAGACGTACTCGACCACCACTTCCTTGCGGGATTCGCGAAGGAACTGGACCACTTCCTTCATCAGGTTGACGCGGATGCTCATGTTCCGCGGCAGCAGCGGGTTCTGGTAATACTCGCTGATGCTCTGGCCGATGAGGAACTCGATGTAATCGGCCTCGAGGAATTCGCGCGCCAGCATCGCCGCCCCGTTGCGGTCGGCGGGCAGGCGCTGCGGGTCGCCGTTTGCGCGGCGCATCATGTCCAGCGCCCGGGCCGTCGTCAGGATTCCCTCCGTCAGCAGGTCCACGCCCGGGGCGAAACCCACCGGAGGGATGTCGCGGCGCAGGGTGCTCAGGTCGCTCTCGATCTCGATGCCCAGGTGGTTGCCCACGATATTCGCCGTGGTTCCCCCGCACACCACCTTTCGCCCGTCGAATGCGAGCAGGCGGTCGCAGGTGGACCGGTCGTCTTCGCCGCTCAGCGGGGGGCCGGTGAAGACGCACAGCGACTTGCGCGCCCGGACAAAGAAACCCACCAGCGTCGCGTCGTCGCCCGGTTTCGCCCGGTAGAGGCGGTTCGTCTCCGCAAGCAGTTTCCCCACGATCCCGCGGGCCCCGCCCGTGGTCCCGTGCAGCAGCAGCGTCTGCTCCAGGTGGCGGATCACGTTGTCGCGCCCCCAGCCGAAGTTCATCGTCGCGCCCAGTCCGGCGTGCAGCACGCCGTCGCTCAGCGCCAGGAGCAGGTCGCCGCGTTCCAGCCGCCCCTCGTGCAGAGTCACCTCCCGGTCCGCGATCCGTTCGGTGCGCCCCGCGATGGGGGCCGGGTGACCCGCCTTGAGAAGGATCGGCGGCGGATTGTCAAAGTTCAGCACGCGGAACCCGAGCCCGGGGTGCGAAACCTCCACCACCGTGAAGGTCGCGTACGCGATCTGGCGCACCTTGCAGACCGGAAGCGTGCCGATGACCGTGGAGATCACCTCGTCCATCGGGGCGTCGCGCTTCAGCATCGTCAGGATGATGGTGCTCGTGAGGCTGGCGAGGATGCTCGCCTTGACGCCGCTGCCCAGGCCGTCGCTCAGGACGGCGATGGTGCGTCCGGGCGTCCGCGCGATGCGCACCTGATCGCCGCAGAGCTCCTCCCCGCTCTTGCGCAGGCTGGCCTCATGGATGTCGAGGAAATCGCGCAATCAGGGGGTCTCCCGCTCCACCATCTCGATCAGGCGGATCAGGCTGACCTTGGTCTCGGCGGTCGTCTCGCCCAGCAGGCTGGCGATCTCCTGGGCCACCTTCATCTGCCGGTCCACCACCTCGTGCACCTTGGCGATGGTTTCCTGCTTCAGCGCCTGCGCCTCCTGCCGCTCCTTCCACTCGTGCGTCAGGTCCACCAGGATGCAGGCGATGAGGCCGTGGGCGCGGATCGCAAACGCCACCCGGCGCGCGTAGATGTCGTATGCCGGGTAATGGGTCTCGCGCGCCGGCGGCGCCTCCGGCGAATCCCACGCCTCCAGAAGGTCCTCCGCGTCCTCCAGCACCGTGGAGACGGGCCTGCCCATGATGGCGTCCGGCGTGGTGCGGAACATGCGGCAGAAGGCCGGGTTCACCACCTGGACGACCAGGTCGCGGTCCACCGCCACCAGTCCGTTGGGGTCGTAATCCCAAAGCAGTTCCCACAGGCTCTTTGTCTGGCTGCCGGTCATCGGTGGCTTCCTCCGGATGCCTCTTTCAGGTGGTGGATCATTTCCAGTTCGAAGCGCCCCCGCAGGTTGTCGGGCGTGATGTTGATGAACAGGTGGTCGCGGAACTTGAGGACCGCGCCGTTGACGCAAGGCCCCAGGCAGAACGACCCCTTGATCTCCACCGCGTGGTCCAGCTGGTGCTCGGTCAGCAGCGACCGCAGGTGGGGGAGCAGATCATACACGCCGCGCTGGTGGCAGGCCGATCCCATGCAGATCCAGAGGGCTTCGCGCGTGGTCATGAGTTCCAGCACGCGAGCGCACGCTCCCCGTGTCAAGAGCCCGGTGGCTCGGCACGGGAGGCGGATATGTACCCGGGCGGATCGACGAAACCCGGATTTGCGCACAAAAGAAAACCGGCAGACGACGCATTCGCCGTCTGCCGGTCGATCCAGACCGCCCTATGGTGCGTGGCGCTTACTGGGGCAGCAGCACCGCGTCGATCACATGGATGACGCCGTTGCTGGCCTTGATGTCGGTCTTCACGACATTGGCGCCGTCGATCTGCACCTTGTCGCCGTCCACCTTGATCTTCACTTCCTTGCCATTGACCGTCTTCGCCGAGGTCAGCTTCACCACATCCGCCGCCTTCACCTTGCCGGAAACGACATGGTAGGTGAGGATCGAGGTCAGCTTCTCCTTGTTCTCCGGCTTCAGCAGGTCTTCCACCGTTCCGGCAGGAAGCTTCTTGAACGCCTCGTTCGTCGGCGCGAAAACCGTGAACGGCCCCTCGCCCTTCAGCGTCTCGACCAGGCCCGCCGCCTTCACAGCCGCCACCAGCGTGGAGAAATCCTCGTTGCCGGCCGCGATGTCCACGATGTCCGTGGCCTTCTTCTCGGACTTCTTCTCAGCCTTGGCCGCGCTGTGGGTTTCCGCGTCGGCACCGTATCCGCCGCCGTTGCTGCTGCTGCACGATGAACCGGCAAACGCCGTCGAGGATGCAACGCTGAGAGCCACGGCAAGGGCTCCGATCCGGGTGATCCAGGTGCTCTTCATTTTTCGAACTCCTTGTTTGGTTTTGCTGCTTGAGTGCTGATGAATCAGTATAAATCTGTTTGCGGAAAATATTTATTCAACCTTCCGATTTTCGCGTGTTCAGATCCATGGGGATGATTTCGGATCGCGCCGCTCCGGCCCTGCCCCGGTGGTGGGGAAGACGGGCGGACAGGGAGCGGATCACGGATGCGGGAGGGCGCCGGTCCGCGCCCCGGCTTAACGCTCCCGGTCCCACTCCGTGCCCGCGAGGGCGTTGCGGATCGCCTCGACGCGGTAGCGCACCTCGCGTCCGTCCGTGGTCGTCACGTTCAGTTCCTGCCCGGTCGCCCTGCCGAAGAACTGCTGGATGAACGGCGCCTGGTAGGAGAACACGCGGATGTCCGGGTTGCTTTCCCACCGGCCCAGGACGATGTACTCCTCCGCCCCCCCGGATTCCAGGTTGCGCGCCTCGAAGGCCGTGCCAAACGCCACCGCCTCGGTTTTCACCTCCTCGCCGCGCACGACGCGCGAGCGCGAAAGCGCGTGACCGAGTTCGTGGGCGCGCTGCAGCAGGAGGACATGCTTGTCGCGGGCGCCGTGGTAACCCGCGTTTTCCCGCAGGTCGCCCTCGGCGCGCGCAACCTCGATCTCCTTCGCGTTGGCCGGGATCGTGACGGTGTTCAGCTCGTGGAGTTCCTGCACGGCGTTGTGGTGGCCGCGCACCGTGCAGTAGAAGGAGCCCGCGTCCGGCGACGACGCCTCCGCCACGCTCTGGGGTTCCTCCAGTTCCCGCCGCGAAAGCGTGATCTGCCGGTCGGCGCCGTTGCGGAACGCCTCGGCCAGGGCGTTGTGCAGCTGGACGGTGCGCCGCAGCTCGCGAACCTGGTCGATGGGAAGCTCCTCGGCCGCCACACCCAGCGCCTCGAAATTGCGCGCCTGCAGCAATGCGCGGACCTTGCCCAGCAAATGCCGCGCCGCCGAGATCGTCTCGCGCGACTCGCCGCCGCGCTCCACCAGCTGGTGCCACCCGTCGAGCGAGTCGAAAAGGTCCAGCACCAGCGAGGAGCGGGGGATATAATCCTCCAGGTGCTGCCAGCGCCCCTCCAGGATGCTGCGGACGGCCCAGAGGTATGTGTCCGGGTTTTCCAGCGCGTGCTCGAACAGCAGCCGCACGCCGCGCACGGCGATCTGGGCGTGATGCTCCGGGTCCAGCTCGCGCCAGATGGCCTGCGCCAGCCGCGACGGCGCCCGCGGAAACAGCTCGGCCGCGCGCTCGAACCCCTCGTCGCCGTCGCGCGCGAGCAGCAGGTGCAGCGCCCTCAGCGCGTGGTCCGGCGATTCCAGGGTCGCCAGGGCCTCGTACTCCTCAAAACCATCCAGGAGCGTCGCCGGTTCCGGCAGCCCCGACTCGCTGACGGCCTCCCCCAGCAGCTGCGCCAGGTCCTCGGCCAGCATGGCGGCCTGCAGGCGCGCCACATGGTCGTCCGCCGCGATGCCCTTGAACTCGAGCATCAGCGTCTTGCGCATCCGACCCACCAGTTCCGGGGGCGGGGGAGTGCCCGAGGCCTTGCCCGCATCCGTGAGTTTCTGGACCGCGGCCACCCGCTCCCCAAAGCCGGCCTCCAGCCCGAAGAAGAGTTCCGACGCCTCCTCCTCGATCGTCTTGGGCTTGTCGCGCAGCGCGATCTCGGCGTGCGCCCCGCCCTTGGTCCGGAAATCCACCATCGGGTCCAGCTGAAGCTCGCGCCGCGCCCGGGCCCACCATCCCGTCCACGCCGACTCCTCCACCACGCCGTTCAGTAGCAGCGCCTTCAGGTCCGTCTGCTTGATCCGCCCGCCCGCCCCCTTCAGCGCCAGCTTCACGGCCTCCAGCGGGCTCTCGTCGGCCAGGGCGGCCAGTTTCTCCGGCTCCCGGGTGCGCATGCCCAGGAACGAGTCCGGCGCCTGGTGCTCCAGGTGCTTGAGCAGGAAATCCACGCCGATGGTCTTGGTCTCTCCCGGGAATGTCAGCGTCACCTTGTTGCCGGGAATGTCCACCTCCTGCACGATGCCCTCGCCCCAGTAGGTGTGGCTCCATGCCTCGCCGGGGATCGTGTTCAGCAGCAGGCGGAAGCGGGGGAAAACCTTGTCGAGGGGCAGCCCCTTGCACGCGGCCAGCATGTGCGGCACCTGCGCCACGCCCGCGTAAACGCCCTTCAGCGCGCGCGCGGCGATGGGACGCAGCCTCTTCTCCTCGGGCCACCGCTGCGACAGCTGCTCCACGCGGTCCAGCAGTTCCTGCCAGTCCCCAGTCTTCTCGATCGCGTCCAGGGCCAGGACCAGCAGGTCCAGCGCCTTGTCCAGCTCGTGGGCGCGGCGCATCGCCCGGAAAAAGGCCTCGTAGAAATCGGGGCCGCGCGGCGGCGCCTCCATCATCTCGAGCCATGCATTCTCTATCGCGGGGAGGTCGCCGTTTTCGGCGGCGGCAAGGGCCTGTTGTGCGGCCGGGGAAAGCACCTGGGTGTCACTCATCGTGGTTTCCGAGTACGGGCGCAGGCTTGGATTATTTGGGGTTTCCCCTTGAAACGCCCCCGCCCCCCGCGTTACCCGTTTCCCGGTGCGCCGCACGGCGCACGGCCGTGCCGACAAACCAGTTGGATTGTGGCGAATGCGAGGGCTGTCCGGCCCGACGGAGGCGGCGAAGATGAAGCGGATGATGGCGGTGGTCGTCGCGGCCACCTGGATGGCGCACTGCCCGGCCCCGGTGCCCGCCGAGCAGCGCGAGATGACCGTGACCGCCTACTGCAAGTGCGGCGAGTGCAACGGCTACGCGCGGGGAAGCTGGAAGTTCCTCAAGCTCGACCGCTGGAACCGCTATGTCTCCGGGGGCCGCGACAAGGGAAGCCGCTACACCGGCAAGACGGCCAACGGCGGCAAACTCGAGCAGCCCCAGCCCGGACTCGTCTCCGCCGACAGCGTCAAGCGCCCCTGGATGATCCCCGTGCGGATCCTCGGCGCGCCCTGGCTCGCCCGCTCAAAAAAGGGAACCATCGCGGCCGACACGGATTACTATCCGTTCGGAACCCGGATGTATGTTCCCGGGTACGGGTGGGGAGTCGTTCGCGACCGCGGCGGCGCCATCAAGGGCCCCGATCGCATCGACATCTTTTTCACTTCGCACCCGCGCACCAACCAGTGGGGCCGACAGAAACTCGTCGTGGACATCCGCAAGCCAGACTGACGGCCGCCAGTCAGCCCGCAAACCGAATTCCCCGCCCACCCCTTTGGAGTTCGCCGACGCGCCGGCGCTTTTCCCGCCGCGACATGCCGCGGCCCGCGGCAAGGGGACTCGTTTTCGTGGGCAACCGGACTTGCTGTCACCGGGAACCAGCCGCACCCTTGGCCAACCCGCGCCACGCGGACAAGATGTCCGCGCCCCCTTCCTTCGACGCCGGAGCCAATTCATCATCAGCCTGCGAACCGTATTCCCCGGCCATCTCTTTGGAGTGCGCCGACGTGTCGGCGCTTTTCCCGCCGCGACATGTCGCGGCCCGCGGCAATGGGACTCGTTTTCGTGGGCAACCGGACTTGCTGACACCGGGAACCAGCCGCACCCTTGGCCAACCCGCGCCACGCGGACAAGATGTCCGCGCCCCCTTCCTTCGACGCCGGAGCCAATTCATCATCAGCCTGCGAACCGTATTCCCCGGCCATCTCTTTGGAGTGCGCCGACGTGTCGGCGCTTTTCCCGCCGCGACATGTCGCGGCCCGCGGCAATGGGACTCGTTTTCGTGGGCAACCGGACTTGCTGACACCGGGAACCAGCCGCACCTTTGGCCAACCGGCGCCACGCGGACAAGATGTCCGCGCCCCCTTCCTTCGCAACAGCCTCACCCGGCGCCCCGCTCCGTTTCCTTGCGCCCCCCTTCGTTTCCGTGCGAATCCCCCCGCTCCATTCGCCGATCCATCCAAGTCGCGGAGCGACGGCCCTACTGATTAGCCACGGGCGTCAGCCCGTGGATGGATGCCCCCCTGAAATGAGCCCCGTGAGGGGCGACCCTAACCACCTGCCCACGCACTCCACAATGCTCCCCTCCCGCCGCTCAGCCCGCCGCACACCCCGTCGCGTGCCGTATCCCCGCCAGCACCATCCGCCCCACCAGGCCCGTGTGCGTTTCCAGCGGCACGGCCTCCAGCCGGTGCTGGCGGATCAGGTATTCCACCGGACCCGTGTTGCCCTGCACCGCCTGCGCCCGCGCCGGGGCCAGCGCCGCCCGCAGGCGGCTGTACGCCGTGTCCCGCCCGGGCGGATCCGGCCGCCCCTCCGCCCCCGCCATCACGAACAGCGGCATCTCGCTCACCATCACCAGCGGGTCGCCGCCCAGCCCCGCCACCCACTCCATCGAACTCAACCCGAACCGCGACGCCGTCTCCTCGTCCCCCTGCCCCAGGAAGAACTCTTTCATCGCCGCCGAGGTCGGCGTCGTGCAGAAACCCGGCTCGATCCGGCAGAACCCCTTCTCGCCGTCCCGCTCGATGTCATGGAGCGGCATTCCCGCAGCCCGCGCCGCGTCCGCCAGCTCCCGCCGGAGCCGCGTCGTGCGCTCCACCCAACCCTTCCCAATCAGGAACCACGCCCCCTCCGCGAACGCCATGCTGTGCAGGGAGGCATGGAACGCATACGGTCCCCCCTCGCCCAGGAACTCCGCCACCGCCGCGTTCTCGGGCCGCAGGGCCGACGCCGGATCCCCCGGTTTCGGGTACCCGAACTCCACATCGTCGCCCGGCAGTTCCCGCATCACCCCGGCAAAGTAGCGCACCGGATCGAGCGGGTCCGAGAACCACACCGCGTTGCGCGCCGCACCGTCGGGATTCACCTGCGGGCAGATGTGGAAGCGGTGCGTCTCCAGCAGCGCACGCCCCTCGTCCGTCGCCATCAGCCACTCGGCCAGCAGCAGCGCCGTCGCCGGCCCCGTGGGCTCGTCCGAATGCGCGCCCGCCGTCAGGCTCACCCGCTTTTCCCCCCGCCCCAGCCGGATCCCCCACATCGGCCGGCCCGCCCGCGAACTGCCGATGGGGACAACCCCGATCGCCTCACCCGTCTGCCCGGCCAGGCCGGTCAGGCGGTCCAGCGCGCCGGCAAGCCCGCTCTCCGTCGCAAAAACAAAAGGCCTTTCGGCCGCGAAACTCTCCCACGTCACGGTTGCAGCTCCTCTGGCCCCACTCCAGCCTGCCAGTTTAGGTTGCACGCCGTAACGCTTGCAAAGAACTTTCGGCGTCTGGTTTCACACTATTTTGCACAACACGCCCGGCACCACCCCCGCGCTGGGCCCGGACGCAACGAAAGGACACGCAATTGGCGAAGAAAGCGCTCATCACCGGCATCACGGGTCAGGACGGCTCCTACCTCGCGGAATGCCTGCTCGAAAAAGGCTACGAGGTCCACGGCATCGTGCGCCGCGTCTCCACCTTCAACACCGGCCGCATCGACCACCTCTACGACGATCCCGCCATCAACGGCGTCCGCCTCTTCCGCCACTACGGCGACATCGCCGACTCCACCAGCCTCATCCAGCTCCTCTACCGCATCCAGCCCGACGAGATCTACAACCTCGCCGCCCAGAGCCATGTCCGCGTCAGCTTCGACATCCCCGAATACACCGGCGACGTCACCGGCCTGGGCACCATCCGCATCCTCGAGGCCATCCGCGAGGTCGGCCTCAAGTCCCGCTTCTACCAGGCAAGCAGCAGCGAGATGTACGGAAAAGTCATGGAGGTGCCCCAGACCGAGAAGACACCCTTCTACCCCCGCAGCCCCTACGCCGCCGCCAAGGTCTACTCCTACTGGGTCACCGTCAACTATCGCGAGAGCTACGGCATGTTCGCCTGCAACGGCATCCTCTTCAACCACGAGTCCCCCCGCCGCGGCGAAACCTTCGTCACCCGCAAGATCACCCGCGCCGTCGCCCGCATCAAGGCCGGCCTCGAAAAGAAAATCGTCCTCGGAAACCTCGACGCCAAGCGCGACTGGGGCTACGCCAGGGAGTACGTCGAGGGCATGTGGCGCATGCTTCAGCAGGACCAGCCCGACGACTACGTCCTCGCCACCGGCGAAACCCACTCCGTCCGCGAATTCCTCGAGGAAGCCTTCGGCCACGTCGGCCTCGACTGGCGGGAATACGTCGAAACCGACAAGCGCTACGAGCGCCCCGCCGAGGTGGACCTCCTCATCGGCGACCCCACCAAGGCCCGCGAAAAACTCGGCTGGAAACCCCAAACCACATTCAAGGATCTCGTCCGCCTCATGGTCGACGCCGACGTCCAGCTCCTCAACGACGAACTCCAGGGCCTCCCCGCCCGCCGCACCGGCCGCATCTCCCCCCCCTGATCGCGCCCCGAGGATCGAAATCGCCCACCTTCACCCGCCGAAGCCTCGGCGAAGGAGCGGTTCACCCGCCGAAGCCTTGGCGAAGGAGCGGTTCACCCGCCGAAGCCTCGGCGAAGGAGCGGTTCACCCGCCGAAGCCTTGGCGAAGGAGGGCCCCCTGATCGGACCCCGGGAATCGAACCCAGCCTCCCAGTCCGCCAAAGCCACCCCTTTGGAGTGCGCCGACGCGTCGGCGCTTTGCTCCAGCCGCGACGTGTCGCGGCCCAAACCGCACCAGCCCACCCGCCCCGCCCATCCATCGGTGATCTTCTCCAACAAACCGCCCCACGGCGGCTCCATCCCACCGCGCCGCCACCAACAACGCCTTCCCGAAAACGGCCCCTCCCACAACGGCTCCACTCCGCAATACATCCAGCCAAGTCGCGGAGCGACGACCCTACTGATTAGCCACGGGCGCCAGCCCGTGGAACCCCGTCCCCCAAATGATCGAGCCCCGGCGAGGCGCCCCTGCCCCTGCGCACCAACGCCGCCCCTGCCAGCGCCAACGGCGCGCCCCATCCCAGCCCAGGGCAACGCCCTGGGAACAAGCCCCCAAACCCGGTCAAGGGCTGAAAGCCCGCCCCAATCGCGCCCCGGACCAGAGAGAGCCGCGCCCCTTTGCAGGTTTCCGAACCTTTCCAGGCCGCCCCGCCGGTAATGTCGAATTGGGGGGCGAAAAACCCCGACCCGAAAAACAAACCAGCCCGGGCGCCCTCCCGGCGCTCCGGGAGAAAACGGAGAAGTTGATGGGTGAAATCGTTCACGATATCCACCAGGCTGGCATCTACTGGCAGGTCCACGCAACCCGGTTAAGGCTGAACGTTGGATACATCCGGTCCGACCTGCTGATGTTTGTTCAGGAGGGCCGCGACGTCTCCGACGTCGAGAAATGGCTCAAGGGTTTCGACCTGCTTCAGGGGCAATTCACCGCCCTCGAGATCGAGGCATTCACGCAAGCGCGCTCCTGGGAGGACGAACGCGCCTCGCCGAAGCACGTCCTCCTGATCCTGTCGGCCATGCTCAACCTCTTCCTCCCGTGGCTCAAGGAGATGGACGACATCATCGGAAAGCGGAAAGCCGGCAAACACGATGCCGTGCTCACCCTCCTCTACTGTTGCGGCTCGGACCTCGTGCAGGCTTCCGCCGGCATGGACGAGGAAATCGCCAAGTACGCACGGCACGTGATGGAGCAGGATGACGGGGAGGAACCCGCCGAAAAGGAATCCAGCCCCAACTGATTGCAGTCGGGCCCGCCGAAGCGGGCCCGGTTAATTCGTTTACGGCAGGTCCGCCGGGATGCGCGCAATTCTCGGTCATCCACGAACGCGCAAAAAAACCTTTTGCACGCCGCGCACCGAACAGGCTCAATGCGATTCCATGAATCACCCAAGCGCCGGGGGGCGAACCCCGCTTTCACGCACCGCCAAGAATGGTCCGATATGCCCACGCTGAACTGGATCGGCAAAGAAGCCGTCGTGAACCACCACCTCGAGGTTCCGTTTCATCTTCTGCGTGACGTGCCCGATCTTGCCTGCGGCGACCCCGGCAGCGGAAACTTGATTGTCCAGGGCGACAATCTCCTGGCCCTCAAAGCCCTCCTTCCGTATTACGCCGGGCAGGTGAAGTGTATCTACATTGACCCGCCATACAACACTGGAAACGAGGGTTGGGCGTATAACGACAACGTCAACAGCCCGGTCATGCGCGAATGGCTTGGTAAGGTCGTGGGAAAGGAAGGCGAAACCCTGGACCGCCACGACCGGTGGCTCTGCATGATGTATCCGAGACTGACCCTCCTTCGCCAGTTACTTACTGAAGATGGTTTCATTTTTGTAAGCCTCGATGACAATGAAATTCAATCGCTCCGTTTTGTGATGAACGAAATCTTTGGAGAACAGAACTTCATCGCGACCTTTGTTTGGCAAAAACGTGCCTCGCCTGACAATGATGAAAGCTTCGCTACAACGATTCATGATTATATTACCTGTTATGCAAAGCGTAAAGACAATTGCAGATTCAACCGTCTTCCGCGAACTGAAGAGGCCGACGCTCGATACGAAAATCCTGATGACGACCCACGAGGAGTTTGGACGTCTAGTGACTTGACGCGACGCGAGTATCGCGAACATGATTACTATCCAATTAAGTTGCCGAGTGGTAGGGAAGTTATTCCCGCGGCAGGAAGAAGTTGGTCTATGCCGAAGGAGAATTTCGATTCGTTGGTGAAGGATAATAGAATTTGGTTTGGTCCACGTGGCGACTCAATGCCAAGGCGCAAACGATTCCTTACAGAGGTGTCTTCGGGGATCGTTCCAACCACCTTGTGGACGAAGGAAATGTTTGGAGATAACCAAGCTGCAAAACGTGAAATCAGAACGCTTTTCCCTGGAATCTCCGATATCTTTGCAACACCTAAACCGGTTGACCTAGTCGAAAGGATTATTCAACTTGCAACCAATTCTGGAGATGTTGTTTTAGATTCGTTTGCTGGAACAGGAACAACGGCCCACGCTGTTTTGAAACTTAATCATATGGATTCCGATGTGGTGCACCGCCATCGGCAATTCATATTGGTTGAAGTGGAGGGCAAAGTCGCGCGTGGAACGACGACTGAACGTGTCCGACGTGTAGCCGGAGGCTATACGAAATCATCGGGAGGGCAGGTTAAAGGCCTCGGTGGCGGTTTCCGTTTCTGTGAATTGGGCGAATCTCTGTTCGATGAAAACGGGAAAATCCGCGAAGCGGTCCGCTTCGCCGACCTCGCGCGACACGTTTATTTTTCCGAAACGGGTGAACCGTTGCCGCGGGAGCGGGTGACGACGTCACCATTCTTGGGCGGGTGTCGGGGGGTGGGCATCTACCTGCTTTACAATGGCATCCTGAAGGACAAGAATCCGAAAGGGGGCAACGTGCTGACGCGGGAGACGCTGTCGCACCTGCCGCCCCACGATGGTCCGAAGGTGGTGTTTGGGACCGCCTGCACGCTGTCTCCCAACCGGCTGAAACGGCTGAGCATCACGTTCCGCCAGATTCCCTATCAAGTCCGGATTGCGTGAGGTGGTGCCATGCGGAAATTGAGGATTTATCTGGACACTTCCGTGGTGAACTTCCTGTTCGCCACAGACGCGCCAGACTTCATGCGGGTGACGGAAGAGTTTTTCGGCGGATTGGTGGCAACGGGGCGCTGCGAGGCATTTGTGTCCGATGTGGTGCTGGCCGAGATGGGCCGGACGCCGGACCCCGTGAAAAGGGGGCGTTTGCTCGGGGTGGTGCGCGACCTGGGCCTTCCGATCCTCGAACTGACCGCGGAGGCGTCGCGCCTGGCTTCGGTGTATGTGCGCGAAGGCGTGATTCCGACGCATAAACTGGAGGATGCGCAGCACATCGCCATCGCCGTTTGCAACCAGATGGACGTGCTGCTTTCCTGGAATTTCAAGCATCTGGCGAACCTGCACAAACAGATCGCCGTCCGCAGCGTAAATGAACGCGAGGGGTATTACTACCCGCTCGCACTGATCAACCCGATGGAGGTGTTAGGTGAAGACGACTGAGACGGCCATCCCGGTTTCCCTCCGGGAGGTTTGGGAATGGAAATCGGCGATCCACGAGGAAACCCGGGGAATGACCCCGGCGCAACAGCAGGCCTACTACCGCAAGCGCGCATCCGCAGCGGCGAAACTGATCCGGGCGCGGATCGTGGTGCTTCCCGACGGCACCCGCCGGTTGGCGTGACCCGACCCGACCGGAAAAAAGGGGGGCACATTGCTTGACCTGAAAAATTACCAGCAGGCCACGCTGGATTCGTTGCGCCTGTTTTTCCGCAATTGCCTGCGGTTCGGGGATGCGGAAACGGCTTTCGTGGCGACGACGAGGGAAACCGTGGGAAGGAGCCTTCCCTATAATCCGGTTCCGGACCTGGCCGGCCTGCCGTATGTGTGTATCCGCATCCCGACAGGCGGGGGCAAGACGCTGGTGGCTTCACACGCGGTGGGCGTGGCTCTCCGTGATTTTGTGAGGGCGGAGCACGGCACCGTGTTGTGGCTGGTGCCCAGCGAGACGATCCGCGAACAGACGCTGCGTGCGCTGAGGGACGGAAAACACCCCTACCGCACCGCGCTGGAACGGGATGCGGGACCCGTGGATGTGATGGATGTGGCCGAAGCGCTTCAGGCTTCGCGCGGGCGATATGAGGCGGCCACCGTGGTTATCGTCGCGACGATGCAGGCTTTTCGCCGCGAGGAAACGGCCATCCTGAACGTTTACAAACAGTCGGGTTCGCTTTTATCGCACTTTGACGGGTTCGAAATTGCGGACCCGACGGGGTTTGATGCCTACGAGGACGGCAAACCGGTCCCGTCGCTGGCAAACGTGCTCCGCCTGCGCCGCCCGATCATTATCGTGGACGAGGCCCACAATTCCCGAACGCCACTTTCGTTCACCACGCTGGACCGATTCCGTCCGGCCTGCATTCTGGAGTTCACCGCAACACCATCTGTCGAAAGCAAGGACGACAGCCCGCCCAGCAACGTGCTGCACACGGTTTCGGCGGCCGAACTGGCCGCCGAAGACATGATCAAGATGCCGATCCGGCTGGTCGCGCGGGGCAACTGGCGAGAACTGGTCGCCGACGCGGTCAGGATGCGCAATGCGCTCGAGGCAACCGCAGGCAAGGAACGGCTGGAGACGGGAGAGTACATCCGGCCCGTCTTGCTGTTGCAGGCCCAACCCGAGCGCAAGGGCGAAAGCACGATCGGTGTGGAGGAACTGCGCGGTTGCCTGCTGACGGACTGCAAGGTGGCTGAAAAGGAAATCCTGAGGGCGACCGGGAAGGCCGACGAACTGAAGGATCTGGACCTGTTTGACCCGGAGTCCCCGGTTCGTTATCTCATCACGATCCAGAAGCTGCGGGAAGGATGGGACTGCTCCTTTGCCTATGTGCTGTGCACCGTGGCGGAATCGCGGTCCAAAACGGCCGTGGAGCAGATTATCGGGCGGCTGATGCGCCTTCCCCGCGCCGCGCGGAAAAAACGCGAGGAACTGAACCGGGCGTATGTGTTCGCCATGTCCGAGCGTTTCGAGAAAGCCGCCGGGGCGATTACGGATGCGCTGATCGAGAACGGGTTCGAGCGGCAGACCGCCGCCGAAATGGTGGTGCAGGCCGAGGCCGAGCAGGGGGATTTGTTTGGCGGGGAAGGATTGTTCGCGCCGGAGCCGGTGGCCGTGAAGGTTGGGGCGTTTCCGCCCATGGAGCGTTTCAGCAAAGCCACGCAGGATGCGGTGCGTTACGATGCGGCTTCCGGCACGCTTGAAGCGCTGACGCCTTTGAGCGGGTTGGTGGTTGCGGAAATCGAAAGTCGCGTAAACGACTTGCCCACGCAGGAGAGGGTGCGGGATCTGGCTTTTCGTTCCCAAAAGATGGGACGTCCTGCGCGGTCGCCGGCGGAAGAGGGACGGGTGTTCCGGGTTCCGTGGCTTGCGGTTCGGCAGGGTGACCTGCTGGAGGAACTGGAGGTGTTTGAGGAAACACACCTCACGGAGAATCCGCTTGAGGTGCGCCACCGCGACCCGGTGCTGGACGAGGAGGAATTCCCTTCGGTGCCGCATTTCGGCGAAGCGGGAGAAATCCGCCTGGAGGAGGGGCAGTTACGGCGGATTTACATGGAGGGGCTTCACGCCGAAATGATCCGCCTTTCGGGCGGTCGGGTAAAAAGCGAAGCCGAATTGGTTTTGTGGCTGGACCGTTCGATCCGACACCCGGACATCACGCCCGACGACATGGGGGTGTTTCTGCTGAATGTGGTGCGTCACCTGACCCGCGGGCGGGGAATGACCCTGGAGTTCCTGACGCGGGAAATGTACCGGTTGCGCGATGCGGTGGAAGGTAAATTGCGCCACCACCGCCTGGCAGCGAGAAGGGAAGCATTTCAGACCCTGCTCCTGCAAAAATGCGAGACCCCGCTGGTGGTGAAACCGGAATTGTGTTTCGAAGCGGGGGCGGAAAACACATACGCTTACCGGACGCGCTACAACGGTCCGAACTGTTTCAAGAAGCACTTTTACCAGGTGATCGGGGACTTGGACGCCAAAGGGGAGCAGTTCGATTGCGCGGTGTACCTGGACCAGATTTCGGAAGTGGATTGCTGGATTCGCAACATTGAGCGCAATCAGGAACGGTCCTTCTGGTTCCAGACATCCACGGATAAATTCTATCCGGACTTTCTGGCGAAATTGAAGGATGGTCGCTACCTGGTGCTGGAGCACAAGGGCGAAGACCGTTATGACACTCCGGATTCGCAGGAGAAGCGGCACATTGGCGAAATCTGGCAGGAAAGAAGCGAGGGAAAGTGCGTCTTCGTGATGACTCGGGGGCGGAATTTCGAACAAATCCAAAAGGCGGTACGGAGGAGGGAAGCGGGATTCCAGGACCTGCTGACGTAACCGTCACCCCGCCAAACCGACACGGTTCGGCCCGAGGTTCCTGGCTGTTTTCCATTATGAAAATGGAGGCGGCGCCGCAGTCCGGCCTGCGGCCCTGAACAAACCCTCCCCGCATTCGGTTTCTCATCGCGGAACCCGCAACCATGCCGGGACGACTAAACATAGGCCCGGCATGCGTAGCGGCGGATCGAGCACAAACCTCGCCGCCCGCACCGGGTTCCCCCCGCCGGTCCGTTTGTGCCTCTTCGGGCTCCTAAGGGAATTCCCAACCCCGCCCCATCCGGATTAGTGTCGCCCCCATGGACATTCCGGATCGGTTTTGGGGGGCTTCCGATAAGCCCTCGCCCCCCAGTTTTCTGCAAAACAGACGGAAAATGCCGCATAACAAAAGGAAAGCCAACGTCTTACATCGTCAAACCCGTGCCGCTAAAACCCTCGTAAAACCCCACAAAAACCCACTTTCACCGCTCACACAACGCAACGTAACTGACAGGCTTGTTGCATCTGGCCCGCTCCCGCAGGACGCGATTTGTTGTGCCCGGGCTGGCACGCGGGCGGGACGCCCGCGCTCCTTTCCTTCGCCTCCGCTCCCTTCCATCCGCCCCTCTTTCATCTGCCCCTCTTTACTCCGCCCCCGCACGACGCGATTCTATCCGCCCTGCCTGTGCCCCAGGTGGTTCAGGATCGCCTCCGCCGCTCGGCGCGAGGCGCCGGGCGAACCCAACTGGGCGCGTACCTTTTCCAGTCCGGCGCGCATGCGGG
>JADHEF010001272.1_pt1 | contig 16649 bp, 15 predicted proteins | sample 8952391 | NCBI WGS metagenome assembly JADHEF01 (sample SAMN16124439, study PRJNA663245) | bioreactor sludge metagenome | isolation source: sludge (nitrite) | place: India:Bengaluru | collected 2019-02-28
GCCGCCCAGGAACAGGATGCCCATGGCGATGGAGATGATCACCACGAAGGCGCCGAAGTCCGGTTCCTTGAGGAGCAGGCCGCCGACTACTGCCATGGCCCCGAACATGGGCAGGAAAGCCTGCTTCAGGTCATGCATGACATTGATCTTGCGCACCGTGTAGTCGGCCGCGTAGAGCACGGCGAACAACTTCATCAGTTCGGACGGCTGCAGGTTGGCAAAGCCGAGCGATATCCAGCGGCGGGCACCATTGACGTCGCGGCCGATGCCGGGAATGAGGACCAGCGCCAGCAGCACGACGCCGGCCATGAACAGGTAAGGCGCGTAGCGCTGCCAGAGCTTGAGCGGCACCTGGAAGGTGACGGCAGCGGCGACCAGGCCGATGCACAGGAAAACACCCTGGCGGACCAGGTAGTAGGCAGGCTGATGACCGGTCGAACGGCCGCCCTCGGCAATGGCGATGGAGGCCGAGTAAACGAAGACCAGGCCGGTAAACAGCAGGATCAGCACGCTCCACAGCAGGGCGTAGTCGATTTCCGCCACCTGGCGACGGGGAGCATCGAGGGCGCCGATCATCATGGCTGCAACCCCTTCACCGCGTCGATGAAGACCTGGGCGCGATGCGCGTAGTTCTTGTACATGTCGAGGCTGGCACAGGCCGGCGACAACAGCACGCAGTCGCCTGCTGCGGCCTGGGCGGCCAGCCAGCGCACGGCGCTTTCCATGTCGCCGACGATGCGCGCCGGCACGCCGCTGCCCTCGAGCGCCATGCCGATGGCGGCGGCATCGCGGCCGATCAACGCCACGGCGCGGCCATGCTTTTCCAATGCCGGCTTGAGCGGCGAGAAATCCTGCCCCTTGCCGTCGCCGCCGAGCACGATGGCGACCGGGCGGCCCATGCCCTCGATGGCGGCCAGCGTGGCGCCGACATTGGTGCCCTTGGAGTCATCAACGTAGAGCACACCGTCGATCTCGGCGACCGTTTCGACGCGGTGCGGTAAACCCTTGAAGGTCTTCAGCGGAGCAATCAGGCGCTGCGGCGCGACGCCGACCGCCTCGCACAGCGCCAGGGCCGCCATGGCGTTGGCGGCATTGTGCAGACCGGACAACTGCAGGTCGGCCAGCTCGACCAGCGCTTCCTTGCCGCGCCAGATCGAACCATCGGCAAAACCGTAATCGACGCCGCGCGGTGCAGGGTTGAGGCCGAAGGTGATCATCTTGCGGCCACAGCGGCCGTTGCCCATCGACCAGTCGTCGTCGCGATTGAGGATCATCGCGCCCTTGCCCTGGAAGACACGCGACTTGGCAGCAGCGTAGTTGGCCAGGCTGCCTTCGTAACGGTCGAGGTGATCTTCCGACAGATTGAGCACGGTCGCCGCAGCGGCATGCAGGTGGTGTGTCGTTTCCAGTTGGAAGCTGGACAATTCGAGCACCCAGACTTGCGGCAGTGCACCGCTGTCCTGCGCGTCCATCAGCGCATCGAGCGCTGACGGCGAGATGTTGCCGCAAGCGATGGCCGGCACACCGGCACCATCAAGCAGGTGGGCGGTGAGCGCCGTGGTCGTCGTCTTGCCGTTGCTGCCGGTGATGGCGACGATCAGCGAAGCGGACACCTGCTCGCGCACACCGGCGGCGAACAGTTCGATTTCGGAGACCAGCTTGTCGGCGACAGCAGCGATTTCCGGCGTGGCCTTGGGCACGCCCGGCGACAGGGCGACCAGTTCCGGCCAGACAAAGGTTTCGGCAGCAAACGGCCCAGCCAGCAACTCGGCCCCCGGCGCCACTTGCTGCAACGCCTCGACGTTGGGCGGATTGTCACGCGAATCGGCAACACGCACGATGGCGCCCTGGCGATGCAGCCACTTGGCCATCGCCAGCCCGGACTCGCCGAGTCCGACTACCAGTACGCGTTTGCCCCTGAGTTCCATGTTCCTAACGCAGCTTCAAGGTGGATAGCCCGACCAGCACGAGCATGATGGTGATGATCCAGAAGCGGACGACGACCTGCGTCTCCTTCCAGCCGGTTTGTTCGAAGTGGTGGTGCAGCGGCGCCATGCGCAGGATGCGCCGGCCCTCGCCGTACTTTTTCTTGGTGTATTTGAAGTAGCTGACCTGCAGCATCACCGACAGGGTTTCGATAACGAAGACGCCGCCCATGATCAGCAGCACGATTTCCTGGCGGACGATCACGGCGACGGTACCGAGCGCTGCGCCGAGCGCCAGCGCGCCGACGTCGCCCATGAACACCTCGGCCGGATAGGCGTTGAACCACAGGAAGCCGAGCCCGGCCCCGGCGATGGCGCCGAGGAAGATGCACAGCTCGCCAGCCCCCGGCACGTAGGGGATCAGCAGGTACTTGGCATACACCGCGTGACCGGTGACGTAGGCGATCAGTGCAAAGGCGGCGGCGATCATCACGGTCGGCATGATCGCCAGGCCGTCGAGGCCATCGGTCAGGTTCACCGCGTTGCTGGTGCCGACGATCACGAAGTAGGTCAGGGTGATGAAGCCGACGATGCCCAGCGGGTAGGCGACCGTCTTGATGAAGGGGATGATCAGTTCGGTTTGCGCCGGGCTCTTGGCCGAGAAGGCGATGAACAGCGCGGCACCGATGCCGAGCACCGACTGCCAGAAGAATTTCCAGCGGCTGGCCAGCCCGTTCGGGTCGCGGTAGACCACCTTCTTCCAGTCGTCGTACCAGCCGACGATGCCGTAGCCGAGGGTAACGACCAGCACCGTCCATACGTACTTATTGGTCAGGTCGCCCCACAGCAGGGTCGTGATACCGATGGCGATCAGGATCAGCACGCCGCCCATGGTCGGCGTGCCGGACTTGACGAGGTGGGTCTGCGGCCCGTCGGTGCGCACCGCCTGGCCAATTTTCTTGGCGGCCAGCCAGCGGATGACGGCCGGCCCGGCGGCCAGCGAAATGAGCAGTGCGGTCATCGCGGCCAGGACGGCACGCAGCGTGATGTAGTTGAAGACGTTGAAGAAACGAACGTCCTGGGCGAGCCACTGGGCCAGGGCAAGCAGCATTAGCGTGTCTCCTCGGCAGCCAGGGCATCGGCCACCCTTTCCATTTTCATGAAGCGCGAGCCCTTGACCAGCACCGTCGTGTCGGGTCCCAGCTCCTTATCGGCAGCGGCGATCAGCTTGTCGACATGGCAGAAATGGCGGGCGCCGTCGCCGAAATTGCGCACAGCCGCCTTGGTCGCCTCGCCCAGCGCAAACAACAGATCGACGCCCTGGCTCTTGGCGTAGCCGCCGATCTCGTCGTGATACTGGGCACAGGCTTCGCCGATCTCGCCCATGTCGCCGAGGATCAGCAGCTTGCGGCCGATGGTCGAAGCCAGTACGTCGATGCCGGCGCGTACCGAATCCGGATTGGCGTTGTAGGTATCGTCGAGAATCTCCGCCCCCAGCTTGCCGGCACGACGCTGCAAGCGGCCCTTGACTCCGGAGAAGCTCTCCAGCCCGGCTGCCACGGCAGCCAGCGGCACACCGGCAGCCAGGCTGGCGGCCGCAGCGGCCACCGCATTGCCGGCGTTATGGCGCCCCGGGATACGCAAGGCGATATGCACCTCGCCTTCCGGTGCGCTCAGATCGATGGCGGTCTCCAGTCCGTGCTGGCGTACCTTGCCGACCACATCGGCGGCACCGTCGATGGCGAAGCTGCGTACCGGACGCCCGGCGTTGATCACCGCCACACCTTCGGCCGGCAGACCGCTGAAAATGGCCCCCTTCTCGCGCGCCACCTCGTCCAGATCGCCCATCCCCTCAAGGTGGGCGCGCTGGGCATTGGTGACCAGCGCCACGGTGGGGGCACCGATCGGTGCCAGGTAGGCGATCTCGCCCGGGTGGTTCATGCCCATCTCGATCACGGCGGCACGATGCGCGGCGCTCAGGCCGAGCAGGGTCAGCGGTAGGCCGATGTCGTTGTTCAGGTTGCCCCGTGTCGACAACACGGCAGCGCCATGGGCGACCTTCAGGATGGCCGCGATCATTTCCTTGGTCGTCGTCTTGCCGTTGGAACCGGTAACGGCGATGACCGGCAACGCGAAGCGGGCGCGCCAGGCAGCGGCCAGGCGGCCCAACGCCAGGCGGGTGTCATCAACCACGACGGCAGACACGCCGGCCGGCAGCTTTCCGGCATCGGCCACCAGCAAGGCGCCGGCACCGGCTGCCATGGCCTGGTCCAGAAAGTCATGGGCGTCGAAACGCTCGCCGGCCAGCGCGATGAACAGCGCCCCCTTGGCGATGGCCCGGGTATCGGTCGATACGCCTTCCACGGTGACATCCGCACCGACCAGACGCCCGTTCACGGCGGCGGCGATTTGCGACAGCGACCAGTTCATGCCGTCTCCTCCTGTTTGCTGCGGCGCAGCGCGAGTGCTGCACCGGCTTGTTCGACATCGGAGAAAGGCAGACGAAGGCTGCCCATGTCCTGATAGGGTTCGTGCCCCTTGCCGGCCAGCAGGATCACGTCCTGCGCAGCGGCTTCACACACGGCCTGGCGAATGGCCACGGCCCGGTCGACTTCGCACTCGGCATGGCGCATGCCGGCAAGAATCTGTTCGATGATGCTTTCCGGCACTTCGCTGCGCGGGTTGTCGCTGGTCACCAGGACGCGGTCGGCGCAACGCTCGGCTACCGCGCCCATCTCCGGCCGCTTGCCCTTGTCGCGATCGCCGCCACAGCCGAAGACGACCACCAGACGGCCATTTCGGGCCGTTGCCACGGCGCGCAGCGCAAGCAGGGCATTCTCCAGTGCATCCGGCGTATGGGCGTAGTCGACAACGACCAGCGGCTCACCATTGCCGCCGACGCGCTCCATGCGGCCCGGCGGCGGCGTCAATGCGGACAGGCGACGCGCCACGTCGTCGGCAGCAAGGCCGGCATCGAACAGCACGGCGGCGATGGCCAGCAGATTGGAAATGTTGTACCGGCCGACCAAGGCGGTTTCCACCACGGCACGGCCATTCGGCAGCACCAAGTTGAAACGCTGGCCGTGCGGCAGATCGGTCAGCGCCTCGGCACGCACAAGCGCATGACTGTCGCGATGCGACTCGTCGATGCCGTAGCCCAGCACGCGCATGGCCGAGGTTTCGCGTAACAGCTTGCGGCCGAGTTCGTCGTCCACATTGACGATGGCAGTACGCAGTTGCGGCCAGTGGAACAGTTTTTCCTTGGCGTCGGCATAGGCTTCCATCGAGCCGTGGTAATCCAGATGATCGCGGGTGAAATTGGTGAATACCGCCACATCGACTCGCGCACCGTTCATGCGCCCTTCCTCGATGCCGATGGAACTGGCCTCCAGTGCGCAGGCCGCTGCCTGGCGGGCGCGGAATTGCGCCAGATAACGCATCAGGGTCGTCGCTTCCGGCGTGGTAAAGCCCGTTTCCGTCAGGGCCTCGGGGAAGCCGGCACCCAGCGTGCCGATGATGGCGCAGGGCTTGGGATAGGCACGGGCCAGGCACTGGCTGATCGTCGTCTTGCCATTGGTGCCGGTGATGGCGATCAGCGACAACGCTTCGCTCGGGTGGCCGTAGACGGCATGCGCGAGCGGACCGGCCAGCGGGCGCAGCGCCGGGACCGGGAAATTCGGCCCATCATGCGACCATGCGAAGTCGTCGCCCGGTTGCCACAGCACGGCCACGGCGCCGCGCGCCAGCGCATCGCCGATGTAACGCCGGCCATCGGCCAGGGCGCCCGGATAGGCCAGGAAGAGATCGCCTGCCTGCACCTGGCGGCTGTCGTCGGCCACGCCGCCCGGCACGATGCCCATGCCGGCCAGGCGTTCGAGGATAGCGTGCGGTGTGCTCATAGCTTGCCCTTCCCCGCTTCGACCTCGGCCACCTGAATCGGCGCATCCGGCGGGATGCCCAGGGTACGCAAGGCACCGCCGGTGATCTGCGCGAAGGCCGGCCCGGCGACGTCGCCACCGTAGTGGCCGCCGCTGGTCGGCTCGTCGATCATCACCGCCACGACCAGGCGCGGATCGCTGATCGGGGCGATGCCGACGAAGGACGCCACGTACTTGCGCGCATAGACGCCGCCTTCGATCTTGTAGGCGGTGCCGGTCTTGCCGCCGACACGATAGCCCGGGACGCGCGCCTTGGGGGCCGTACCGCCCGGGCCGGCCGCCATTTCCAGCATGGCGCGCAGTTCGCGCATCGTTTGCGGCGAGAACACCCGCGTTCCATGCGGCGGGGCATCGTCGATCTTGGTCAGCGAGAGCGGCATCAGCTCGCCGTCGTGGGCGAAGACGGTATAGGCGCGGGCCATCTGCACCAGGCTGACGGCAATGCCGTGACCGTAGGACATGGTGGCCTGCTCGATCGGCCGCCAGTTTTTCCAGGGCCGCAGGCGGCCATTGACCTCGCCCGGAAAACCGAGGTTCGGTGCCTGGCCAAAACCCAGGCTATCGAACAGGTCCCACATTTCCTTCGGGGTAAAGCCGAGGGCGATCTTGGCCGTGCCGACGTTGGAGGATTTCTGGATCACCTCGGCGACGGTGAGCGCACCATGCGGATGGGAATCGGAAATGGTCGCCGGACCGATGCTCATTCGCCCTGGCGCGCAGTTGATGACCGTATCGAAGCGAACCTTGCCCTTTTCCAGCGCCAGGGCAGCAGTAAACGGCTTCATCACCGAACCCGGCTCGTAGGTATCGGTGATGGCGCGGTTGCGGAGTTGCGCGCCAGACAGGCGTTCGCGGTTGTTCGGGTTGTAGGTCGGCCAGTTGGCCAGGGCCAGGATTTCGCCATTGCGCGCATCGATCACGATGGCGCCGCCGGCCTTGGCATTGTGCTTCTCGACCGTCTCGCGCAGCTGGCTGTAGGCCAGGTACTGGATCTTGGAGTCGAGCGCCAGGCGAACATCCTTGCCATCCTGCGGCGGCTTGGTCGCGCCGACATCCTCGACGATGTTGCCGCGCCGGTCGCGAATGACCGTCCGGCTGCCCGGGCGCCCCAGCAGGCTACCCTGGAATGCCAGTTCGACCCCCTCCAGGCCCTTGTCGTCCACGCCGGTGAAACCGACGATATGGGCGGTCATGTCGCCGGTCGGGTAGAAGCGGCGGTATTCCTTTTCCTGATGCACGCCGGGGAATTTGTGCACCGCGATGCGATCGGCGGTTTCCGGCGACACCTGGCGCTTGATGAAGGTGAAGGTCTTTTCGGAGGCGATCTTGGCATCCAGCTCGCGCACGCCCATGTCCAGCAGGCCGGCCAGCTGGCGCTTCTGCTCGCCACTCATCTGCCGGGCATCACCCGGAATCGCCCAGATGGTCTTCATCGGCGTCGATACGGCCAGCATGTCGCCGTTGCGGTCGACGATCTTGCCGCGCGAGGCAGAAATCTCGATGTCGCGCAGGTAACGGGAATCGCCCTTCTGTTGCAGGAAGTCGTTGTTGATCACCTGCAGATAGAAGCCGCGGCCGACCAGTGCCAGGAAGGCGCCCATCAGCAACAGCCCGACGGTACGCGAACGCCAGCCCTGCAGCGCCAGTTGCAGAACCGGGCTTTCGGTGAAGCGATGACCGCGTTGTGGACGACGACGGACAACCATCAGCGACCGCCCTTCTTTGCCGCCACGGCCACCGTGGGCGGCACGACGCGACCCAGCGCATCCGGCGCCACCATGTGCAGGCGCTCACGGGCAACTTTCTCGATCCGCGGGTGATTGGCCCAGGTCGACATTTCCAGCTGCAACTGGCCGTACTCGATATCAAGCTGCCGCGCCCGCTCCTGCTCCGCCTCGACCGCCTGGAACAGCTTGCGCGCCCGGTGCTGGGAGGTCACCACACCCAGCGCACAAACGACGACGATCAGGAGAAGGATCATGTTGAAACGCAGCATTACAGTTTTTCGGCCACGCGCATCACGGCACTGCGCGCCCGCGGATTGGCCGCGATTTCAGCAGCGGTCGGCTTGATCAGCTTGCCCACCAGACGCAGCTTCGGTTTCGGCAACTGATCGGCGCGCAACGGCAGGTTCTTCGGCAAGGCATCCGGCGTCGACTGGGCACGCATGAAGGTCTTGACGATGCGGTCTTCGAGCGAATGAAAGGAAATCACTACCAGGCGGCCACCCGGCTGCAGCAGGTCGAGCGCCTGCGGCAGGGCTACTTCCAGCTGGCGGAGCTCTTGGTTGATATGAATCCGTAGAGCTTGAAAGCTGCGCGTCGCCGGGTCCTGCCCTGGTTCACGGGTGCGCACGGCCTCGCGTACGAGGGCCGCGAACTGACCTGTTGTGACAATAGGTTGTTCGAGCCGAGCAGCCACAACCTTCTTTGCAATCTGGAAAGCAAACCGTTCTTCGCCATAGTTTCTAATAACCTCCGTTATGTCCCTCACCTCGGCCCGCGCCAGCCACTCGGCCGCCGTCTCGCCCTGCGTCGTATCCATACGCATGTCGAGCGGCGCGTCGTAGCGGAAGCTGAAGCCGCGCTCCCCATCGTCGATTTGCGGCGACGACACCCCTACATCAAACAAAATTCCATCGACACCGGAAATTCCGGCTTCATCGGCCGCCTCGGCCAATTCGCCGAAAGCACGATGCACCAACTGAAAACGGGAATCGCCCAGCGCCTCGCCAGCGGCAATCGCCTGCGGATCGCGATCGAGCGCCACCAGGCGCCCTTGCTCGTTCAGACAGGAAAGAATCCGGCGGCTATGCCCGCCCCGCCCGAAGGTGGCGTCAACGTAGACACCGTCAGCTTTGATCGCCAGGGCCTCCACCGCCTCTTCAAGCAGCACCGTGACGTGGGCGCCGCCCCCGGTCACAGCACGAGATCTCCGAAGCCCGGCGGCAGGTCGCCGGACAGCGCCTCGGCAGCCAGGTCGTTCTGCTTCCGCCAACCGGCCTCGCTCCAGATTTCGAAATGGGTACCCATGCCGACCAGATAGACGGTTTTCTCGAACTGGGCGTATTCGCGCAACTCCGGCGCAATCAGGATGCGCCCGGCCGAATCCGGCTCCTCGGTGCGCGCATTGCCGACCAGCACGCGCTTGATCGACGCCGCCCGCGGATCGAGGCTGGATGCCTTGAGGATCTGGTCACGGATCGGCTGCCAGGCCGGCGACGGGTAGAGCAGCAGGCAGCGATGGGGGTGCGCCGTCAGGACGAGCGAACCCTCGCTGGCGGCGAGCAGGGCTTCGCGATGCCTTGCCGGAATGGCAAGCCGCCCTTTCGCATCCAGATTGAGTGCTGCAGCCCCCTCGAACATCCCTCGTCTCGCTCCCCGTTTACCCACTTTTCAACACGTTTACCCACTTTAAAACAACAAACCCCCTCAGTCAATAGTGGAATCACGATTTTTTTCTTACGCAACAAGGACTTAGATGATCTTCCGGGCACAGGATTTGGGAAAATTTTCCCTTTAAAATCAATACAAGGAAATGGACACTTAAAGTGACTTATCAGGAGTTGATTGGAATCAAAACCACACCAGCCCACACCATGCCGATGTGGTAAAAAGTGGCGCAAAACAACGGGGGATTCCGAGGGTGGCTGCGGATGCCTGCCAGCTTCAGTCGTAGTGAATGACGACGCGGTTACGGCCGTCTCGCTTGGCCTTGTAGAGTGCCTGATCGGCGCAGCGGGTCAGCTCGTCAGGCGTCTTGCCATGATCGGGATAAGCCGAAACCCCGAGGGAGATAGTGAACGTCAGGCGGAAGTTGCCATGCGCTATCGAGAGCCGCTCGACTGCCGCGCGCCAGGCTTCGGCACGTTGCATGGCATTGCCAAGCGGCATGTTGGGCAACAGGATCAGGAACTCCTCGCCCCCATAGCGGCACGCCACATCTTCGGCACGAATGTCTGCCGACAGCGTGGCCGCCAGGGTACGCAACACCTCATCGCCGACCTGATGACCGTAGGTATCGTTAACCCGCTTGAAATAGTCGATATCGAGCATGACCAGCGACAGCGGGATACCCTCCCGCCGTGCCCGCGACACCTCGCGCTCCAGCGTCTCGTCCAGGTAGCGCCGGTTGTACAAGCCCGTCAGGCTGTCACGCACGGCCAGTTCCTGCAACGCTACCTGCAGTCGCCCGATTTCCTCGATCCGCGCGTGCAACTGACGGTTGCTTTCCTTCAGCGCGCTTTCTGCCGCCTTGCGCTCACTGACGTTGCGCGTAATCCCGAGAATGCTGCGCGCCACCCCGTCCTCATCGAGCAGGTAGCTGGCAACCACTTCTATAAAGATCTGCCGGCCATCCTTGCACACCAACTCCAGTTCGCTGACCAGCACACTCGCCGCCGGGTCGCCTGCAGCAATCCGGCGCAGGCTGAGATCGACTTCGCGGGCGAGACGTGCCGCAGAATCGGCCGTCAGCCAGGAATCGACAGGCTGACCGATCACCTCGCCGGCCGTATAGCCGGTCATTTCGCTGATCGACGGGCTGGCATAGGTGTAGCGGCGGGTTGGAATATCGACGGTCCAGATCACATCATGGCTGTTTTCGGCTAGCGTGCGGTAGCGGGCCTCGCTATCGCGCAGACGGCGAGCGACTTCCGCTTCGCGCGCCCCGGCACGCAAGACGCGGACCAAGGCCAGCCCCAGTGCCAGCAACACAAGCAGCCCGACAATGCCAGCCCGCAAGCAGGCATGGCGCCACTCGGCCAGATAATCGCTGCTCGCCAGGCCGGCGATGATCAACAGGGGATACTCGCCCACGCGCCGGAACCCGTAGATCCGTTCAACACCATCCAGCGTGGCACGCATGCGCAAGGTACCGGAACGCACCCCGGCATCCAGTTGCTGCTGAAGCGGATGATTGATCAGCGGCCGGTTGACCAGATCGGGAACGAACGGTCGGCGCAGGATCAGGCTCCCGTCTTCCACACGACGCAGCGAAACCACGCCGCTCGCACCGACGCCGACACTATCGAAGCATTGCGCCAGGTAGGTCAGATCGACCTGCGCGACCACGACACCCAGCAAGGCCCCGGCGTCGTTGCGCGCCGGCGCAGCAATGTTGAGGACCGGGCGTCCTGACAGCGGGTCATTTTGCACTTCGGAAAAAAACAATCCACCGCCACGGCTGTTGGCGAAGGCTTTGAAATAGCTGCGATCACGAAAGTTTTCGCCCTCGACACGCCCCTTTGATGCGTAGAGCAGCGTTCCCCCGGCATCCAGGATCCGGAATCCGGCGATCTCGGGAAACAGGCGGGAGCGCAGGCCCAACTCGCGAACCACGCGCGCGCCCCAATTCATTGCGGCATCCGCCCGGTAGGCTTCGTCAGGCAGGCTCAGGGCGAGGTGTTCGAGGTCCGACTGGACGCGCTGGAGGATGCCTGCCAGCCGGGCTTCGAGCAGGGTCGATACGCCGAGGGCATCAGCCTCGGCCTTGCGCTCGGCATGGCGACGCTCTTCCTGCAATAGAAAGACCATCAGGCAGGCTACGGCAAGCCAGGTCAGCAGCGAAAACAGCACAAGGCGCACCGGCGACGAGCGACAAAGTCGCCACAACGTGTGCGCAAGGGCCTCTTTTTCCATCAGGAACAGCCTTTCGGGCAGCCCCGCAGGGGTTTGCCGCACACACTATCGAGCGCGCGGCAACCAGCCATGCTTACTTGACCTGATTCAGCTTCTGCTCGATGCGAGCCAGAGGAACAGCCCCCGGCACACGCTCACCGTCACCGAAGAACATGGTCGGTGTTCCGGAGATATTCAGCTTGCGACCGAACTCCTGGTTTTTGGTCACTGCCGAGGTATCGCAATCCTCACGCCCCGCCGGGGCCTTGCCGTCGATCATCCAGTCATTCCACGCCTTGGACCGGTCGGCAGCGCACCAGATCTGCTTGGACTTGCGCACCGAGTCTTCAGAAAGAATCGGATAAAGGAAGACATAAACCGTGACGTTATCCAGCTTCAGCAGTTCCTTGGCCAGGCGCTTGCAATAGCCGCAATTGGGATCTTCAAAGGTCGCCAATACGCGTTTGCCATCGCCCCGCACCTGCTTGATGGCGCGATCCAGCGGCAAGTCGCTGAAGCGAATGGCCGTCAGCTTCTTCATGCGCTCGTCGGTCACGTTCTTCATGCTCTTGGCGTCGATCATCTGACCACCGACGACAATGGCCGACACCTTGTCGTCGGTGTAGAAAATCGCGCCGTCGGCATACACCTCGTACAAACCCAGATAACCGGACTTGCTGACAGACTCGACCTTGGCCCCCAGCCTGGCTTCCATGGCTTTCTTGATATCGGCCTCGTCAGCCACGGCAAGCGAAGCGAAGGCTGCAGCCAACGTCAGGGACAACATCTTTTTAAGCATGGATTTCTCCTAAAGCGCCCCAAGTGCGTAGCGCACCAGGGCATTCTTAACAAAAGGCAGCGCATTGGTCAGACTCAGGCCCCAATTGCGCAACGGTCGCAAACCAGGGGGCGACTCGCGAAACAGGCGACGCAGGCTATCGGTAGTTATCTGCAGCATGGCCGTCTCTTCACGCCGCGCCCGCTGATAACGCTGCAGCAAGCGCTCGTCGCCGATGTCCTGCCAGGGTTGGGTTTCCGCCAGCAAGGCGGCCAGCACCCTGGCGTCCTGGAACCCCAGGTTGATACCGTGCCCCGACAACGGATGAATGCCATGCGCCGCATCGCCCACCAGGGCCAGGCGCGGCGCAACAGTCTGCGGCACACGCATCAGGCGCAAGGGGAAAGCCGCCGGTGGCGTCAAGCACGTCAGATGTCCAAGCACCTGGTCGCCGGCTTCGCCAACCCGGTCGCAAAACAACTCGGCGGGAAGTGCGCACAAGGCGTCGGCATGGGCATCGGGCGTCGACCACACGATGGAGATTCGATTCCCCGGCAGCGGCAGGTAGGCCAGCACGCCATCATCCCGGAACCACTGGAAGGCACGGTTCCGGTGCGGTCTTTCGGTAGCAAAGTTGGCCACGACCCCCTTCTCGCCGTACGGAGTATTGACCGCCGCAAGACCAGCCGACTCACGCACCCAGGAATCGCGCCCGTCCGCACCAACGAGTAATGGCGCGGTCAGCACCCCACCATCGTCGAGGCGCAGTACGGCTGCATCATGGCGAAACTCTAGCGCTGCCGGCCGAGCCGGACAAAACAGCGTGAGGTTGCTCTGACGCTTGGCGCTCTCCCAGAATTCGCAAGCCATCAGCGAGGATTCGAGGATATACCCCAGTTCGGGCACCCCGGTTTCATAAGCCGAAAACGCCAGCTTGCCGCCGCTATCGCCATGAACCTCCATGGCCCGAATCGGCACCATCCGCTCGGCATCGAGGTGGCGCCAGGCGCCTATGCTGTCGAGAAACTCAATATTAGCCGGGCTGATGGCATAAATGCGCGCGTCCCAGCCCTCAGGGCGACGGGGCGGCTGGCTCTCTACCAAGGCAATCCGCAACCGGGTATTGCGTAGCGCCAACGCCAGACTGGCGCCGGCCAGACCGCCGCCAACGATGATCAGATCAAACTGCTGCATATCGGCAATTATGCCGGTTCGCGAGACTGAAACAAACCGTCAGGCCTGATTGCCGCCACCACCGGACTGCGGCTTGTTCTGACGCGGCCGGCGATTGTTGTTGGTGCGCGGCCGATGCTTTTTCTGTTGTTGCCCGCCGCCGCCACCACTACCCGGCTTGCCATGCTGCTGGCCGCTGCGTCCCTGGTTGGCGCTACCGGGCTGCTCGTTACCGGAGACACGGTTGCCTGGTGCGAGCTGGATTTCCAGCTCGATGATTTCGTCCCACTGCTCGTCGGTACGGTCACGTTCGGGCGTTGACAGCAATTCACGCAAGCGGCGCCGTGCATCGAACTGCGGCGCAGGCGCGGGCTGGCTCTCAACAGGAGTCTCGGGGATGTTTTCTGGAGTGGAATCGTTCATTGGAAACTAAAAAGCGGAGCCCGCCATAGGCGAACCCCGCATGCAATAAATCGCCGAAATTACTTTTTCTTGGCAGCGGTCTTTTTGGCGGCAACAGACGCCTTGAAAGCCGTACCAGCGGTAAATTTCGGCACCGTAGTAGCGGGAATCTTGAGCGTGGCGCCGGTCTTGGGATTCTTGCCGGTGCGCGCTGCGCGCTTTGCGGACTTGAAAGTTCCGAAACCCACGAGAGTGACGGACTCACCCTTGGTTACGGTCTTGACTACCGCGCCGATGATGGCAGACAACGCCTTGTCAGCAGCGGCCTTGGTGATACCAGCTTCTTTTGCAGCAACTTCGACCAGCTCGGATTTATTCATCTAAGTGCCTCCTGTTACCTTCTAACGTTTAAGAAAACTGGCCGTATTGACGGCAGCGCAATAAAAGTAGCATACCTTTTCCATAAAGTGTTGGCCCAGCGCGGCTTTTCACCGGTTTCCAGACGAAATTTTGCATATAACACAGCAATATTTCGGGACCATCAAAACAGAACCCCGGCACAAGACCGGGGTTCCTTTTTTGACTGATCAAGCAGGCTTACTTTTTCTCGGCGTTTTCTTCTGCAGCCTTGGGTTTGTCGCCGTGATTGATCTCCAGCGCCCCCTCGTTCTGCTTGCCGATGTGCTGATCGATCTGTGGCAACTGGTGAGCAATACCCTTGTGGCAGTCGATGCAGGTCTTGCCCTCGTCGAACGCCTTCGGGTGCATGCGGGCCGGACGGTCCCCCTGCTCGGTGTAGTCCATATAAGCGTAATTGTGGCAGTTGCGGCATTCACGGGAATCGCTCTTCTTCATGCGATCCCATTCGTGCTGCGCCAGTTCATGACGCTTCTTGTTGAACTTCTCCGGTGTATCGATGGTACCCAGGATCTTGTGCAGCACTTCGTTGGAAGCCTGGATCTTGCGGACCATCTTCGGCCCCCATTCCTTTGGCACGTGGCAATCAGGGCAGGTGGCACGGACACCGGTACGGTTGGTGTAGTGCACCGTGTTCTGATATTCCCGGAACACGTTCTCTTCCATCTCGTGACAGGAGATACAGAAGGACTCCTTGTTGGTTGCTTCCAGCGCCCAGTTGAAACCGCCCCAGAAAACGATACCGCCAACAAACAGCAGCAATGCCGTCGTCACGCCAATGCGCTTAACCCAGGCGGGCATAAGATTCTTCAGACTCATCATTCCCCCTTCTTGGCGGCTGGTTTATAGGTATTCTCGACCAGCGGTTTGGCGTCGAACTGCGGCACATGGCATTGCATGCAGAAGTAGCGGCGCGGCGAGATATTCTTCAACTTGTTGTCTTCGCGATCGAGGTAGTGCGACTTGGCAACCTTGGTCGCCCCGGTTTCCTCGGCACGCTCCTTCGAGTGACAGTCCATGCACTTGTTGAAGTTCTGCGTGATGTTGTAACCCTTGACGCTGTGCGGGATCAGCGGCGGCTGCTTCTGGAAATTACGTTCGATATTGGCCTGGTCCTTCTCGGGCTTGAACATATTGACCTTGGAGTTCCCCTCGATCGTCACGCCACCAATTTCGTTGACCAGTTCCTGCGCGCTGGCCATGCCGATGCCGCCCAAGGCGATGCCGGCGGCCAAAGCCAGAGTGGTAATCAATTTCATCTTTTCACCTCCGAGAGACGGTCGGCTTGCTGCGCCGACCGCTGTTCGTTGTTATCGTCGAGTCAAGCCTTCGTTACCTTGACCGCGCACTTCTTGTAGTCCGTTTCCTTGGAAATCGGGCAGGTGGCGTCGAGCGTCACCTTGTTTACCAGGCGACCGGCATCGAAGAACGGAATGAAGACCAGGCCACGCGGCGGCTTGTTGCGGCCACGCGTTTCAACCCGCATGACCACCTCGCCACGGCGGGAAGCAATCTTGACTTCCATACCGCGCTGCAGGCCACGATCGCGCGCATCGTCCGGGTGCATGAACACCACGGCATCCGGGAACGACTTGTAGAGCTCCGGAACACGGCGAGTCATCGAGCCGGTATGCCAATGCTCCAGAACGCGACCGGTACATAGCCACAGGTTGTAGTCGGCATCCGGCATTTCCGGGGGATCCTGGTAAGGCAGCGCGAAGATGACCGCCTTGCCGTCCTTGTGGCCGTAGAACTTGATGCCCTCGCCTTTCTTGACGTAGGGATCGTAGCCTTCACGGAAGCGCCACAGGGTTTCCTTGCCCTCGACAACCGGCCAACGCAGGCCACGAGCCTTGTGGTAGGTGTCGAACGGGGCGAGGTCATGACCATGACCGCGACCGAACTTGGCGTATTCCTCGAACAGGCCCTTCTGGATGTAGAAGCCGAGCAGCTTGGAGTCTTCGTTTTCGAAACCCGGTGCCGTTTCATTCAGCTTGTACTTGTTGACCACGCCGTTGGCGTACAGGATGTCGAACAGGGTCTTGCCCTTGAGCTTGGCATCCTTGGCGATCAACTCGGCCGGCCAAACTTCCTCGACCTTGAAGCGCTTGGCAAATTCCATCACCTGCCAGACGTCGGAGCGTGCCTCGCCCGGTGCCTTGACTTGCTGGCGCCAGAACTGGGTACGACGCTCGGCATTACCGTAGGCACCTTCCTTCTCGACCCACATGGCGGTCGGCAGGATAAGGTCGGCAGCCATGGCGGACACCGTCGGGTACGGATCGGACACGACGATGAAGTTCTCCGGCTTGCGCCAGCCCGGATACAGTTCTTCGTTGATGTTCGGACCGGCCTGCATGTTGTTGTTGCACTGCTGCCAGTAGAAATTGACCTTGCC
>JADHEF010001273.1_pt1 | contig 16636 bp, 17 predicted proteins | sample 8952391 | NCBI WGS metagenome assembly JADHEF01 (sample SAMN16124439, study PRJNA663245) | bioreactor sludge metagenome | isolation source: sludge (nitrite) | place: India:Bengaluru | collected 2019-02-28
AGCGGTCGAGCCTGCGCACGCGCGGACGGTCGCGATCGGCATCGAAGCCGATACGGTTCAGCTCGTCGCCGGCCAGGCGGCCATAGGCTTGCAGGTGTGGCACATGCTGGCCGGCACCGTTGCGCGTGACCGCCTCGCGCAAGACCGCATCGTCCTGCCACAGGTCGCGCGGCTCGAACAACGGCGGCTGGTTGTCGACGTGATGCGTCTCGAAACACGCGGTGGGTGTTGCCGGCTCGATGGATGCGCTCATGACGTCCCTCCATGGCCGATTCTGGCCCATGCCCGGCCGATGCGCATGCCGCGCCACACCATGCGCCCCGCGGGCTGGCGCGCGCATACGGAAAAGCCCCGCCGGAGCGGGGCTTTTCCAGGACTGCATGACCGCCGGATCAGGCGATCGGGGTGATGTTGGACGCTTGCGCGCCCTTCGGCCCCTGGGTCACTTCATAGGTAACGCGCTGGCCTTCCTGCAGGGTCCGGAAACCCTTCGCGTTGATCGCGGAGAAGTGCGCGAACACGTCAGCGCTGCCGTCCTCCGGCGAGATGAAGCCAAATCCCTTGGCGTCGTTGAACCATTTGACAGTACCGTTCGGCATGGTGATGCATGACCTGTTGTGTGGACGAGTGGCGTGCGGATGAACCGCACGTGGCTGAGTATGCAAAGCTTGCGCCGCGTTGACAATCACCCGCGTGCGAGTTCGGCCACCAGCTCGGGCAGACCGGCCGATGCGGCCGCCACGTTGTCGAGCACTTCGGCCATCGTGATTTCCTCGCCGTCGCCGCAGCCGGCGGCCCAGTTGGCGACAATGGCAAGGCAGGCGTAATCCAGCCCCAGCTCGCGCGCCAGCCCGGCTTCGGGCATGCCGGTCATGCCGACCAGGTCGCAGCCGTCGCGACGCAGTCGCGCGATCTCTGCGGCGGTTTCCAGCCGTGGCCCCTGGGTGGCGCCGTAGCAGCCGCCGTCTTCCAGCACCACGCCGGCCACGCGCGCGGCGGCCAGCACCTTGCTGCGCAGCAGCGGCGTGTACGGGTGGCCGAAATCCACGTGCACCACGTCGTTTCCGGGGCTGCCATCGGGCAGTTCGTCGCAGATCGAGGCCACCCGGCCCCACGTGTAGTCGATCAACTGGCCAGGACAGGCCAGCACCCGCGGGCCGAAGCGGCCGGTGATGCCGCCCACCGTGTTCAGCGCCAGCACGCGCGTGGCGCCGACCTCCTTCAGGGCAGCCAGGTTGGCCCGGTAATTGATCTTGTGCGGCGGGATCGAGTGGCCCTCGCCGTGGCGCGCCAGAAACGCCACCGTGACATCACCTAGCCGGCCGATGCGCAGCGGCCCGGATGGCGCGCCGAAACGCGTTTCCAGCCAGCGGGTTTCCACGTCCGCCAGCGCGGCCAGCCGGTACACGCCGGTGCCGCCGATCACGGCCAGATCAATTGACGCCGCCATGGTTCAGTCCTTCTCAGTCCTTCAGCGCGTAGATGTCCGGCAGGTTGCGGCCCTGCTCGTGGAAGTCCATGCCGAAACCGAACACGTAGCGGTCAGGCACTTGCAGGCCGACGTAATCGGCCTTGATGCCGGACAGGCAACGCTCGGCCGACTTGACCGTCATCGCGGCGATGCGCACGTCGGTGGCCCCCTGCTCGATGCACCACTGGCGCACGCCCTGCAGGGTGAAACCTTCATCGAGGATGTCGTCCACCAGCAACACGCGGCGGCCATACAGGGCGGTGGCCGGACGGTGCTTCCACACCAGTTCGCCGCCGACGGTTTCACCGCGATAGCGGGTGGCATGCAGGTAATCGAAGGTCAGGTCGACGCCGCGCGCGCCGATTTCCAGCGACAGTTGGCCGGCGAATGGCAACGCACCGTGCATGATGGTCAGGTAGACCGGCACTTCGCCGGCGTAGTCGCGGGCGATCTCGTCGGCCATGCGGGCGATGGCCGCATCGATCGTCTTGCGTTGGACGACGACCTCGGCATGGGCAAGGGCATCGGCGAGGGAAGGAACGGGTTTCATCAGGCAAGATTTCCAGTGTTGTCGTGCAGGCTTGCACGGACGGAGTCGTAACGCGTGTCGGCCAGCAGGCCGGCCCAGGCCATCGGGCCGCGGCCGATCAGGCCGGCCACCGCCGCGGTATTGAGGGCACGGCCCCGGACCGCATGCAGCGATTCTTCCACCAGTTCGGGATGGCAGACCAGTACCACGTCGCAGCCGGCATCCAGGTGCGCCAGCACGCGCCCGCGGACGCCGCCAGCCGAATGCGCGGCGGCCATGCCGATGTCGTCGGAGAACACCACGCCGCGGAAGCCCATTTCGCCGCGCAGGATCTCGTTGATCCAGCGTGGCGAGTAACCGGCCGGCTCCGGCGCCACGGCCGGATAGCTGACGTGGGCCACCATCACCGCATCGGCACCGGCGGCGATGCCGGCGGCGAACGGCAGCAGGTCCTCGGCGCGCAGCACGTCCAGCGGGCGCGGGTCGACGGCGTGGTCGACATGGGTATCTTCCAGCACGCTGCCGTGGCCGGGGAAATGCTTGAGCGTGGCGGCCATGCCCGCCTCGTGCATGCCGCGCACGTAGGCGCGGACGAACTCGGCCACCACCGCCGGATCGGCGCTGAAGGCGCGGTCGCCGATGGCGCGGTTGCCGCGACCGAGATCGACCACCGGCGCGAAACTCAGATCCACGCCGCTGGCGCGCACTTCGCTGGCCATCAGCCAGGCGTGCTGGGCGGCCAGCGCAAGCGCCGCGTCGCGGTCCTTGCGGAACAACGCATCGAAGGTTTCCAGCGGCGGCAACGCGGTGTAGCCCTCGCGGAAACGCTGCACGCGGCCACCTTCCTGATCCACGCAGAGCAGCAGCGGGCGGCGGGTGGAGGCGCGGATCGCGGCCGTCAACTCGCCCACCTGCGCGCGCGAGGCGAAATTGCGCTTGAACAGGATCACGCCGGCCACGGCATCGTCCTGCAGCCAGTCGCGCTCCTGCGCGGTCAGTTCGGTACCGGCAATGCCGATCACCAGCATGGGGGTGTTCTCCGGACATCGCGCCGATGCGCGATCAGGCCGGGCATTGTCGCAGATCGCGATGACCCGGGCGTTTCCACCCGAGCGCTGGCGGCACTCAGAGCGCGCAGCCGTCCGGGCCGCAGGCATCGGCGGCTGCCGGAGCCGGCGCATGTTCCGCCGCCACCCGTGTCAGCACTTGCACGAAGGTGTCCGGCGACTGTGCCCCCTGCACCGCGTAACGTCCGTCGATGACGAAGGTCGGCACCGCCGAGATGCCCAGTGCCCGCGCCTGCCCGAGCCCGGCTTCCACCTCGGCCCGGCCTTCGTCCGAGCCGAGCATGGCACGCACGCGGGCTTGGTCCAGTCCGCCGGCGGCACCGGCCGCAGCCAGCACGTCGGGATCGGCCACGTTGCGGCCTTCGGCGAAATGCGCGTGAAACAGGGCCTCGCCCACCGCATCGGCATCGCCCTCGCGGGCGGCCAGCCACAGCAGGCGATGCGCATCGAAGGTGTCGGCGCGGACTTGCCCTCGCTCGAAATCGAATGGCAGGCCTTCGGCACGGCCGGCCGACTGGGTCTGCGCAAGCATCTGGTCCACGCGGGCCATGCCGCCGAACTTGGCCGCCAGCGCCTGGCGCAGCGGCAACGGCGCGGCGCCTGCCGCCTCCGGGTCAAGCCGGAACGGATGCCAGTGCACGTCCACTTGCGGCGCGTCGGCGCCCATCGTTTCGAGCGCATGCAGGAAGCGGTGCTTGCCGATCCAGCACCACGGGCAGACCACGTCGGACCAGATGTCGATTCTCATCCCGCACAGATGCGGGCGCAGGCGTGCCGGATCAAGCCTCGCCGCGCTGCTCGGCGGGCGTCCATTGCGAATACGGCCGCGAGGCCAGCACGAGGTTGTAATAGCGCGACTGCTCGGTGACGTCGGCGCCGGCCCAGTCGGGTTTCTCGAACGGCTCGTCCTCGCGTTGCAGCTCGATCTCGGCCACCACCAGCCCTGCGTTGTCGCCGAGGAATTCGTCCACTTCCCACAGGTGCCCGGCGTGGCGCACGTAGTGGCGGCGCTTGTCGACGATGCCGCCCGTGCACAGCGCCAGCAGCGCGCGCGCCTCGTCCACCGGAACCGGGTATTCGAACTCCTGCCGGCTCGCGCCCATCTGCACCGACTTGATGTTGAGGAAGGCTGCATCGCCCTGCACGCGCACGCGCACAGACGCCTTCGCCCCACCCGCTTCCATCGACGGCGGCCCGCTCAGGTAACCCTGCGCCATCGCCGTCACCTTGTCGGCGGCGGCGCGCCAGCCCTCGCCGGTGACCAGGAACTTGCGTTCGATCTCGATGCCCACCGTGACCGCTCCTTCAGTGCTTCTCGAACACCGCGATGCTTTCCACGTGCGCGGTGTGCGGGAACATGTCCATCGCGCCTGCCGCCTTCAGCGTGAACCCCATCTCGTTGACCAGATACCCCGCATCACGTGCCAGCGAGCCGGGGTGGCAGCTGACGTAGACGATGCGCTTGAACTGCTTGAGCGGCAATTGCTGCAGCACCTCGATGGCACCCGAACGCGGCGGATCGAGCAGCAGCTTGTCGAAGCCGGCACGCATCCACGGCGTGCCGCGCTGGTCCTGCGTGAGGTCGGCGGCAAAGAACTCGGCGTTGTCCAGGCCGTTGCGCGCGGCATTTTCCTTCGCCCGCGCCACCAGCCCGGCCTCGCCCTCCACGCCGACCACGTTGGCGGCCACGCGCGCCAGCGGCAGGGTGAAATTGCCCAGCCCGCAGAACAAGTCGAGCACGCGCTCGCCGGGCTGCACGTCCAGCAGTTCCAGCGCGCGGGCGATCATCTGCTCGTTGAGGCGGGCGTTGACCTGGATGAAATCCAGCGGCCGGAAACCCATCGTCACGTCCCACGGCGCCAGCCGGAACGCCAGTTGCGGCCCGCTGCCATCGGCCGGCAGCGGCCACAGCGGCTTCACCGTGTCGATGCCGCCGGGCTGCAGGAAAATCGCGAAACGCTGCTTCTGCGCGAAGGCGATCAGCGTGGCCAGATCCTTCTCGCCCAGCGGCTGCAGGTGGCGGATGGTGAGGGCCACGCCGTCGAACTCGGCGGTGGCGTCGCCGGCAATGAACTCGATCTGCGGGATGTCAGCCCGCGCATCCAGCGCATCCACCAGCGCGGCGATGTCGGCCACGTGCGCACCGATGGCCGGGATCACCGTGTGGCACTCGGACAGGTCGGCAACGAAGCGCGGGTCGGCCTCGCGGAACCCCACCAGCGTCTTGCCCTTCTTCTCCACCCGGCGCACCGAGAACCGGCCCTTGCGCCGGTAGCCCCAGCTGTCGGCGGTCAGTGGCGTCAGCCACGCGCCCGGCTCGACGTGGCCGATGCGTTCCAGGTTCTCGCGCAGCACGCGCTGCTTGGCGAGGATCTGCTTGTCCTCGGCCAGATGCTGCAGCACGCAGCCCGAACAGGTGCCGAAATGCGGACACTTCGGCGTCACCCGGTCCGGCGAGGCGGCCAGCACCTCCAGCGTGCGCGCCTCGTCGAAGCTGCGGTTGCGCGCGGTCGGCTCGGCGACCACGGTTTCGCCCGGCAGGGCGCCGGCGATGAACACGGCCTTGCCGGCGCCTTCGTCGCCCTCGCCGACGTTGCGGCGGGCGACGCCGCGCCCGTCGTGGGTCAGATCGAGGATCTGCGCGGTGAACGGGGTACGGTCGAAACGGACTCTGGATCGGGCCACGTGGCGGCTGCTGCTGCGGGCGGAAAGGGCGTGTATTGTCGCAGATGCAGCCGATCCGATCGGCTTGGCCCATGCCCGCATCTTCACGGAGGAGGATCGAGATGACCGTACCTGCACCCTTGCCGCGCCTGCTGCTGGCCGAAGACGACCCGGTCAGCGCGGCATTCTTCATCGCCACGCTGGAAACACTGCCTGTCCGCATCGACCACGCCACCGGCATTGCCGATGCGCAGCGCCTTGCCGATGCCAACCGTCACGCGCTGTGGCTGATCGACGCCCATCTTGCCGACGGCAGCGGCATCGAACTGCTCGCCCGCCTGCGCGCGCGCTGCCCGGACACACCGGCACTGGCGCATACCGCAGCCGACGGCGACGCACAGCGCGAGCGACGCCTGCTCGATGCCGGCTTCGCCGCCGTGCTGCACAAGCCGATCACGCCACCCCGGTTGCTGGCGGCGGTACGTGGGCTGATCCCGGCCGTCACAAGCCCGCCCGCCGGCGACTGGGACGACGATGCCGCCCTGAAGGCCCTGAACGGGCAATCCGCGCACGTCAAGGCGCTGCGCGAGCTGTTCCTGTCCGAACTGCCCGGCGTCCGCGAACGGGTCGTGCTCGGCGCGCAGGCCGGCAATGTCGACGCGCTGCGCGCCGAACTGCACCGGCTGCAAGCCAGTTGCGGCTTCGTCGGCGCCGTCCGCATGGGCAACGCCGTCACCGCCCTGCGCAGCCGAGCCGATTCCCCCGCCGCCCTGACCAACCTGCTGGCCGCCATCGACGCCATGCTGAAACCGGATATCGCAGGGCCAAGATGAAACAGACGACCAGCCCGAGGAGAAGTGCATTCCGGCCCTTGTTTCTTCCTCATCAATTTCATGCCTGAAATGCAGAAAGTGCACTCCGGCCCGGGTTTCGTTATTTCATGAATTCCGCATGCAATTCATGAATACATCAGGGGCTGGCCAAGGCAAGCAAACGCAAGCGCGCGTTCCCGGTTTTTCTTGTCAATTCATCTGCCATGTCGTTGATAGGTTGCGGCTGGGGCGACAAGAGTTTCCATGCCCGGGACGTTCATCTCCGCTGGTCGGAGCACGTCCGGTTGTCAAATGGAGAACCGGCGATCGGCGATCGGACTGCGACAGGTCGAACGAATGGCTGTCTCGTCCTGCCCGGATTGGCATGCATTGGGAATCTCCCCCGTACCCCATCTCCAGCACGAGACTCATGGTGGCGGCCTTGGGTATCGGTGCCACTGGGTGCTGTATATTTCGGGCAGGGAAACAACCTATTTTCCGGCCCGCGCCACACGGGCGAGGATCACTTGATCACGCTGCAAAAGAAGTCGGAATGAAAGCCGAGATCCATGGATCCTTTTGCACCAAAAATATCCATGTCGAAAACGAATTGTTGACCTGCTTAATCACCTCTCTCCAAGGGGCAGGAAATCACGACCGAACTTGACTGCGCACTGCGCGTCCAATCACGTCCGGGGAAAAAGGATCAGCGTGCATTTGTTCTGGAAGCGGACTCTTGTTCCAGTCTCCCAATTGTCAACCCTGCCCCACCCGCGCCAAATCCCCGAGCAGTTGCCATGAGCGCAGGCCTTGCGGTCCGAGGTGGTGGGACAGCACCCCGCGCAAGGCCAACCGCAGCCCCGCCAGTTCGCCCGGCGCCGGCATTTCGTCGGCGGCCAGCGCCAGCAGCGCGCTGCCGGTGACCAGCCGGTTGCGGTCCTCGCCATCGCGTTCGCTCAGCACCCGCAACGGCCCCTGTTCCGGATCGAGACGGTAGCGCATGGCTGGGTCGACAGGGCGGCCGTCAGCTTCGTGCATCCAGTCCGGGCCGACGCCGAGCGCTTCGAGCAGGTCGCGTTCGAAGCGGCGCAGCGTCCACGCCAGCGGCTCGCCGCCGCGCAGGTGCTCGCGGGTCAGCGCGTAGGCCGCATGCAGTTCGGGCAAGGGGTCCTGCCGCGGCGCCAACCGCAGCACCAGTTCGTTCAAATAGAAGCCGGCCAGCATCGCCTGCCCGACCAAGCGCGGCGCGGCATCCTGCGCCTCGGCGCGACGCAACTGGGCCAACTCGCCGCGCAGCACGGCATCGAAACGGATCGCCTGCAAGGGCTGCAAGGCCGCACGCAACGCCTGCTTGCGTGACCCCTGCACGCCGCGCGCCAACAGGCCGAGCCGGCCGTGCCGCACGCTCAGCACCTCGACCAGCAGGCTGGTTTCCCGCCATGCACGGGCATGCAGCACGAAGGCCGGTTCGTCATCGATGCGCATGCACAGCCCTCAGGCAAGGCCAGCGCCATGCCCGCAGCGGACCCGTCACGGCAATCCATCGATGCGGACATGTCGGCGCCTCGCCCCGGAAACAGCACACGGCGCTGCTTCGCAGCCGGAACACATGCGCGGCAGGGACTTGCGAAAGGGCAGCCGCAAGCATCATCCCCGTCCGGCGCCGGCCGTCAGTCGTCGTAACCGAAGGCCTTCAGCGCAGCGGCATCGTCGGACCAGCCTTCGCGCACGCGCACCCAGGTTTCCAGGAAGACCTTGGCGCCGAACAAGCGCTCCATCGACTGCCGTGCCTTGGCGCCGATGTCCTTGAGACGGGTGCCGCCCTTGCCGATGACGATGGCCTTCTGACCCTCGCGCTCGACCCAGATCACCGCGCCGATGCGCAGCAGCCGGCCATCCTCGGCGAAACGCTCGATCTCCACCGTGGTCGCATATGGCAGTTCCTCGCCGAGCTGGCGCATCAGCTGCTCGCGCACCAGCTCGCCGGCAAGGAAACGCTGGCTGCGATCGGTGATCTCGTCCTCGCCGAACATCGGCTCGTTCTGGGGCAGCAGCGCGATCACGTCCTTGACCAGCGCCTCCAACCCCTTGCGCTTGAGCGCGGACAGCGGATGCACTGCGGCAAACTCGCGCCCCTCGGCCACTTCGGCCAGGAACGGCAGCAGCACGCTTTTGTCCTTGAGCCGATCGACTTTGTTGACCACCAGCACCACCGGCACCTGCGCATCGTGCAGCACCTTGTAGGCCAGCGTGTCTTCCTCGTCCCAACGCCCGGCCTCGATGACCAGCAGTGCCGCATCCACGCCCTCCAGCGCGCCGCGCGCGGCGCGGTTCATCACCCGGCTCATCGCCGAGGCCTTGAACTTGCCCTGCTCGCGGTGCAGGCCGGGGGTGTCCACCAGCACGATCTGCCCTTCCGGGAAGCTGGCGATGCCGAGCAGGCGGTGCCGCGTGGTCTGCGGCCGGCTGGAGACGATGCTGACCTTGGCGCCGACGAGGGCATTGGTCAGGGTGGATTTGCCCACGTTGGGGCGGCCGATCACGGCAACACTGCCGCAGCGGTAGGGCGTCTGGCTCACTTGCGCTTGTCCAATTGTTCGAGGATGGCGGCCGCAGCGTGCTGCTCGGCCAGACGGCGGGAACTGCCTTCGCCTTCGGCGCTCAACGCCGGCTCGCCGAGCGAGCAGCGTGCGCGGAACACCTTGGCATGGTCGTCCCCGGTTTCGGAAACCAGTTCGTAGGCCGGCAGCACGTGCTGGCGTGCCTGCAGCCATTCCTGCAGGCGGGTCTTGGCATCTTTTTCGGGCTTGCCGACCGGCAATGCGGCCAGCATCGGCTCGAACCACGGCAGCACGGTGCGGCGGCAGGCGTCGAAATCGCTGTCCAGATAGATGGCCGCGACCACGGCTTCCACCGCGTCGGCGATGGTCGATTCGCGGCGATGGCCGCCTGATTTCATCTCGCCCGGGCCCATCTTCAGCGCGGCGCCGAGGTCGAGCTTGCGGGCGATTTCAGCCAGTGCCGACTCGCGCACCAGCTCGGCGCGGGCGCGGGTCAGCACGCCTTCGTCGGCCTTGGGCCAGCGCCGGAACAGCACCTCGGCGATGAACTGGTTGACCAGGCTGTCGCCGAGGAACTCCAGGCGCTCGTTGTGCGGCGCGCCGGCGCTGCGGTGGGTCAACGCCTGCGCCAGCAGCGCGGCATCGGCGAAGCGGTGGCCGATCCGGCCTTCCGCCCGCCGCAGGGCATCATTCTCCGGCACCGGCATTCAGATCCTGATGGGCTTCGAACTTGCCGACCACGTCGAGGTTGGCAATCAACGGCCTGCGCACCTCGTAGGCCACGCTCATCCTCCAGCCGCCATTCACCCGGTCGAACTTGAGATCGGACGGCTTGACGTTTTCCGAATAGTTGACATCCAGGCGCTTGGCGAACAGCTCGCGGACCTTCTCCGGCTCGGCGCTCGCGCCGGTAGCCGTTTCGCTGGCAATCCCCTTGAGCACCATCTTGATCGAGTAGTACTCCTCATACATCGGGAACAGCTTCATCCCGACGTACAACGCGAAACCGACCACGGCCAGCACCACGATGAACGACATCAGCGTCATGCCGTCCTGATTGCGCTTGAGCTTCATGAGTATCCCCTCAATGCCGATGAACCACGGTTGGAATCAGTTGATCCGCGTGCCGATCCGCGACGGGTCGAAGCCGTCCTTGCACAACCAGTTGCTGCAGTTGAACCAGATCATGAACGCCTTGCCGCGCAGATTGGCCTCCGGCAGGAAATGGGTCAACGTCCAGAAGCGGCTGTCCTCGCTGTTGTCGCGGTTGTCGCCCATCACGAAATAGCTGCCGGCCGGCACGGTCCAGTCCCCCTGTCCTGCGGGATTGGCCTGCCCAAGCCATTCCAGTTCGGTGTGCGGCTTGCCCGGCAGATCCTCGCGCAGCAGCGCGGCACCGGTTTCCGGCGCGCCGCGCCCGGTGCCGACGTAATCGCCGAGTTTGGCGTAGGTCATCGGCTTGCCGTTGATGTACAGCGTGTCGCCGTGGAAACCGATATGGTCGCCGGGCAAGCCGATCACGCGCTTGATCCAGTTCTCGTCCGGCGCATGCGGCGGCTTGAACACCACCACGTCGCCGCGCTTGGGCTCGCCTACCGGCACGATCTTGGTGTTGGTGATCGGCAGGCGCAGGCCGTAGGCGAACTTGTTGACCAGGATGAAATCGCCGATCAGCAGGTTCGGCATCATCGAGCTGGACGGAATCTTGTATGGCTCGGCCACGAAGCTGCGCAGGATCAGCACGATCGCCAGCACCGGGAAAAAGGCCTTGGAGTAGTCGACGATCACCGGCTCCTCGTCGAGCAGCCCGGCGTTGGCCGCGCGGCGCTTGGCCAGGAACAGCTTGTCGGCCAGCCATACCAAGCCCGAGCCCAGGGTCAGCACGACGAGGATGATTTCAAACCATTTCATTCCGATTCCTTGCAGCGGGGTTGCGGGTCAACATCCGGCCTGATCGGCCACCAGCATGGCACGACGGCCGGCATCACTTGTCCACCTGCAGCACGGCGAGGAAGGCCTCCTGCGGGATTTCCACCCGGCCCACCTGCTTCATGCGCTTCTTGCCTTCCTTCTGTTTTTCCAGCAGCTTCTTCTTGCGCGACACGTCGCCGCCGTAGCACTTGGCCAGCACGTTCTTGCGCATCGCCTTGACCGTGGAGCGGGCGATGATCTGCGAGCCCACCGCAGCCTGGATGGCCACGTCGAACATCTGCCGCGGGATCAGGTCCTTCATCTTCTCGCACAGCTCGCGGCCACGGCGGTCGGCCTGGCTGCGGTGCACGATCAGGCTCAGCGCATCCACGCGGTCGCCGTTGATCAGCGTGTCCAGACGCACGAACGGGCCGCCCTGGAAACGCACGAAGTGGTAATCCAGCGAGGCGTAACCGCGACTGACCGACTTGAGCTTGTCGAAGAAGTCCAGCACCACTTCGGCCATCGGCAGCTCGTAGCTGATCTGCACCTGACTGGCCATGTACTGGATGCCGATCTGCACGCCGCGCTTTTCTTCGCACAGCTTGATGATGTTGCCGATGTAGGCCTCGGGCGTGAGGATGTTGGCGCGGATGATCGGCTCGCGCACTTCCTCGATCTGGTTCACCGGCGGCAACTTGGCCGGGTTGTCCAGCGAAACGATGCTGCCGTCGGTCTTGAGCACTTCGTACACCACGGTGGGCGCGGTGGAAATCAGGTCTAGGTCGTACTCGCGCTCCAGACGCTCCTGCACGATCTCCATGTGCAGCATGCCGAGGAAACCGCAGCGGAAACCGAAACCCATGGCCTCGGAGCTTTCCGGCTCGAAGCGCAGCGCCGCGTCGTTCAGGCGCAGCTTTTCCAGCGCTTCGCGCAGGGCCGGGTAATCCTGCGCGTCCACCGGGAACAGGCCGGCGAACACGCGCGGCTGCATTTCCTGGAAACCCGGCAGCGGCGCCGGTGCCGGTGCGGCGGCTGAAGTCAGCGTGTCGCCGACCGGCGCGCCGTGCACGTCCTTGATGCTGGCCGTCACCCAGCCCACCTCGCCGGCCGCCAGCTTCGGCAGCACTTTGCGCTTGGGGGTGAACACGCCGACCGCATCGACCTGGTGCACGCGCCCGGTGGACATCACCAGCAGCTTGTCGCCGCCCTTGATCTCGCCCTGCATCACCCGCACCAGCGACACGACGCCGAGGTAGTTGTCGAACCACGAGTCGATGATCAGCGCCTGCAGCTTGTCGGTGTCGCGCGGCTTCGGCGGCGGGATGCGATGCACGATGGCCTCGAGCACGTCGCCCACGTTCAGGCCGGTCTTGGCACTGACCGCCACCGCATCGGAGGCATCGATGCCGATCACCGCTTCGATTTCGGCCTTGGCGCGCTCGATGTCGGCGGTGGGCAGGTCGATCTTGTTCAGCACCGGCACCACTTCCAGCCCCTGCTCCACGGCGGTGTAGCAGTTGGCCACCGACTGCGCTTCCACGCCCTGCGCGGCGTCCACCACCAGCAGTGCGCCCTCGCAGGCGGCCAGCGAGCGGCTGACCTCGTAGCTGAAGTCCACGTGCCCGGGGGTGTCGATGAAGTTGAGCTGGTACACCTGCCCGTCGGCCGCCTTGTACGGCAGCGACACCGACTGCGCCTTGATGGTGATGCCGCGCTCGCGCTCGATCGGATTGGAGTCGAGCACCTGCGCCTCCATCTCGCGGGCCTCGAGGCCACCGCAAAGCTGGATGATGCGGTCGGCCAGCGTGCTCTTGCCGTGGTCGACGTGGGCGATGATGGAGAAGTTGCGGATATTCCGCATCGATTCGGATGGCATGAGGTGGGCGGCGGCGCAACCGTCGTCAGGATAACGGGGCATTATCGCACGCCGCCGCGCCGGACCGGCCGCCCCGGAAGTCCAGGGCCGCCGCACGGCCGGCATCGCCACGGATGCCGGCCGGCGGAGCGGGCCTCAGCGCTTGGGCGCGGTCACCGCGACGAAGCTGGTCTGCGACTGGTAGCGCACCAGCAGCATCACCACGTCGCCCGGTTTGGTGCCGCGAATCAGGCGATTCAGCTCGGCCACGCTGCCCACCGGCGTGTTGCCGACGCGCAGGATCACCATGCCCGGCGCCAGCTGGACATCACTGTCCAGATCCTGCGCCACGCGGGTGATGCGCACGCCCTCGCCGGCATTCAGGCCGAGCTGGCGCCGCGTGGCCGCGTCGAGGTCGGCCACGCCGAGCCCGAGCGCGGTTTCAGCCGTGGCCGGCGCGGCCACCCCGGCGGTGGCGTCCGCATCATCGTCCTCGCCCGGTGCCGAAGCCGTGCGCTGGTTGTCGAGCACCGCATTCACCGTGCGCGGCTTGCCGTCGCGGACGACGCCCAGCGTCACCTTCGAGCCCGGGGCCAGCGTGCCGATCAGCGGCGGCAGGTCGGAGCTGGTGCCCACCGTCTTGCCGTCCACCGACGTGATCACGTCGCCCACCTGCAGCCCGGCCTTGGCCGCGGCACTGCCGGCGGTGACGTCGCTGACCAGCGCACCACCGGTATTCGGCAGGCCGAAGCCCTTGGCCCGGTCCGGGGTGATTTCCTGCACCGCCACACCCAACTGGCCACGGCTGACATGGCCGGTCTTCTTGATCTGCTCGACCGCGTTCATTGCCAGATCGATCGGGATCGCGAAGCTGATGCCCATGTAACCACCGGACATCGAGAATATCTGCGAATTGATGCCCACTGCCTCGCCGCGCGTGTTCAGCAACGGCCCGCCGGAGTTGCCCTGGTTGATCGGCACGTCGGTCTGGATGAACGGCACGTAGGCCTGATCGGCACCGGTGCTGCGGCCGAGCGCGCTGACGATGCCGGCGGTGACCGAGTGATCCAGCCCCAGCGGCGAGCCGATGGCCACCACCCACTGCCCCGGCTTGAGCGCGTTGGAATCGCCGATGCGCACCGTGGGCAGGTTGCCGGCGTCGATCTTCAGCAAGGCCACGTCGTATTGCTTGTCGCTGCCCACCACCTTGGCCTTGAGCACGCGACGGTCGGCCAGCTTGACGGTCACCTCGTCGGCACCGTCGATGACGTGATGATTGGTCAGCACGTAACCGTCGGGCGAAATGATGAAACCCGAGCCGAGCGACTTGCCGCCCCGGCTGCCCGGCGAGGGCACGCGGCCATTCGGGCCGGGGAAATCCGGGCCGAAGAAGCGACGGAAGAAATCCGGGATCTCGTCATCGCCGGCCGTCTGCGCGCGCGAAGCCGGCTTGGGGTCGATCTTGGCTTCCACGTTGACCACGCCCGGGCTGACCTGCTCGACCAGTCCGGTGAAATCCGGCAGGCCGGTGACCAGCTGCGGAGCCGGCGTCTTGGGTGCGGCCAAGCTGGGCGGCGCGGCCGACGGCGCCTGCGCGCAGGCCGCCAGCGGCAAGGTCAGCAGCATCAGGCTCAGGAAACCATGGCGGACATGCCGCGAAGCGCGGCTGGCGTAACGGACGGAAAGGGCTGGGGTCATGCGGGGCCTCCTGTCTCACGAGGGAATTCACAAGGGATGCGTCCGGCCACGGGCTTCGTACCCGAGACACGGCAAGGGCGTGATCCAGGCCGAAAGCCGGAACGCGCTGTACGGAACGGGTCGCGGCAGGTCCGGAGCCGGCCCGGATGGCAGTCAACGCTGCACGGGGTGATCGGCAGCACGCGACTCGCTGGCGGCCGGCAGGTTCGGCTCGAACGGATAGAACGCCCGGCCGACCCCCTCGCCCACCTGCACGCTGGCACTGAAGGGATGATCCGTGACCGTGCCCAGCACGCTGCGCGGCCACGGCTTGGCACGGAGAGCCGAAGGCGAGGCAAACGGACTGGCCGCCGTCGCCTCGGGCATCGTGTAGCCCGGCGATGCCGCGGCATTGGCCACCATGCGCGGCTCCTCGCGCACGGCCACGACACGCCGGGCCGCCTGCTGGTTGCGCGTCGCGCTGCCGCGGCGGAGGCCATCGGCCACCTGCCGGGAAGACGCTGCCGCCACCAGCGGCGCCGATGCGGCCGCAACGGCCTCGGCGGCGGTGGACACGCCCGGTGCGGCGACATCGCCCGCATCGGCCACGGTTTCGGCGGCTGCCGGCATCGTGGTGGCCGCTACCCGGGGCGCATCGGAAGCAGGCACTTCCGGCTCCACCCCGCCCAGATGCTGACGGGCGACGAACAGGGCCACGGCCGCCACCGAGGCGGCAAGCGCGCCACCGCTCCAGCGCAGCCACGCGGCAGCGCTGCGCGACGGGCGCCCCGCGCTGCGGCCATCGGCTTTGGCGCATTCAGCCCCCACCGCGGCGGCAATGCGGTCGGCGAATCCCGCTGGCGCCGCGCGGCACGGCACGCGGCGCAGCATGTCGCCGGCCAGCTGCCAGCGGTCGAAGCAGGCGGAAAGCTCGCGGTCGTGCCCCAGCCGGCGCAGCAGGAAGCGCGCCTCGTCGGGCGACAGCTCGCCGTCGATCAACGCCGACAGCTGCTGGCGGCAATGCGCATCCAGCTTGTCCTGCCCGGGGCCTGGCTGTTCGGAAATCCTGTTATCGCTCATGTCGTGCATGCTCGCGTGTGGCACTGTCGGTACTGTCCAGCAACGGGCGCAACCCGGCATCGATGGCTTCGCGCGCGCGGAAGATCCGCGAGCGCACGGTGCCGATGGGGCAGCCCATCTTCTGCGCGATCTCCTCGTAACTCAGGCCATCCATCTCGCGCAGGGTGATGGCGGTCCGCAATTCTTCCGGCAATGCTTCGACAGCGCGCATCACCGTTTGTTCCATCTCCCTGCGCAAAAGTTCATGTTCGGGGGTGTCGCCGTCGCGCAGGCGCGAACCCACGTCGTACTGCTCGGCATCGGCGGCATCGATGTCGTCGGTGGGCGGACGGCGGTTGTGGGCGACGAGATGGTTCTTGGCGGTATTCACGGCGATGCGGTGCAACCATGTGTAGAACTGGGCGTCACCGCGGAAATTGCCAATGGCGCGGTAGGCGCGGATGAAGGTGTCCTGGGCCACGTCCTGGCACTCGCTCCAGTCGGAGATGTAGCGCCCGATCAAGCCCACGATGCGATGCTGGTACTTGCGCACCAGCAGGTCGAAGGCCGAGCTGTCGCCGCGCTGCACGCGCCGCACCAGGTCAAGGTCCTGCGGTTCGGTCGATCCTGGTTGTGTCCAATCCTCGGCCATGCCGACCGCGCTCCCTGCAAAGCCCGGCAAAGGCCGGTTGCTGTGACCATCCCGGGCGGAAAAAGTTCGGCCTGCCCAGCATCGTCTCGATGCCGGGCGTTCAGCCGCGGGCCGTGCCGCGCCCGCACCGGCGCACCCCGCCTTCACCTATGGGGATTTGACGCGACCGAAACAAGCTCGGGATGATAACGACCTTTCCATACATGACCGGATGGTGCTGCCATGCTCGCAGGCTTCGATGGGCTTCGATTCAGCCACTGGGTGCCCGAGATCCGTGACGACGGCGTCGTCGTGCTGTCCTTCGATCGCGCCGGCACTTCGGTCAATGCGTTCTCGCAGGATGTGCTGATCGAACTGGCCGACATCCTGGAACGC
>JADHEF010001278.1_pt1 | contig 16577 bp, 13 predicted proteins | sample 8952391 | NCBI WGS metagenome assembly JADHEF01 (sample SAMN16124439, study PRJNA663245) | bioreactor sludge metagenome | isolation source: sludge (nitrite) | place: India:Bengaluru | collected 2019-02-28
ACCAGAAAAGGGGATAATTTTACACCCCCTAACTTTTTTTTATTTTCCCTATTTTGAACTCTGCCTACCTATTTTAAAATTCAGATTACCTATTCCAAATTCTAAAATATTTAAGTAGATACTATTTATTTAACCATTATTTCCTTGCTAACGGCATTTTCATCTACTTTTAACGCTTTTTCACCGTACCAGCTCACTCCCATGGCACCTAAAGGTGCGGTGAAGAGTATGGCAATTACGGCTATGGCCAGTATCTCCTGCCCGGAAGCCACACCCATAGATAGAGGTATGGCACCTATAGCGGCCTGTACTGTGGCCTTAGGCATGTAGGCTATTATGCAGAATATTTTCTCCTGTAGATTGAGGTTGGAGCCAGCCAGGGCCAGATAAACCCCGGCACTACGGGCGGCCAGACCGATTATGATTATGGTCAGGCCGACCACGGCGAATGATGCCGCCAGGTAGATGTTTACCTGGGCTCCCACCAGGACGAAGAGGAGTATCTCCGCAAATATCCAGATCTTATCGAATTTACTGGATAGCTGCATTCCCAGTTCAGGCATCTTCTCCAGTATAACAAATCCAATGACCATGACCCCTACCAGGGCGGCTATGGGCACCCAGGTACTCAGCACATCCCCCAGATTTTTGAGTATTATGGCTGAGGCCAGGATGATCAGGGTTTTTTCGGTGTTTCGTATGTTGAAACGTTTGAAGAGGTATATCAGGATGACGGCAATGACCAGTCCCAGCAGGATCCCCAGTATAAACTGCAGAGGTATGCTGAATATGGTCACCAGGTAGTTCACCTGCTGGCCTCCGTACATTCCCAGGAATATGGAGAATATGGTTATGGAAACCACATCGTCCACAGAAGCACCGGTCAGGATGATGAGAGGTATTCCCTTACCAGTTCCCATTCTTCTCTTGATAAAGCTGAGCATCTGGGGTACGATGACTGCCGGGGATACTGCCGCTATTATAAAGCCCAACATACCCGCTTCAATAAGGGGTAAGCCTAAGAGGTAGTGGGATACGAAGGTGATGGTTAATCCTTCCACCACATCGGGTATGAAACTCATTTTCACCGCGGACATTCCCACCTTGCGCAGGCTCTCCATATGGATTCCAAAACCTGCCCGTAACAGAATGATGATAAGGGCGATTGCCCTTAAATCCCCCGATATTGCCATTATTGCTTTATCAATCAGGTTAAATCCGTAAGGACCAATCACTATCCCCAGAATGAGCATTCCCAGTAATCCGGGTAATTTGATCCGGTTGAAGAGTTTGCTGGCCAGAAGGCCCAGTAATATTATAATGGCTACGCTAAAGGCCACCGACTGAAATTCCATTTAAAACCACTCCTAGATTTAAATAGTCTGACCAGGAGTGTTTCCCAGCAAGTATTCTACTGTTTCGTGTTTAAATGCATTATTAACCTTCAAGTAAGAAGGGTACTTCAAAATTGAGTTGTATTCTAAAATAGTACTGTCTAACAGGGTCTTTTCACCTAACATTTTCGCATCTTCCATTGTTTTTATAGTTTCCAGGAGTCATCAGCCCTTTTTTTGAGCAGTTTGTGGTGAACCCCATCACCAGTGATAGAGTTAGTGCTATGATTTTCCTGTTATATAAAAATTTTCCAGTATATTGCCATTCTTCGGCCGGCAGGAGAAATTTGCAAAAAAATGATAGTAACCACAATCTTTAAATACTACATGACTTACAGTTATAGTACTGACCGTGAGTCATGAATAGAAATCATGGTCATGATTAGTGGTAGGGATGATAATATGTCACTGGCAAAATGGAAGGAAAGAGAAAGAGAAGAACGTAAAAAGGATATCATCAAGGCAGCCCGGAATTTACTGGCTGAAAAAAACTTTGATGACGTAACCATGGACGAAATAGCCCGGGAAGTTGGACTGGGCAAAAGTACACTTTATCTCTACTTTAAGAATAAAGAATCCCTGTACTTTGCCGTGGTCTTAGGCGGTATTCGCATCTGGTATGAATCAGTTAAATCAGAGGTTGAAAAAGGAAATACTGGCTTAGAAAAGTTCATATTGTACGGAAAAGCAAATAGGACATTTTCTAATAGATATCCTGATTATTTCCGGCTGTTATATTCTCCCACCTCCATTAAAAAAGAATTTGACCCGGATAAGATGAACCGCAGTGAAGAGTTCCAGGAAGTGAGGGAGTTATTCAAAAAAATAATGTCCATAGGAATAGATTCCATTCAAAAAGGAATAGATGATGGTGATATCCGGCAAGATGTGGACCCTACCGAAGCAGCTATTCTCTTATCAGTAATATACAATGGTAGGGTGAATATGGGTGACTGGGCTAGAGATTTACTGGAAACCAAGGACATTGATGATGATAAATTTGACAAAGACATCGGGGATCTATTCCTTCACATGTTAAGGAAGTAGAGATGATCTTCAGGCTTCATGACCGGCTTAAACTTATTAAAAATGGTATAACAACTAAGGAAGTGTAAATATGGATTTTAAAGAGTTAGGAAACAGTTTAAATGAACTTTTAAAATTGGAAAACGAACCGGTGGCCATAAAATGGTCAGTGCGTCCTCCTCAGAATGTGGAGAAAGAGGAAGGTAAATCAAGATTCTGTGCCAAGCTTCAAAAAGCAATGGACGGCGAGGTATTTTATGCCACCCTGGAAGAGGAAGAATGTATGGGTGGGGCCCGATACTCCGGACTTAAGGACATGGCCGAATACCCAGCCAATGTACAGAGCGGAGCATTCATGATCCCCAATGGCCTGTTCAAGGATATTCCGGCAGTACAGCGTTCAAGGGAAAATGAAAAATACATAAATCCGGGAATTTTTAGTGCGATTCTTTTCTCTCCCCTCAGTAAGGCAGAGTTCGACCCCGATGTGATTTTCCTGGCCTGCAATGCCCAGCAGGGAATGGAAGTACTCCACGCCAATGCCTATGATTCCGGAGAACATGGACTGGGGGCTGACGCTGCTCCAGTATGCAGTTCCATGGCGGCAGCCCCTTACATGACGGGTAAGGTCACCTATGGATTTGGTGATGTGGGGGCCCGGAGTAACATGGACATTGATACTGGAGAGATCATGGTCAGTATTCCGGCCAGTTCCTTGTCCCGCATTGTTTCTAATTTGAGCCAGATGCGAACTAAAAGGTTCTTTAAGGAAGAATAATCCCATCCCAAATTTGTTACTTTTTATCCTTTTTAAATAGAAACCGGGTAACTAGAAACTCTTGGAGAATGACAAATAATAAAAAAGGGATACAGAACATGACTGCAAACTATGAAAACCATCACCAACTTGGAAAAAAGAAATTAATCATGGTTATGGGTGGATTGATGGTAGGACTCCTTGTTGCTGCCTTTGATTACTCCATCATGGGGACCACCATGCCCCAGATTATTAACAGCCTGCAGGGGATGGAATATTATGCCTGGCCATTTACCGCCTACATGTTAAGTTCCACCATTGCCCTCATCCTCTTTGGTAAATTATCCGATATCTACGGTAGAAAACATGTACTGATCCTGGGAATCATCATCTTCATTGTAACCTCTGTCCTGTGTGGTTTCTCCACCAGCATGTTGCAGCTGATAATATTCAGAGGTTTGCAGGGGATTGGAGGTGGAATTTTATTATCCCTACCCTTTACTGTCATTGGAGAAATTTTCAGCCCCAGGGAAAGGGCCAAATATATGGGAATTCTGGGGTCAGTGTTCGGGGTGGCCGATGTTCTGGGGCCAATCCTGGGAGGGGTGATCACCGATACCTGGGGCTGGAGATGGGTGTTCTTTGTGAATGTTCCCATTGGAATCATGGCCGTGACCATAATCCTTTATTCTCTGCCCAACTTCAAGTTACCAGATGTTAAAAAGATCATTGATTATGGGGGGATCATTACCTTTACCCTGGCTTTAAGTGCACTGATCCTGGCCTTAACCCTGGCCGGGGAAGGAGTTTATTCATGGAACCTGGTAGCGGGACTCATCCTGCTTTCCGGAGCTAGTTTCACCGGGTTTTTCTGGGCGGAGAAAAAGGCGGTAGAACCAATTTTACCCCTGCATCTATTTAAGAATTCAATATTCAATGTGTCCTCGGTAGAAAGTTTTCTGGCAGCGGCATTGATGTTCAGTGGGGTTATCTATGTCCCCTTATTTGCACAGGATGTTTTAGGCATGAGTGCCACCCATTCCGGGCTCATCATGATCCCCATGTTATTCAGCCTGACCCTGGCCTCCATAATCACCGGGCAGATCATAGCCTGGACTGGGAAATACAAGAAACTGACCATTGCCGAGTTTATTATAACTGGAATAGGGGTGGTGCTCCTGGCAACCATGAACGCAGATACACCATATTACCTGTTGATACTTTATTCCACGGTTCTGGGTATTGGTTCAGGGATGGCTTATAACCTGTTCAATGTGGCAGTGCAGAATGCATTCCCCCTGCGAGAAATAGGCATTGTAACTGCATCTATGCGGTTTTTCAGAAACATAGGTACTATTGTATTCGTTCCCCTCTTCGGATACATAATGAATTTCACCCTGGCCCGGGCCACAGTCCTTACTACACATTCCCTGGCCCTGGTACTTTCCATTCAGAATATTTTCCTGGTGGCCATTGTACTGGCCTTGGCTGGATTGGTTATGGCCTTCTTCCTGGAAGAGATACCTTTAGGTGGAGATGAATTTGTTAACCCCGATGGGGGAGAAGAAGCTAATAATCCAGATATGGAAGGAAACTACTAACCTCTGATCGGGAAAATATAACTATTAACTCCGTACATGGACCTAAACTTAACAAGCGGACAGAATAAAAGAAAACATCATTATCAATAAATTACCTAGAAACTGATGAAAGATTTAACTGGAGACTGATAGAAAATGATTAAAGTGGCAGTAAATGGCGCCGGTGGGAGGATAATTTCTAAAATAGTTAAAACCCTACTTAAAACCGAGGATATGGAAGTGGTAGCGGCCATAGGAAGAGAAAACACCCCCCATGAAGGAAAAGATATAGGGGAAATGGTGGGAGTGGGGAAGATTGGTGTCCTGGTAACTGGTGCACAGATGCTCTCTGAGGTTTTAAATGACAAAAAAGTAGATGTTATGATTGACTTTACCAGTGCCCAGACCGCAGTGGAGGCCATCCAAACGGCAGCAGAATGTAGGGTGAACGTGGTGGTGGGGACCACCGGATTTTCAGAGGCTCAGATGGACGAAATAAAAAGATCCATTAATGAAAACCGGGTAAAGGCAGTTATTTCTCCCAACATGGCTGTGGGGATGAACGTGTTCTTTAAGATCATCCGGGATCTGGCCCAGATTCTGAATGACTGGGATGTGGAAATTATTGAAGCCCATCATAAACACAAGACTGATGCACCTTCCGGCACAGCACTTGAAGCCTACCACATAATAGCCGATGAACTGGGAGTAGGTGGGGATGAATCCATGGTATATGGTCGGCAGGGAATGGTTGGTGCACGAAGTCCGGGAGAGATAGGTTTACATGCAGTCCGTGGTGGAGATATTGTGGGGGACCACACTGTACTCTTTGCCGGTGAAGGTGAAAGATTGGAAATTATCCACCGGGCCGGGACCCGGCAAGCATTTGTAACTGGAGTGATTAAGGCCGTACAGTATATCATGGAATCCCCAGAAGAAACTGAGGGAAAAATCACCACCATGGAAGATGTTCTCAGTTTGAAGTGAAAATGGATGTTTTATTTTTCTAATTAATTTTTATATTTTTTAAAGATCAAGAGACCCGTTTTTGGTTTTACTGAGAATTACCTTAAAATGATCCACAGCATATAGCCCAACTGATGAAAACACGACTATTTCTTCAAATTGTGAAAATGAAGTTCGAATGTAGATTTACTTCGTTAAACTTCTATTACGAAGTAAATTATTGACATATAAACTAAGTAAGATTATTTTTACCAATGTCTCTTCCCTTCGAGAAAACCATCAAGCCCTTGTCTTTTTATCTTCCGAAGATTTTTTATATTGGCTTCCTTGTGAATGGGCTTTAAGAAGTCGAACTTCTGGCAGGTTTGAAAATCATCACATTCCCAGCATCCCTGATATTCTCTCTTCTGGGCGCATTTGGCAATTTCACAAAATTTAGATCTGAAACCATCCCTACATCCTTTACACCTTAACTTTACCATAGCCCCTAAACATTCATAGCATTCCTCGTAGTTATCAAATTCTTTGAAAGGCATTGCTTTAGCTGCTTCCTTAAATTTATTCTTTCTTAATTCTTTTCTTAAATCCCTGGCTAAATCAGCGATAGAACCTGTGTAGTTATAACAATCTCCACAGTAAAGTCCGCAATAAGTTACTAAATTTTCATCTTCCATAATTCATACCTCAATACAATTATGCATGAGTCTGATTGACATCATCCTACTACTGATTTGGTTACAAAACCAATAATTAAACCTCCAAGAGCCCCAATAACCATTATGGGTGCATAAGCTCGGGTTATAATAGCAGATGGAAGACTTAACCCTATTCCAATAATTAACCCACTAATCAGAGGATCTAAACCAAAAGTAACATTGGGTACAATTAATCCAATCATGAAACGGTCCACGAAAGCACTTGAAATGGCCTCATATTTTTCGCGCCTGGAATCGAATTTCATGGTAACCATTATCAAACTGGAAAAAATACCAAACCCCACACCACAAATCAAACCAAGACTAACGACATCCATTTTTACACCTAATAATATTATCAATAAACATCTATTTATTATTTTATTAATCTTTGTCTTCAGTTTCGGGTAAACAGTGCCATTTCAACATATAAAATTATTATATGTCTTAAAAACCGTTACTCATTATATCGTTAAATTAATTTAACGCCCATATATAACAAAAGTAACTATCCCATAACGAAGTAAACTAAAATAACTTAAAAAAAATTCAAACTTGATCTATTCAAGATAGATCAACTGCTCCAATCAGGTAATCGATAAACTGCTGGGCTGTGCGCCCTGACATTCCACCGTGACGCATTTCCCATTTACCGGCTTCTGCTATTAGTTCTTCGTCGGTGAGTTTAATTTCAGGGTGTCGTCGGGCCAGGGTGGTGACTATATTGAAATATTCTTTCCTTTGAGGAGTGTAGTAACCAATGGTCACCCCGAACCGGGCGGCCAGGGATAGTTTTTCATTCACAGTCTCCGAGCGATGCAGTTCATCATCGGCCATATCCGAACGATCACTCCAGGTTTCCCGGATCAAATGGCGCCGGTTGGAGGTGGCATAGATGAGCACGTTTTCCGGTTTGGCCTCCAAACCCCCCTCCATAACTGCCTTCAAATATTTATACTCAATTTCGAACTCTTCAAAGGACAGATCATCCATATAGATTATGAAACGATAATTTCTGTTTTTTATGGCGTCAATGACCTGGGGTAGTTTTTTAAATTCATGTTTATAGACCTCAATCATGCGCAGGCCCTGACTGTAGTACTGATTAAGAATGGACTTTATGCTGGCAGATTTACCAGTGCCGGCATCTCCATAGAGAAGAACATTGTTGGCTTGGCGCCCTTCCACGAAGGCTTCTGTATTCTGCACCAGTTCTTTCTTCTGGGATTCATAACCCACCAGGTCATCCAGCCGCATATCGTTAGTGGTGGTTATGGGGCAAAGGATTCCGGACTTATCTTCAGTTGAAATACGAAAAGCTTTATTTAATCCTAATTCTCCCACTCCGTATGCTTGGTAGAAGTCGGTAACGACTTTATATACCTCATCGGCATCTTTAGCCTGTTCAATAGCCTGACTGAGTTTCTGAACCTTTTCACTCACACTCTGGTTGAAAATCTGTTCACTTTTCACCACTGCATCGTAATCCGTGATAATCGTAAAGCAGTCAATTTCCAGTTCTTTTTCTATTTTAAAAAAGTCATAGTCAAACAACTGCTTGAAGATACCAAAATCGTTCCGGGCAAGTTTATTTACCGTGCCTTCATTGACCCCCACTTTTTCCGAAACCAGGGTAAATGGGTTTTCAGTCATGGCCAGAACAAAGGCCAGGTAATTGTGCCACAGATTTTCATCAAAGCCATAAATTGTTGAAATATCCAGAAGCCGATTAATTTCAATGTAAATATCTGAAATCAGGTCTTCCTTTACATAATCCCCTGATTCAAATTGTTGGCAGATATTAGATAGCCTTAACAAGATGCTATCCTGGTTGATATTTTTGTAAATCACCAATTTAGATGTCAAATGATGCATTGGTTGTCTCCTAATTTGTAAAAATCTTTAACGAAACAGCATAACCTACTAGGCTGAATTTATCCTGCATTGAAAATGTTAATGATAGTAGAAATCGGATTACAAACTTAATCCTGGTTTATTTATTTGATAATTATTATGAAGTGGCAATGATACTAAAATTTTTTTATAAATCTGAAGTTCCTGTTGTATAACATTTATGATTGATAAAAGAATAAATATGATTGCTCAGAAACATCTACTTGAACCTATAAACTTGATAATCTTTCCCTCGTGGATTAGGTAAGAACAAAAAAGTGATTATATGGAGCTGCATCCCCTCATCGAACTACTTATAGTACTTGCTATGGGAATTGCTATCATTTTCACTGCCACCTATCTTGTGGGATTTGCAATAGTTAAATTAAAAAAGGTAAAAAAATCTAATTTAATGACTATTATCGGGTTTATTATTCTAATTGTTGGATCAATAAGTCTTTTATTTTCCAATGATAAACAACAGCTCATAACCTGTTTAGTTGGCATTAGCTTCATTATTGATGGGGCATTCCTAAACAAAGGTTATTACAATAAAACTTATTATTTGTCTTCTTTTGCTTTGTTAATCCTGTTGGGAGTAATTATAATTTATCTAGCCTTTTTTAAACATTATTTGGATAATTTATATTTCATTTGCGGGATAATGGGGATGATAGTTTTAGGGATAATAATGTTGGTTAGGTCCTATCTTCGCAGACATGAAAATCAAAAAATACAATGGAAAAATGAATGGTAATAAATCTATTTTAGTGTTTAACTCAATTATTTAAGTGTTTAACCCCATAATTTTCTTAATTTTGATATTGTCGTGTTTTTAACATCTTTGTGTTGATATTCGAAAACTGAAGTTATAGTTGGTTGTAGAAAAAATTCACAAAATTGATAGTAACCTGAGCAGTATTTAATAACGGTGAACCGAATATGAAAATCAAATACAATACCTTTATTGTAAAGGATATGGAGGAATCAATCAGATTTTACACCGAAGTTATGGGATTTGAAGTGGAAAGTGAACACAATCCCCACCCTGGAGCAAGAATCGTGTTGTTGAAGGGGGAAGGGAATACCATGATCGAACTCATCCAGAACACGGAAAATGAACCCGGCCTGTACTGTATAGGGATGGAGGTGGAAGATGTGAAGGCCACTGTGGAGGAACTTAAAATTAAAGGTGTCAAGATCGTCATGGACCCCATACCCATAACTGTGGGATACCTGGCTTTCATCGAAGACCCTAATGGAGCCAGGATAGCACTGATTCAGCACCATTAATTCTCTTTTTTAATTTGTTTCTTTTTCTCAGGGTTGGAACATATAAATTTTACAAAATAAACCTTAAAATCGTTCCGTGTAACCTAACTCCTTAAAATTAATGGAGTATTTAGTTCCCTGACTTTTATCAATGGTAATATTACCATCAATCTGAGCTACCAAATTATTGACCAGCTGTAATCCAAGGGAATCTGTTTTATCAAATTCAAAACCTTCAGGCAAGCCAATCCCATCATCCTCAACAATTAAATTGTGTTCTTCGCCATCTGTTTCCAGTGCCACCGTGATTGAACCTTTATCTGTATCGGGGAAGGCAAATTTGAGGCTGTTGGTCACCAGTTCGTTAATTATCAATCCCAGGGGTATGGCAGTTTCCATATTGAACTCAATATCAGCAACCTTTAAAACAGGTTCAATCGTGCCAATTTGGACTTTGTAGGTGTAGAAAATATCTGAAACCAGTTTTTCTGTGTATTGCTTAAAGTTAATGTGGCTCAGGTCATGGGATGTGTACAATTTTTCGTGTATCATGGCCATGGACTTAACTCTGCTCTGACTATCCTTAAGAATTTCTTTAGACTCTTCTTCCTGTACATGGGCACTTTGCAGGTTTAACAGGCTGGATATAATCTGCATGTTATTTTTAACCCGGTGGTGTATTTCCCTTAATAAATCCTCTTTTTCTTCCAGGGACTTCTTAAGTTTCATTTCAGCCATTTTACGTTCGGTAACATCTTCGGAAATACCTAAAAGATAATTAGGGTGGCCATTTTCGTCAAGGAGGGGAATTTTCTTGGTGTGTAAGATTCTTTCACCCTGGTACCGGGTGTGTATGGTTTCTTCAATGATATCGTGAAGTTCCTTTTTATGGAGAACTTTCCTATCATTTTGGGTGTAGAAATCAGCTTCTTCCCTGGTGAAAAAATCATAATCAGTTTTACCAATTAATTCATCCCTCTCATAACCCCAAATAAACTCCACTGCCCGGTTCACTCGTTCAAATTTAAGTTCATCTGCGGATTTTACGAAGATCATGTCGGGTATGTTCTCGATGATGTTCTCTAAAAACTGTTCATTTTCCCTTAAGGCCATTTCCCTTAATTTAAGATCAGTGATATCTTCTAAAACTAGAGCTATTCCATCTATCTTCCCATCCGTTCTCATTAAACTGTAATTGGCTTTAACAAATTTCCTTTCACCCCTCTTATTGACATATTTCCATTCAGAGGGAATAGGTTTACCTGTCAAAATATTCTTAAAGGCAACTAAAGCTTCATTTAAACTTATCTTCAAGCTGGGAACTATTTGAACCAGGTTTTTACCTATTATATCCTCTTTGAATCCAGTTAATTCTAAGGCTTTGGGATTGATTTCAATAACTGTGCCCTTTTTATCAAACAAAGTTATTCCTTCGGCCGCAGTTTCAATCACGTACCTGTATTTCTGCTCACTTTCCCTTAATTCTTTTTCAGCCTTTTTACGTTCAGTTACATCCTCACTGAATATTATAATGCCCCCGATAACATCGGGTGAGGAGTACCATGGGTGTATTTCCCATCGGAGGTACTGAACGCTTCCATCGGCACGTACAAAGGCATCTTCATCAGCACGCTCAACAGAACCAGCCAGAACACGTTGGTGTATTTTTTTCCAGTGCTCGGTGATTTCTGGAAAGATATCGTAATGGGATCTGCCGTGGATTTCTCCATCGCCCAGATTAAAATCTTCAATCCAGCGCTGACTGGCAGCAATGTACTGCATCTTTGGATCAAACATGGCAATGGCCACCGGGGCACTATCAATAAAGTGCCGGAACTCCTCATCACGCTTTTTCAAAACCCTATTTACAGCTTTTAACTCTTCTTCAGCTCTTTTACGTTCTGAAATGTCTTCACTGAAGATTATGATGCCACCAATCTCACCGGGAAATGAATACCAGGGATGTACTTCCCATCGGAGGTACTGAACGCTTCCATCGGCACGTACAAAGGCATCTTCATCAGCACGCTCAACAGAACCAGCCAGAACACGTTGGTGTATTTTTTTCCAGTGCTCGGTGATTTCTGGAAAGATATCGTAATGGGATCTGCCGTGGATTTCTCCATCGCCCAGATTAAAATCTTCAATCCAGCGCTGACTGGCAGCAATGTACTGCATCTTTGGATCAAACATGGCAATGGCCACCGGGGCACTATCAATAAAGTGCCGGAACTCCTCATCACGTTTCATCAAAGCCCGGTTAATGGCTTTTAAATCTTCTTCTGCCTTTTTAATTGCAGTGATATCACGAACTAAACCCATGACAAGTTTTTCCTGGTTAATTTCCACGGCAGCAAAGTGTATCTCCACTGGAAAAACAGTACCATCCTTCCGTTTCTGGTGACCATAAAGATTGAAAGGTTCTCCCGGCTTTATCTCCATCCATTCCTTCCTGGCGCTTTCCAGCTCAAAGTCCTGTTCTATTTCCATCACATTCATCCTTAGCAATTCTTCCCGGCTGTACCCCAGGCTTTCCACGGATTGCTGGTTAACATCTCTAATATTACCCTTCATATCATGAACAAAAAGAGCATCGGCCGCATTTTCTACCAAGCCCCGAAATTTCTGTTCACTCTCTTTTAATTCCATTTCCAGCTTTTTCCACTGGGTAATATCCTTAAAAGTTCCAAAAACAGCAATTACTTTTCCTTCATCATCAGTTATAATAGATGGGCTTAAAATAACCGGGAATTCTTCCCCATTTTTTCTTTTAAAAGTCAGTTCAACTTCCTTTAGATTTCCTTTCAACACTTCTTCCAGAGTAGCCTGAATATCGTGAGCTTTTTCTTCAGGCCAGTAAGGGTGAGGAAGACCGGTTCCAATTAATTCCTCCCGGGAAAATCCAGTCATCTGACACAGGGCAGGGTTAACATCCAAATGAACCCCATTTTTATCTAAAATAGAAAATCCATCACCCATGGCTTTGATGATATTTTCGTTGAATTCTTTACTTTCAATTAATTCTTCCTCTACCTGCTTACGGTCAGTGATATCAATGGATAGAATGAAAATACCTTCGGGTACCGGGAAAACGCGCAGATCAAACCATCGGCCAGTGCCATCGGGGTAAATGAAGTAATTTTCCATATGATTTGATTCACCTTCCTCCATGGTTTTTTCTAACATCCAGAACATTTCAGTTTCATCAATACCGGGATAGACCTCCATCATGGTGTGACCAATTAAAGCTTCCCTCTCCAGTTGGGCATGGTGGAGGGCAGTATCGTTTACATAGATATAACGCCAATCAGGACTGATGATCTGGCATCCTTCCATCATGTTATCCAGGGCGTTTTGATATTTTTCATTACCCCCGCTGGGGTGAGCCACACCCGGGTCTTGGGTTTTTAAATGATTAAGATTCCTTTTTTCACTTTTCTTAAGTTCTTCTCGAGTAATAGCCAGTTCAATGGCGTATTTCAGCTCTCGATCCCGATATGGTTTGAGTAGATATGCATCTTGCGCTAAAGATTCAATCTTTTTAATATTCTCTTCCGTTAAATCTCCCACTAACAGCAAAACAGGAAAATCAAGTTTGAATATTTCCAAAAGAGCATCAAAAGCGGTGCTATCCCCCTTAAAAACAACATCTAACAAAATAAGATCAGGCCTTAACTCTGATGCCTTTTCAACTACATCTTCCCCCCGGCCTAAATAGTGAACTGAATAACCAAAGGATTCCAGTGTTGTCTTTATATCCCTGGCCTCAGTGGAATCATCTTTTACCAAGAGGATTCTAACACTTACCATAATTTTAGTATGTATTTATTAATATTTGTTTTTTTGTGGCATGGGAAATTTTCAGTGAATGGAATATTCATTTATAAAAAATGGAGTACAATTATCAGCCTACTAAAATGATGGTAGATTCCACCACATTTTGATAAAAATGTTTTAATTTTCAGGTGAAAATAAAGGTTTATAAGGGTTGATATGTAAGTCAGTACTGTAATTGCAGTTGTTTATGTAAGTAAGTACTTATAAATGCTTATTTATGTAAGTAAGCACTGTACTTACAGTAATTTTATTATAAAACCCCGAATCAATCAGATATAATAAATAGGGCAGTAGATATTTAGAGATATTACATAATAGGTGATAACATGCTTGATATGTTTAATGCAAAATCAGTTGCAGTAATCGGTGCATCAGAAACAAAGGGTAAAATTGGTTACGATTTAATGACCTCCCTTTTAAATTATTATAAAGGAAAAATCGTACCAGTAAACCCGAAGGGAGGCACAGTACTGGGATTGCCTGCATACAAATCCATAAAAGAACATGGACACGTAGACCTGGCAGTTATAGTCATACCATCCCACCTGATCCCGGCCACAGTGGAAGATTGTGGAGAGATAGGAATAAAAAACATCGTTGTAATCTCTGCAGGGTTTAAAGAGGTTGATGAGGAAGGAGCCAAACTGGAAAACCAGCTGGTGGAAATCTGTAAAAAATACAACATCAAACTGGTGGGACCCAACTGTCTGGGTGTAATGGACACCTACAATGATATGAATGCATCATTCTCTTCTGATATTGCCCACAAGGGTAAAATATCATTCATGACCCAGTCCGGAGCCATCATGGCTGCTATCCTTGATTACGCTGATAAAAAGAACATTGGTTTCTCCCGTATCGTCAGCCTGGGAAACAAGGCCGTCATCAATGAAAACGACTGTATGAAGAACTTCATGGAAGATGAAAACACCGAAGTTATAACTGCCTACCTGGAAGGCATAGTGGATGGTCCGGGCTTTATAGAAGCCTGTAGAGAGGCTTCTCAGAAAAAACCAGTCCTGGTTATAAAATCCGGTACCACCTCCAAGGGATCAGAGGCTGTTTCCTCCCACACCGGCACCATTGCCGGTTCTGACTCAGCCTACGAAGCAGCCTTTGGCCAGTGTGGAATTATACGGGTGAATTCCCTGGACGAAATGATGGATTACAGTAGTGCCCTGGCACTGGCACCCCTCCCTAAAGGTAACCGGATAGCTATAATCACCAATGCCGGTGGACCCGCCATTATGACCACTGATGCAGCAATAAAGGCCGGACTGGAACTTGCCGAACTAACAACTGACACCAAAGCAAAATTAAACGAAGGTTTGCCAGCCACGGCCAGTGTTAAAAACCCGGTGGATGTTCTCGGGGATGCCAGTCCGGAAAGGTACGCCTTCACCCTGGAAACTGTTCTAGAGGACCCTAATGTAGACGGAGTGATCTACCTGGTAACACCACAGTCCGTTACCGATCCGGAAGGAATTGCCCAGGTGGCCATTGATCACGCCCAGAAAACAGAAAAACCAATCCTGTGCAGTTTCTTTGGAGGAACCCGCTTCGTAGGGGCGGAAAAACTTCTGGCAGAAAAACAGGTCCCTAACTACCTCTACCCTAAAAGAGCAGTTAAAAGCATGAAAACCCTGTATGATTACACCGTCATCCGGGAACAGAAATATCCAAAGTCCCCGGAATTCGATGCTGATAAAAATCTGGTTAAAAACATTATTGAGGATGCCCGGGAAAAGGGTAAGCACACTCTGGGCTTAGAATCACTGGATATTCTGAAAGCCTACGGCATACCCACGGTGGGTACGGCCATTACCACCACGGAAGAAGAGACAGTTAAAGCCGCCGAAGAAATAGGATATCCCCTGGTTATGAAGATCGTGTCCCCCCAGATTTCCCATAAGTCTGATGTGGGCGGAATAAAACTCAACCTTAACTGTGCGGATGATGTTAAAGCAGCCTACCGGGACATGATGGAGAACATCCCTGAAAAGGAGCCCGACGCAGTTCTGGAGGGTGTTCAGTTACAGAAAATGCTCTCCGGTGGTACCGAAGTGATCATCGGTATGATTCAGGACCCCACCTTCGGTTCCATGCTCATGTTTGGACTGGGCGGTATATACGTGGAAGTACTGGAAGATGTTAAATTCGCCATCGCCCCGGTAAATGAAGGCGAGGCCAAGGATATGATAAAGAACATCAAAACCCATGAACTATTAGAAGGTGCCCGAGGAGCCAAACCCCGGGATGTGGATTCCATTGCCGATGTTATACTGAGAATTTCCCAGCTGGTCACTGACTTCCCAGAAATCAATGAGTTCGAAATCAACCCATTGATGGTTTTCGATGAAGGAGACGGTGCACTGGCCGTGGATATGAGACTAATGTTGAAAGAGGGTGGATCCAATGATTTACTACAGTCCTCCCCTCACTCATCCAGTCTGGAATCCGGTGTGAATTAAAGGAACAAATAAAGTAGAAGGGGTTCTGGTCCCTTCTTATAACTATTTTTTTAGAGAACTTTTTTTAAAAAACTACTTTTCCTAGTTTCTACAAAATATATGTGGGGAAAATAAAGGACACAAGGCGCAATCCCTTCATTGATTATGTCACCACCCTAAATAAAGGAAGAAAAAACTCCCATTAGCCAGTTTATAGGTGCTGAAATGAATGAAAAAAAGACAATATCCTTTAAAAATGCAACCATACTGGCTCTTGCTATTCTAATTAGTTTTACAGTCGTTTCACTACTTTTACAGAGCGAAACATATCTTCGAATGGTTTTTAGTGATATTACTGGCCCTATAATTCAAATACTGGTAATTATGGGACTATTTTACGCTGCATACACCTCCAAAAACCAGGGACAACACGTGCAAATAGCCTGGATACTGATGGGTGTGGCCTTCAGCTTCACTGCCCTGGGAGATATAACCTGGGCCCTGTTGGAGTTGGTATTCAGTACCAATCCTTTCCCCTCGGTAGCCGACATTTTTTACTTGGCATTCTATCCTCTTTTTGCCCTGGGAATTTACTTTATGCCCCGTGATAAATTCACTTCCAGTGACCGCTATAAAATCATCCTAGAGATGGGGATCATCCTCCTAACCGTGGGTCTCTTTTTATGGGTTTTCCTAATAAGTCCCAA
>JADHEF010001255.1_pt1 | contig 16569 bp, 11 predicted proteins | sample 8952391 | NCBI WGS metagenome assembly JADHEF01 (sample SAMN16124439, study PRJNA663245) | bioreactor sludge metagenome | isolation source: sludge (nitrite) | place: India:Bengaluru | collected 2019-02-28
ACGAGGGTCATGGGCGTGTTCGCCTTGACCGCGTCGATGAGGGGCGTGATGCCCGAGTGGAGGAAGGTGGAGTCGCCGATGACGCCCACGGCGTACTCGATTCCAGCGTCGGCGGCGCCCTTGGCCATGTTGACCGAGGCGCCCATGCAGACGATGGTCTCCGGCACCGCCAGGGGCGGCAGGGCGCCCAGGGCGTAGCAGCCGATGTCGGAGGTGATGGCGTAGGACGCCTTCCCCGCCAGGGCGGTCTTGATGATCTCGTAGCTGTCCTGGTGCGGGCAGCCCCGGCAGAGCTGGGGCGGCCTTCCGGGGAGAACCGGAGCTTCGACGGCCAGTGCCGGCCGGGGCGGAAGGCCGAGGGCCCTGCGGACGTTGTCGGGGTCGAGCTCGCCGGCGCGGGGGACCGTATTGTCGAACTTGCCGCGGATCTCGATGGCCTGGGGCAGGATGCCGCGGAGGAGGCGCTCCACCACGGGCATGCCCTCCTCCACCACCAGCACGCTCTTCGCGCCGGCGCAGAGCTTCCGGATCGCGTCGGCGGGGAGCGGATAGGCGCCGATGTGGAGCCGGGCGGGCAGCTTCGCGCCGGCTGCCGCGCGGGAAGCGGCGAAGTCCGCCAGATTCTCCTCGTAGTAGTTGCCCCCGAGCCCCGTGGTGATCACCACGGAAGCGGCGTCGCGCCCTTCGGTTTCGAGCTTATTTGACGGATGCGCCGAGGACCAGGCCGAGAGTCCGCCCTGCTTGGCGATCATGAGGTCGTAGCGCTTCCGCGCGAAGGCGGGAAGCAGCATCCACTCGCTCTTGTCGGTCGCCTTGGAGAGAGGATTCTCCGACCGGGGAGCGCGCACCGCGACGCCCGCGCGGGCGTGGGAGAGGCGCGTCACGAGGCGCAGTATGACGGGCACCTGGAACCGCTCGGAGACGTCGAAGGCCTCCCGGGTCATGTCGTAGGCTTCCTGCTGGGACCGGGGCTCCAAGCAGGGAATCATCGCGAAATCCGCGTAGACCCGGGTGTCCTGCTCGTTCTGGGACGAGTGCATCCCCGGGTCGTCGGCGACGGCGAGCACAAGTCCCCCCTTGATGCCCAGGAGCGCCCCGTTCATGAGCGGGTCGGCGGCGACGTTGAGGCCGACGTGCTTCATCGTGACGATGGAGCGCTTGCCCGCGAAGGAAACGCCGAGGGCCGCCTCCAGGGCGGTCTTCTCGTTGGTGGACCACGCGGCCAGGGGGCCGCCCGCTTCGTGCTCGGCGATGAGCCGTTCCAGTATTTCGGTGGACGGGGTGCCGGGGTAGCCGTAGGAGGCGCTCACGCCGGCGTGCAGGGCGCCGAGGGCGACCGCCTCGTCTCCGAGTAGGGCGAGTTCGTTCATGCCGACCAGCTTACCGGGCAACGAAAGCCCTGTCGAGTATTTTTTCCTCCGGCGCCTTCGTGAAGGCCGAGACCAGGGGAACCACCGCGAAGGGCACGATCATCGCCGCGCAGGCAGCCAGGGGGGAATTGGCGGGCCCGAATAGATAGAACAGGGCGATCTCCGTGCCGAGCCCCGCGAAGAGTCCCGCGTAGGCGCCCGCCTTGGTCGCCCGGCGCCAGAAGAGGCCGTAGATATAGGGCGCCCCGAAGGAGCCGGCGACGGCGCCCCAGGAGAGGGACATGAGGGTGACGATGACCTCGATCTGGTAGCGGGAGATGAAGTAGGAGATCAGGACGAAGAGGGCGCTCAGGAAGCGCATCATCGCGACGGACTTGTCCTTTCCGGTTCCCGCTTCGGAACGGCCAGGATAGAGGTCTATGGCGACCGAGGAGGAGGAGACGAGAACCAGGGAAGAAAGCGTAGACATGGACGCCGAGAGCACCAGGAGGAGGATGAGGGCCATCAGGAGTTCCGGGAGCCGGGTCGTGAGCAGGGTGGGGATCATGAGGTCGTAGAGGACCGCCCCGTTGGCCGCCCGGGGGAGCGTCTCGGGGGTGAAGAAGATGTGGGTGGATACGCCGGCCAGGTACGCCGAGAAGCCGACCACGGCGGCGAAGAGGGTCGTGACGATCGCCGCGGTCTTGATCACCCGCTCGTCCTTGACGGCGTAGAATTTCTGGACCATCTGGGGAAGGCCCCAGGTGCCGAAGCTCGTCATGAAGACCAGAGACAGGATGGTGAGCACCGAGGGCTGCTGGGCGGCGGGTACGTGGGATGGGTAGACCCGGGAGACCTCCGACAGGACCGCGGCGAAGCCGCCGCCCTGGGAGAAGAGGACCGCGACCATGGTGATCGCGCCGAAGAACATGATGATGCCCTGGATGAAGTCGGTCACCGCGATGGCGAAGTAGCCGCCGAGCACGAGGTACACGCCGGTGAAGCCGATCATGATGATCAGGGCCAGGTCGTAGGAGATGTGGAAGGAAGCCTCGAAGAGGTGCCCGAGCCCCTTGAAGACTGAAGCTGAATAAGGAAGCAGGAAGAGGAATACGATGCACGCTGCGATAGGCTTCAGGTGGAGGGCCCCGTAGCGCTCCTGGAGGAACTCGGGCATGGTCATCGCGTCCAGGTTCTGGGTCATGCGCCGGGTGCGCTTGGCGAGGACCAGCCACGCGAGGAGTCCGCCGAAAAGGGCGTTGCCCCCGGCTATCCAGAGGGCGTTGAGGCCGAAGAGCCAGCCCTGCTTGCCGGCGAAGCCGATGAAGAGCACTGCGGAGAAGTAGCTGGTGCCGTAGGCGACCGCCGACACCCAGGGACCGAGGGTCCGCCCGCCGAGGAAGAAGTCGTTTAGGGTCTTGGTCCTGCGCATGCCCCAAATGCCGATCCCGGTCATGAGCGCGAGGAAAACGCCGAGGAAAACGATACCGATCATCGCCTGCCGCCCTTTGTGCTAGAGTTGCCGTATTGTATCACTACATAGAAACAAAGGGGTGCGTTTTATTGCTGAGAAATTCGCAGTCCGGCGTTGCGCGCGGAGCCTGAACATGAACTAGGATTTCCTCCGGGTCCGCTTCATGAGATAGAGCTCCTTGTCCGCGGCGCTCGTGAGGGACTGCAGGTCGTCCCCCTCCTCGGGGTAGCGGGCCAGCCCGTAGCTGAAGGATGCGGCCAGGGCCGCGCCCTCCCAGCGGGGCGGATCGTCCCGGAGGGCGGAGAGCACTTCCTCCAGGCCGCGCCCTATGGCGTCGAGGTCGCTCGTATGGTAGACCGCGATGAACTCGTCGCCGCCGAAGCGGCCGAGGATGTCGGACTTCCGGTGCACGTCACGGAGGGAGTCCGCCAGGGTCCGGAGCAGCAGATCCCCCGCGAGGTGGCCGTGGAGGTCGTTGATCTTCTTGAGCCCGTCGGCGTCGAAAATCGCCAGGACGAATCGCTCGTCGTAGCGGCGCGACCGCTCCAGGATGTGGTCGAACAGCTCTTCGAAATGGCGCCGGGTGCAGAGCCCTGTGAGGGAATCGATATTCGAACGCTCTATGTTCTTCCGATACCTGCCCCGGGCGAGGAGGCACACCTCGATCTGGGCCGTGAGCTCCTCGAAGATCCGGAGGTCTTCCTTGGTGAAGATGCGGGGCTTGTCGGAATCCAGGTTGAGGAAAGCAGGAAGACGCCGAAGGCGGCCGCGGCGACGACCGAAGCGGGCTCCGCGGCGAAGCGCAACCGCCAAGCCGCGGCTCCGGCGGCGATGAGAAGAAAAAAAGCGCTGAGGCTTGCGTTCACCCAGAAGTTGCGCGCGGCTGTCATCCCCCTGCTGTCAATTCTACTCTCGAACGGCGGACTCCGCTACGGCCGGCAGCCTCTCAGGAAGCCCGCCAAGCGGCCACCGCCGCGACGAAGGCGGACCGGGACGCCTCGATGATCCGCTCGTCCAGGCAGTAGGCCAGGCGGAACCAGCCGGGGGCGCCGAAGCCGGTACCGGGCACGGCGAGGACGAGCTTTTCCTTGAGGGCGCCGACGAAGGCGATGTCGTCTCCCGGTCCGGAGGATCCATCCTTGGGAGGAACCTTGCAGAAGAGGTAGAAGGCTCCCTCGGGGACCGCGTACTCGATGCAGGCCTCGTCCAGCACGGACGTGAAGGCGTCGCGGCGGCGCTGGTAGATCGACACGTCCACCCGCGCCTCGGTGAGCTCCGCGACGATCCGCTGCATGAGGGCCGGGGCGTTGACGAAGCCGAGCACCCGGGTCGCGTAGGTGAGGGCGCCGGCGACGGACTCCCAGTCCGAGACCTCCGGCCCCAGGGCGATGTAGCCGATGCGCTCCCCCGGGAGGGAGAGGTTCTTGGAGTAGGAGGTGACGAGGATGGATTCCTCGTAGGCGCAGAGCACTCCCGGCACGTCGATGCCGCCGTAGACGATCTCCCGGTAGGGCTCGTCGGCGATGAGGTAGGGCCAGCGGCCGGTCCGCTTCCCGTGGGCCCGGAGGACCTCGGCGAGGGCGGCGATGGTGGCCTCGGGATAGACCCGGCCGGTGGGGTTGTGCGGGGAGTTGATGAGGACCGCTGCGGTCTTCGGAGTCAGGGCGGCGGCCACGGCGGCCACGTCCAGGTCGAAGTCGGCCTTCGCGTCCACCAGGACCATCTTCCCGCCGTGGTTGGCGATGTAGGAGCCGTATTCCACGAAGTAGGGGCGCGAGACGACGACCTCGTCCCCGGGATTCAGGATGGCCTTGAGGGTCACGTTGAGGCCCGCCGCGGCGCCGACGCACATCGTCAGGCGGGACCCGTCGATCCGGACCCGGTGCTCGCGGTTGACCTTCCGCGCGAGGGCGTCCCGGACGGCGGGGAAGCCGGCGTTCGCCATGTAGCCGTGGGAGCCCCGCGCGTCCTCGGCGGAGAGCCGGTTGAGGACCTCGTGGAAGGCGGGGGGCGGATCGAGGTCGGGATTACCGATGGAGAAGTCGAAGACCTTGTCGGCTCCGAACTGCTTCTTCAAGATCGATCCTTCCTCGAACATCTTCCGAATCCAGGACGCCTTGGTCTGGGCGTCGCGAATCGCGTCGGCTATGGGCATGGTTTCCTCCGGTGCCGTACGATACCACGGAGGCCCCATCCGTGCTACCATGGCTCCATGAAAACCGACGGAATCCCGAGCGTCGCCGAGTGCCTGGAGCTGGCCACCGACACGCGGACGATGATCACCGAACGGGGCGCCCTGGACCGGGTCCCCGAAGTCTACGCCGACGCCTTCCCCTGCACCGCCGCGGTCGTCGTCGCCGACGGGAACACCTGGAAAGCCGCGGGGGAGCGGGTGAGGAAACTGCTGGACGGCGCGGGGATAGCCCTCGCGGAGCCGTACCTGTTTCCGGCCGACCCGGTCATCCACGGCAGCGCCGAGCTGGCCGCTGGCGGTCGTCGCCGACACCGAGGTGCTCGCCGCGGCGCCGGCCTACCTCTCCTCCAGCGGCTTCGGAGACCTGGCGAGCAAGCTCGTGGCCGGAACGGACTGGATCATAGCCTGCGCGGCCGGCCGGGGCGGCGCCGCCGGCTGGGAGCCGATAGACGAGCGGGCCTGGGCCATGACCCAGCTCGGCCTCCGGGACGCCCTGGCCGCCTCCGAGACCGCCGCCGCCGGGGACGCCGAGGCGGTCAGGGCGCTCTTCACGGCCCTGGCGGTCACGGGCTTCTCCATGCAGTACCTCAAGAGCTCCCGGCCGGTCTCCGGCTGCGAGCACCTGTTCAGCCACGTCTGGGAGATGGCGGACCTGTCGGTGGGAGGGATTCCGGTCACCCACGGCCACAAGGTGGCGATCGGTACCCTCATCGCCACCGCCGTCACCGAGAAGATCTTCGCTTCCAGCGAGCCTCCGAAGGCAGGACGAACCGGTGAGGCTTCTTTCGCGGAGCGGGAAGCGCGGGTGCGGGCCGCCTTCGGCGGAGCGGGCGTCGCCGACGACGCGGTGGAGACGAGCCGGGCGAAGTTCCTCTCCCCCGCGGCCCGGGAGCGCCTGCGGGAGTCGGTGGCTGGCGAGTGGCGAACGCTGCGCGACCGCGTGCGGGAGCGCCTGGTGCCCTACGCGGAGCTGTCGGAGCAGTTCCGCCGGGCGCGCTGCCCCCGGACGGCGGAGGAGATCGGCCTCGGCAGGGCCGAGGCCATCGCGACGGGACTCAAGGCCCAGATGATCCGCAACCGGTACACCGTCCTGGACCTCGCCTGGGACTTCGGCGTCCTGGATGAGGTCCTCGCGGACCTCGAGGCGGACCGCTGGATCCTCTCCTGAGCGGCCGCCGGATCATGAAAGGTAGGAATCGACCACCTTCATGATCTCCTCGATCTTCTCCGGCCCGCTGCCCTCGGCGATCGCGTCGGCGACGCAGGTGTTGAGATGCTGCCGGAGGACCGTCGTGTTCGCCTTCCGAAGGAGGGCGACGACGGCGAGGATCTGCTTGGACACGTCGATGCAGTAGCGGTCCTCCTCGATCATCTTGACGATCCCGTCGATCTGGCCCCGGGCCGTCTTGAGGACGGACAGGGCGGCCTTGCTTTCGCAGGTGCAGTGGTCCATGCCGCCCTCCTACACCAGGGTCCGCGCGATGCGCAGGATGTCGGCGAAGACGCCGCCGGCGGTCACCTGGGCGCCGGCGCCGGGCCCCTTCACCACCAGGGGCAGGGACGAATAGCGGTCGGTGGTGACCACGACGATGTTGTCCGCGTCCACCAGGGAGAGGAAGGGATCCCCCGGGGCGGCCTCCCGGAGGGAGAGGGTGGCCTTCCCCTCCTCCACCACCGCGACGTAGCGCAGGAAGCGGCCCTTCGCGGCGGCGGCCTGCCGCTTGGCTTCGAAGATCGGGTCCGCCTTCTCCAGCTCGGCGAAGAAGGCGTCCACGCTGTCGGCCGCCAGGCACGAAGGAGGAAGGATCGGCTCGATCTGGACCGCGTCGAACTCCAGGGGCATCCCGCACTCCCGGGCCAGGATGAGGGCCTTCCGCGCCGCGTCCATGGCGTTGAGGTCGTCCCGGGGATCCGGCTCGGTGTAGCCCTTGGCCTTGGCCTCCCGGACCAGGGAGGAGAAGGGCTTGGAGCCGTCCCAGTTGTTGAAGATGAAGCTCAGGGTGCCCGAGAGCACCGCCTCCACCCGGCGGACCCTGTCTCCCGAGAGAGAGAGGTCGTGGAGGGTGGAGATCACCGGAAGCCCCGCGCAGACCGTGGTCTCGTAGAGGTAGGGGATGCCCCGCTCCCGGGAGTAGTCCACCAGGGCCCGGTAGTCCGCGTAGCGGCCCGAGTTGGCGCGCTTGTTCGGGGTGACGACGGGGACCGCGGAGCGGAGGAGTTCGGCGTAGACCGCCGGCACGGCGTCTCCGGCGGTGCAGTCGCAGAAGGCGGTGTTCGGCAGGTTGAAGCCCTTGAGCCGGGAGACGAAGCCCTGCAGGTCGAAGGCTTCCCCCGCGTCCAGGGCGGCCTTGGCCTTGGCGGGATCGATGCCGTTCCGGTCGAAGCACATCTTCCGGGAATTGGCCACGCCGACCAGGTTTACCCGGATCCGGTGCTCGGCGCTCAGGACCTCACGCTGCCGGGCGAGCTGCTCCAGGAGCGTGCCGCCGATGAGGCCGACGCCGACGAGGAAGAGGTTCACCGAGCGCACGCCGGAGAGGAAGAACGCCTCGTGGATGGCATTGAGCGCCTTGGACTCGTCCGCCTTGGCGATGACCGCCGAGATGTTGAGCTCCGAAGAGCCCTGGGCGATGGCGACGATGTTGATGCCGTTGCGTCCGAGGGAGTGGAAGACCCGGCCGGAAATGCCCGGGGTCCGCTTCATCCCCTCCCCGACCACGGCGATGATGGAGAGCTCCTTCTCCACCGCCGGAGTCTCGATGAGCCCCGCGTCGAGCTCCCGCCCGAACTCTTCTTTGATGGCCGCCGAAGCGGAAGCGGCGTCCTTGGGGAGGATCGCGAAGCAGATCGAGTGCTCGCTGGAGGCCTGGGTGATGAGGATGGCGCTGATGCGCCGCTTGGCCAGGGCGCCGAAGAGGCGGGAGGAGACGCCGGCGACGCCGACCATGCCCGGCCCCTGGACGCGGACCAGGGCGGGAGGAGACGCCGGCGACGCCGACCATGCCCGGCCCCTGGACGCGGACCAGGGCCACGTCCCGGATGGAGCTGACGCCGCGCACCGGGTAGGGGCTCGGCGGCACTTCACGGGCGATGAGGGTTCCCGGGGAGGATGGGTTGAAAGTGTTGCGGATGCGTATCGGAATGCCCTTCTCAAGAGCCGGGCGCACGGTCGGCGGGTGGAGGACCTTGGCGCCGAAGTGGGAGAGTTCCATCGCCTCTTCGTAGGAGATCGATTCGATCCGGAAGGCGCTCTTCACGAGCTTCGGGTCGGCGGTGAGGATGCCGTCCACGTCGGTCCAGATCTCCACTTCCTCCGCGCCGAGGGCGGCGCCGAAGAGCGCCGCGGAGAGGTCCGAGCCGCCGCGGCCGAGGGTCGTGGTCCGCCCCTCGGCGGTGGCGCCGATGAAGCCCGTGGCGATCTGCAGGTGCGGCCGCGATTCCAGGGCGGAGCGGACGTTCGCGTAGCTCTCCTCCCGGAGGCAAGCGGCCGAGCCATGCTGGTCGTCGGTTCGGAGTACCAGCCGGGCGTCCAGGAAGTCGGCGGGAACGCCGGCGCTGCGGAAGGCGTGGGCGACGACGAAGGCGGAGAGCCGCTCGCCGAAGCTCATCACGTAGTCGAGGGTGCGGGGTGAGAGTTCCCCGAGCAGGCGGACGCCCTCCAGGTTCCCCACGAGCTCGTCGAAGGAGACGCGGCAGAACTCGTCGGCGGCGGTCTTGTCGGCGCCGACGCAGAGTTCGGCGACGGCGTCCGCGTGGCGCTTCCGCATAGTCTCGATGCGGTCGGCGTAGGTGCCGTCCCCGGCTTCTGCCGCCCGGGCCGTCTCGATCAGCTGGTCGGTTATCCCCGAGAACGCGGAGACGACGACCAGGCGCGTGCGTCCGGCGTGCTCTCCGTCGACTACGATATCGATCAGCTTCCGGATCGCCTGGGGCGAACCGACCGAGGTACCACCGAATTTGAGGACCAGCATGGGAGGCTCCGTATAAATATGCAGACTTGGGGCGGATTGTATATTTTTATGCGATCCTAATCAACAACCCCGGAGCAAACTCCGGGGTTGTTGGTTGCGAAAGGAATTTGGATTTCTGCTTCGCAATCGACTACCCGTCAAACCGTAAAGGCGCAGATCCCGCAAGCGCCGCGCCGCCGCGCGCCGCCGACGGCTAAAGCCAGCTCCCGGACCTGATCCGCGGCGGGGACGGAAAGCGTCGAAGCGACCGCCCTATCGAGGGAAATCGAATCGATTTCCCCGCCCGAGAGGCCCAGGTACAGGACGATCCGCATGCCCGGCTTAACCGGCCGCTCCGCCCGGAGGAAGGCCCCCTCAGGATAGAGCCCCAACTCGTCTCCGCCGAATTCGATGGATTCGACGACATCCGAACTGTCCCCTACGAAGGCCTGGAGCGGCCCGCCGGATACGACGGTGAGTCGGGACGAGTTCCGGTTGACCAGGCACCAGCAGGCCGGGAGGGGCTCGCGGAGGGGAAACAGGGCGCAGACTTCGGCGTTGATGAGGCGGAAGGTATCCTCCGGCTGATTGAGGACCGACGCGTTGTAGTCCAGCAGGGCGCGGAGGACCGCGCCCATCCGGGCCGCCGATGGGGCGTCTCCGGAGGGAACCGCGAAGAGAACGCCCGAGATGCCCGGGGCGACCTCGGCGCAGTGGACCACCGCCGGGTCTTCGGCTCCAACCCTCGCCGCGGCGACGGGATTCCCGAAGATGGCCGGCGGATCGCCGGCGGCGGGATCCGTTCCTGAGCTGGACCTTTCGGCTTCGCGGATCGCCTCGACGTGGGACCTTACCAGGAGCGGCTCCAGCCGGACCCTCCGGAGCTGGGCCCGGAGCCGGGCGAGGATCTCTTCCCGCATGAAGGGCTTGGAGACGAAGTCGACCGCGCCCAGGTGGAGCCCCTGGGCCCGGCTCTCGGTATCCTCCAGGGCGGAGAGGAACACGACGGGAATGGAGGCGGTGCGCCGGTCGCGCTTGAGCAATTCGCAGGTCTGGAACCCGTTCTCTCCGGGCATCATGATGTCCAGCAGGATCAGATCGGGGCGCTCCTCCCGGGCCAGGCTGCGCCCCTCCGGCCCCGAAGCGGCGGTCAGAACGGAGAAACCTTCCCTCTTGAGGAGCGTGGAGAGCATGAACAGGTTCGTGTCGAGATCGTCGATTACCAGGATGGTCGCTGACTCGCTCATGGTTGATCTCCGGAACTTTCAGTTATATCGATTCAACAAGGCAAATTAACTATCGTACCTCCCTTAAGCGGCGTCAAGGATCGCAGCGCGAAGCGGGCCCGTCACTCCCCGATCAGGGTGACCGCGAGCTGCCGCGGGCCCCCCCGATCCCGGTGCTCGCAGAGGTAGACGCCCTGCCAGGTTCCCAGGAGGAGGGTTCCGGAGGAGATCGGCACCGTGAGCGAAGTCCCCAGGATGGAGCTCTTCGCGTGGGCCGGCATGTCGTCGTCCCCTTCCAAAGTGTGGACGTAGGAGGGATCGCCCTCCGGCACCAGGCGATCGAAGATGCCTTCCAGATCCCTCCGCACGTCGGGATCCGCGTTCTCGTTGAGCGAGAGCGAGGCCGAGGTGTGCATCAGGAAGAGGTGGGCGATTCCCCGCTCGAACTCCGCGAGCTCGGGGATGCCGGAGAGGACCTCCGCGGTGACCAGGTGGAACCCGCGCCGCTTGGGCGTGAGGACGAGGGTGCGCTGACGTATTTTCATGGAGGCATGGTAGCACGGAAGGGGGAGCCCCGAAACGGGTGGTAGGGAAGCGCGCGGCAGGGGGCGCCTACACGGGGGCTGCCGCCTCGCCGGGGCGCTCGCTTCGGGCGCGCTTCCCGACTTCTCGCTTCGTCGCTGGGCGGGGTTAGAGGCGGCTCCCCCACGCTGCGAACTCCGCGCTCGCGCGGGCTGCGGGGTTCTCCGCTTCCCCCACTCTTGGTTCGCGGGGCGCCGGCTGCCTCGGTTCAGGCGCCGGACAGCAGCTTCTCGAGCTTCGAGGTTGAGGTGTTCGAACTCCAGTTCGACGGCGGAGAGCCGCGTCAGAGGGGCCTGACCTCGATGATCTCCACGTTGATCGCGCCCTGGTCGTCCTTGACCGCGCCCCAGACCCGGAGCGGACGCTGGTCGAAGAGGAGTGTCCGGAAACGGGCGTAGACCTCCGGGAAAAGCACCGTCTCATAGAGGGCTGTCTCGTCCTCCAAGCTGAGGAAGTCCATCGTATTGCCGTCGGCGGTCCACACCTCCTTTTGGGTGACCGGCCAGCCGACGAGGCCGACCTTCTGGCCGACGCAGCGGGGAAGGTCCACGGCCCGCACGCGCCCGATCGCCGCGAGGCGGCCGGCCCAGAGCGAGAGCGGATGCAGGTCCCGCAGGTAGCCGAGGGCCTCGAACTCGTTGCGCAGCTCCTCCTCGGTGCGCTTGGCGGGGACCGGAAGCGGCCGTCCGGCGGCTGGCCCCCCGCCGACCGGGCGCGGGGAGCTGGTCCGCGCCGGCGTCGAGAAGAATTCGATCTGGCTTTTCGGGCGCGCCGAGGCGTCGGCCATCGACGAAAGGAGGAGCCTCGCCTGAACGGCCCGGCTCTCGCCTCCGGAGACGGAGTCGAAGACTCCGGCGGCCACCAGGGAAACCGCGTCGTCCCGGTCCAGGCGGAGGCGGGCGGAAACGTCGGCGAGACTCCGGAAGTCCCCACCGCGACCGCGCTCCGCGATCAGCGCCTCCGCGCCGGCGCGGGTAAGCTTGGCGACGGACATGAGGCCGACGACGACCGTCCGTCCCGCTCCGCGGTAGGGAATCGAGCTCAGGTTCACGTCGGGACCGGCTATCCCGAGCCCCATGCGCCGCGCCTCGGAGATGTAGGCCTGGGGCCGGTAGGAGCCGCCCTGGTTCGTGAGCACCGCCGCCATGAACTGCGCGGGATGGTGGACGCGCAGGTACGCGGACTGGAAGGAAACCATCGCGTAGGAGGCCGAATGGGGTTTGCAGAACGAGTAGCCGTCGAAGGACAGCATCATCGCCCACACCTCCTTGATGGTGTCCTCCCCCACCCCGTTCGCCCGGCAGCCCGCGAAGAAGCGCTCCTCGTATTCAGCCAGCTTCGCGCCGGCGGCCTTCTTGGCGATGACCTTGCGCAGCCGGTCCGCGTCCACGTCGCTGAAGCCGGCCAGGGCGGCGGCGGTCTTGGAGACGTCCTCCTGGTAGCAGAGGATGCCGTAGGTTTCGTCCAGGATATAGGCGAGCCGCGGATGGAGCGGCTTCCACTCGCCGCCCTTGAGGCGCCTGACGTACTCGGCGATGAACTTGTTCGCCGCGGGCCGGATGATCGAGCTATGGATGACGATGTGCTCGAAATCGCCGCGGCCGGTCTTCTTCTGGAGCTGGCGCATGGCCGGGGATTCGATGTAGAACACGCCCATGGAGTCCCCCCGCGCGAGGGCGGCGACGGTCGCCTCATCCTCGGCGGGGCGCCAGAGCCGCTGGTCGATGCGCAGCCCCTCCTCCTCCAGGTTGGCCAGCGCGTCCCGGATGACCGCGAGGGACCGGTTGCCCAGGAGATCGATCTTCACGAGCCCCGCGGCCTCGGTGCCCTCCTTCTCCCAGGCCAAGAGCGGGAAGCCGTCCGCCGAGCGTTCCACCGGGGCCCAGCGGGCGATCGGCCCGGGAGCGATGACGAGCCCGCCGCAGTGCATGGAGAGGCCCCGGGGCAGGCCCTCCAGCCGGGCGGCGACCGCGAGCACCTCGGTCCACACGGGATCGAGCGCGTCGGAGCCTTCGCCGAGCTGGAGGAGGCTCCGCTCCACCCGGGAAATCTCTCCTTCGCTCAGGCCGTAGGCCTTCGCCGTTTCCCGCAGCGCCGAGCGGGGCCTGAACATGTTGTGGTTGGCGACCCGGGCGCAGCGGTCGGGGCCGAAACGGTCGATGACCCGGCGGATGAGTTCGTCCCGTTCGTCCCAGGCGAAGTCCACGTCGATGTCCGGAGGATCGGGACGGGCCATGTTGAGGAAGCGTTCGAAGTAGAGCCGGTGCGCGATCGGGTCCACGTTCGTGATGTCCAGCGCGTAGGAAACGATCGACGCGGCGCCGGATCCCCGCCCGCAGGTCCGGCTGGCCATCGCGACGATGTCGTCCATGACCAGGAAGTACGGCGCGAAGCCCTTGGCGGAGATGATGGAAAGCTCGTAGTCGATGCGCTCCATGACCGCCTCGGAGAGCTCGCCGTAGCGGCGCTCCGCGCCTTCCAGGACGCGCGCGCGGAGCGTCGCCGAGGCGTCGCCCTGCCCGTCCGACTCGTACCCCGGGAACACGAAGCCATCGAAGACGGTATCGAAGGCGCAGAGGGAGACGATCTCGTCCGCGCCCCGCACCGCTTCGGGCCACGACGAATAGACCCGCTCGAGCTCCGCCGGGGAGCGGAAACGTTCGGCGCTCGGCGCGGCCGCATCGGCTTCCCCGAGGGTCCCGACGGTCTTGCCGAGCGCGACGGCGCGGAGGACGGCGTGGACGGCCCGGTCGTCGGTGTCCAGGAAGGTGGCGTCGTCGAGGGCGGCCGGGGGCAGGCCGAGGCGCGCGGCGTCCCGGACCGCCGCGGCGGAATCGGGGGTGACGGCGGCGTAGAGGAGGGGCACCCTCCCCGCCAGGGCCCGCAGCGCGCCGCTCCGGGCGGAAGCGAGGACGAGCCCCGCCGAATCGGAAGCGAGGGCGGCGAACAAGTTCAGGGAACCCTTCTTCTTTTCCGTGAGGAGCCCGCAGAGCCGGGAGAAGCCGCGCCGGTCCTGGACGAAGGCGAAGACGCTCCCCGCCGGATCGGTGAGCTCGCAGCCGACGACGGGCTTCAGGCCCCGGGCCTTCGTCTCCTCGAGCGCGGCGTGCAGCCCGTAGAGGCCGTCGCGGTCGCAGATTGCCAGGCTCCTCGCTCCGGCGGAAGCGGCGCGCTCCGCGACGTCGGCGGGAGACCGCACCCCGTAGAGTATGGAGTACGCGGTCCGCACCGCGAGGCGGCTACGCATGGAGGGCTGCGGCGAGGCTGCGCGTACGGTCTCCCGAGGCCGCGAGCGCGACGGCCCGGGTCACGGAGGCGACGCCGAAGCGGCCGCGCAGCGCATCGACCGACCCCTGCAGTTTCTCCAGGCGCGACGGGCCCTCCGGAACGAAAAGGTCCGGCTCCCGGACCGCCGGAGCGAGGGCGGAGAGCAGGAGGGCGAGGGACCGCACCCGGACCCGCCGGTCCGCGGCCCGGACGTACGCCTTCTCCGCGGCGCCGATGAGCTCCGCGTCCAGGAGGAGCGGCGTCTTCGATCGCTCCGCGGCTTCCTTGCGGACTCCGTCCGAGTAGACCACCGCTACGCCGACGCGGCCGGCCGCGAGCAGGGAGCGGCGCAGCTCCAGGGCGGCGTCCTCGACCAGCGCGACGAGGGCTCCCCGCACTACGGACCATTCCATAACGTCGGAAGCGAAGTCCAGGCGCCGGCGCACCGTCCGCTCCTCGAGGCCGCCGTTCTCCACGGGGCTGCGGTCGATGCCGAGCGCGGCGTCCCGGAGGGCGACGCCCCTGGCGCCGAAGAGGGAGCGGGCCTCCGCGTCCGACAGCGCGGCCAGGGCGCCGATCTCGCGGAGCCCAGCGACTGAAAGCACCCGGGAGACCGCCGGCCCGACGCCGGGGAGCAGAGCCGCGTCCTGTGAAGCCAGGAAGGAGGCTTCGTCGCCCTCCCGGATGCAGGCGATGCCCGCCGGCCGGATGCTCCTGGTCGCGACCTTGGCCACCAGCCGGTTGCTCGCCACGGCGGCCGCAGGCTCGAAGCCCAGGGACTCGCGGATCTCGTTGCGGATGCGCACCGCGCTGTCGATGTAGGGACCGAAGAGTCGGGACGTGCCCGCCAGATCGAGGTAGAAGTGCCCGCCGGAATCGTTCTGGACGATCGGCGCGTAGCGGGCCGCAATGCGCTCCATGGCCGCGTCGGCGAGCCCGCAGGCGAGCGGATCGGCGGGAAGCACCAGAAGGTCCCGCACGCGGCGCCGGGCCGCGTCGAGCGGCATCCCCTGGCGGAGCCCCTCCTCCCGGGCCCGGCGCGACACGTCGAGCACGACCGCCCGGGCGGCGGCGGAGCCGGAGACGACGAACGCCTTGTCCGCGAGGGAACGGTCCTTCGCGGCGGCGATGGATGCCTGGAAGTCCACCACGTTGAGGTGGACGACGCTCGCCCTGTCGGTCATGGGAGGAGCCCGGCTCGCTCGAGTATCAGCGCGAAGGTCTTCGCGTTCTTCACTGCCTGGCCGCGGATGTGGTTGTTGAAGTAGACGAACGTCCGGTCGGCCTGTCCCGCAATACCCTTCACCCGGTCCGCCCAGGCTTCGAGCTCCAGGTCGGAATAAAGGTAGTCGTAGCGGGACGCGGAATCGGAGCCCCACCAGGTTTCCCCGTTGCGGCCGTGGAAGCGGACGTACGCGAGCGGGGAGGTCACGACGTCCATCACCGGGGGCAGGCCCTTGAGGGGCGGAAGGTCCAGGGAGGCCAGGGCGATCCGGCGCTCCCGGAAGGCGTCGACGACCCGGTTGTTGTACCACTCGTAGTTCCGGAACTCCACCGCCAGCGGCACTCCGGCGAAGGCGGATAGGACGTCGTTGAGGTAGCGCCGCCGGTCGGGATCGTAGTGGAAGGAGTACGGGAACTGGAAGAGGACGGCGGACAGGCGATCGGCGGTCCGCAGGGGCTCCAGGGCGGCGACGAACGCCGCGGCGGCCTCCCGCCACGAGGCTGGATCGATCTTGTGGGTGAGCGCCTCGTTCGCCTTGATCGAGAAGGTCAGCGACGGCCCCGCCTTGGCGAGCAGGCCCGAAAGCTGGCCCGCCGTCGGCATCTTGTAGTAGGAAAAGTTGAGTTCCACCGTGGGGAAGACGTGCGCATACAGGCCCAGGAAGTCCTCGGACCTCGTCCCCTCGGGATACAGGGGGCCGACCCATTCAGTGTAGGAATAGCCTGAAGTCCCGACCGATATTCGCGGCATACGACAATACTACTATACGCGCGTTAAGCTTTCAAGACCGACCGCACCGTGGACGATCACATTCCATACATGATGGATCGTTCAAGCCGCGGTAAACCGCCAGGAGGGGGAGCGCCGGAACGGAGGTGGGGAAGCGCGCGGCAGGGGTCGCCCGCAGGGGGGGCTGCCTTCAGTACATCCCCGCCGGGCGAAGCGCTATCGGCGCGCTTCCCGACTGCTCGCTTCGTCGCGGCGCGGGGTCGGACGCGGCTCCCCCTCGCTGCGGTCCCGCTGCGCGCCCATGGATGGGCGCTCCAGAAACGGCATGCGGAACGTTCACGTTCCGCGACGGCATGGATGCCGCCGCTACCCCCACTCTTGGTTCGCGGGGGGATGCATTATTTCCGTTGCCAAGCGCAGATTGTATTTTTTGGTCGATAAATGACATTTCATTGTGCTGTAGAAAGAGCGGCAGAAGGGAGTCGCCTTCCGCTCGGCGCCATCACGGCGCCTCGCTACAGGCCGCGCCGGGGCGCTGACGCGGCCATCCATGGCCGCTCTTCCTCGCTCCGC
>JADHEF010001279.1_pt1:0-12500 | contig 16569 bp, 8 predicted proteins | sample 8952391 | NCBI WGS metagenome assembly JADHEF01 (sample SAMN16124439, study PRJNA663245) | bioreactor sludge metagenome | isolation source: sludge (nitrite) | place: India:Bengaluru | collected 2019-02-28
TCCTACGTTTGTTTCGGGCCAATTATTCCTGTGGGATTTGCTCCGGATGTGAAATATATATATTGAAGTTTCGAGGGAAACTAAAAGACACCAAAAAAAGAGAAAAAATAGAAGAAATAAAGGATAGATATACAGACCGTGAGGTTCTATCAAATGGAGATGGAATATTTGTAAGTGGGGGTCTTGATACTCGCGAGATAGGTGGATAAATAATTTAACAGAAAAAGTAGACGGAAATATTCGTCTATTTCTGATGTCCAGAACTGATGGTTTAAAATTAGGGTGGTAAGAGTCCTGAGTTAAATACATCTGCATAAAGCCACTAAGAGAAAAGAAATAGTTCGCCTACTAACTCGTTACCTAAAGCAGGCATTTCATTTGATTAATGATCCCTAAAACTATTGAACTTAACTATAGTGGTAGACAAGTATTTTCCATTCTTGGCAAAGCCATCAAATATCTCCTCATCTTCCATACCACAGTTTTGAACAGAAAGCACCTTCTTTTCCCGGGGATCCCTATCAATAAGTTCTTCCAACATCAAAGAGTGACGGGAGGTCTTCATGACCACCGCAGTGTCAGCGTGTTCTAAAAGTTCTCCCAGCCGTTCGTCCACCTTGGGAACCACCAGGATTATTTCGTCCTTTTCACCCAGGGTGATACCTGCACTAGCAGCACAACCAGTAAACGAGGTTATTCCCGGTATCATCTCCACAGAATAACCATGTTCCCCGATTATGCTAGCCACATAGGAGAACGTGCTGTAAATTGACGGGTCTCCCAAAGTTATAAAAGAAACGTCCCGGCCTTCATCCAATTCTTTGGCAATTAACTGTGCAGCACCATTCCAATAACTCTTAAGGGCTTTTTTATCCTCAATCATTGGGAAAAGAGGTTCAATAACCTTATATTCATCATCTCGACCATCCAATATCCCCTGGACTATGGAAAGAGCCACACTTGGTTTATTTTTCGATGACTTGGGTGAACAGATAACTGGAACACTTTCCAGTGTTTTCACTGCCTTAACTGTGAGTAAATCAGGGTCTCCCGGACCCACACCAATACCAATGAGTTTACCTTTACTGTTATTCATGATGTAACACCGAATTAGTAATTAGAATAATAGTTTTGTATTTATAATTATAGTTAATAGGTATATCGAGAACTTAAATTCATGAAACTATTATTTAATGAGTAAAAAAACATTGCCTGCCCTTACTATAAATCAAAAAAACCATCATACATTTTAATTAATTGTTTGGATTTCAGCAGATGTTAATTTTTCTTTATATTTTAATTTACCCCCGCATTCACACTCAGAAGTGAAATCATCGGGGGATTCCTCTATTTGAAGTTTATAATAACCATTACAGCCATCACAGACAAGGTATCCACGGTTAGGTTCATTTTCTGTATTTTGGACAATATAATGAGCAAGGTCAGTATTTAAAAGCTTTAATGAAGTTTTGTAACCAATTATAATATCTTTTTTACTTAGGTAGTCCCGTTCCTGATTAACTGCAGAACAACACCCGATAAAATTTATAAAAGTATCTTCAATGGCAGATAGACGAAAATATTTAACGAAACTAAACCCAGGGTAGGCGAATTCATTCTTCAATAGTCTCAAATTGTTGGCAAATTTTTTAGTATCATCATTCTCCCATTTAACCATTTTTAACTTCTGAAAGAATTCTAAAGTAGTTTCAGGATATTCTAATCCATTATCAAACTCATTAAGTCCTTTAATAAGGCTTTTATCCAGTCCACTTGAATAAATAATCCTCAAATCTTCCCGATCTAACTCCCGCTGAACTGTCATATAATATCTTAGTTCAATTAAAGTGTACATCTTTTGCACATAATAAAAACGAATTATACATCCAGATTCTGGGAATAATACACCTAAAGTATCTTTAGCCTGAGAATAAACTTTACTTTGCGAAATTTCTCCGGAATAAATGCCTTCTAAGTTGTAAAGATGTAGATTTATTTTAAACGCTCTTTTTAATTTATTGTATATCCCAGAATCCCTTGTTATTTTCATTAAATATACAATTTCATCCAAACCATCAACATCTTCATTTTCAATACGATCCAAAGCTTTACGAAACTGCAATTCATATACCCTACTAAAAATATTTTAACCCCCTTACTTCTTGATCTTCCTGATAATAATTTTTTTAAATCAATCAATCTGATGCTGACGATTATTGGGAATAATGACACCAACAGCCCACAATAACTTATATATCTATTTTTTGGTGGAGTAACTCATTTTCCAACTCGAAAAAGTTCTCAAAATACATTAATTTCCCCCCACACCGACAGGTTTCAAAATCTTCAGGAGATTCACCCGGTTCAAGGTGGTAAACCCCCATGCACCGTTCACAAAGTAGATAACCTTTTTCTTTTTCCAGACCCGCACACCCATTTTCGCCATTTAGATCATCGTATACTTCAGTTTCCGGCATTCCTGAGGCATTATATTGAGTAATATCAGTCCTTACAAGTTTGAGATAGGCCAAATTTGCCCTTACACCATCGTAGGCGTTGACTTTATCCCGATTATCTCCTGCAGCACTACATCCAGCAAGTACAGAAAGTAAAATCATTTCAGATAATTGAAAGCTGGAAAAAAAGAAATACCCCAATACATTGTGTAGCGTGGCTCTCTTAAGCATGCTAATCTTTATAAAAAGTTTTTCGGACTGTTTATCCACAAAATGCATTTTCCTAAGTCTTTGAAAAAAATCAGGTGTGGGTTCCGGTGTCTGTAAAACACACTCAAAATTTTCCAGGGCAAAAACCAGGCGGAAATCTAAACCACCCAAATAAATATTCCTTAAATCCCCATAATTCAACTTCCGCTCCGAATACATCGAGTAAATAACTTCTAGATACAAATATAACAAACAGAACTCCCCATAACGAATCGTATCACCGAATGGTCTGGGAATAATAGGATTTTTCAAATTTTCACTAGCCATTTTAATTAGTGAATTTTCTTTCCGGGCAAAAGAAGGTAAAAAGCAACCCATAATATAATTACGTCGTTTATTGACAATACCAAAATTATTGGCCATCTTTTCATAAGAACCATTGCTTTTCACTAGGTCTAACTCGTGAATTATATCTTCAATTCCCTCTACTTCATAATCAGCCAGGATTTCGTCGATCATATCCTCTCTTTGCCATTCCATAATTTCCGGAGGAACTATCATAGTACCACTCATATTATATTAAGTTAATTTATTTTTTTAATAAAATGTATTATTTCATTCTTTCGATCGTGCATCCATCCACTAACACCATCAAGGACTTCGGTAACCACCAGGGGAAAGGTAACATCAGAAAGTATTTCAATAAGCAGGGAAAGTTCTGAAGCCCCCATAAAGAATAAATATGCTCCAGTCCAGGTCAAAGCGAGATCTAAAATATTTGCGGGACTGGGATTAAAAACCAAAGCCAAAACATTCAATATCAACGCAAAAGGATTCACAAAAAGTAGGGCCGAAAAAAAACTTCCCATGAAACAAGCCATACACTCGACTAACCACGAAATTATTTCAATAAAACCCATAAATATTCCAATAAGTATCCAAAGAAAGGCCATGAGTTCCGCGGCAAATACAATAACCAATATGAGAATCAAACAAACTATAAGGATTATTAAAAGCACATCCATTAAATTAATGGAAGGCCCTGAACTAGATTGACCACTGATTCCTCCTGAAAATCCCCCTTCAGCACCTCCTCCCCCACCAGACCCGCCAATATTCCCTCCAGGAACTACAGAATTGCCAGATTCATTATAATTTCCATTTGATCCTGATAAAACATGCCCTGATTCCCCATAATATAAATTTATTGTAGAAAATCCCACTACATTGAAATAAAGATATAGAATACCCTGATTTCCCGCATAATCAATGGCAACCACAGTCACCAAATTGGAACCAATATTCAAAATGTGGGGAACTCTATGCTCCAACACCCATTGTCCATTAGAATAGATTAATGACCGTTGAATTCCATCAATTATGGCATAAACAGCATTTGTGTCCGGAGAAGATACTGCAGTAACTGTTAATTTCCTCAATTCTCTAAAATCGAAAAATTTGAAAACAGTAGGATTTAACATCCCATTCACTACTGGAGGCGTGTTGTCCACAGTAAAAGGAATATATAAGACTTTTTTATTCCCTACAAAATCTACAGCAGTTAACAGAATATTGTAAATTCCATCTGGAAGTGGTGGGACCTTATAATCAAGAATCCATCCCCGGAAAAGATAACCCCAGTGTTCATCAAGTTCTTGAGGAGTACTATATTTTTCACCAACAATTTCGGCTGATATGTTCTTGATATCAGGATGATCATCTATGTAAACCACAATTGTGTCACCTGATTTTAAGATTTGAGTGTTGACTCTAGTAATTATAGGAGGGGGTGTATTGTCAACGGTGAAATAAACCATTTGAGTCCTATTGTTCCCTAAATCATCAAAAGTTGTCAAAAAAATAGGATACACTCCATCAATAACCGGGGGAACAAGGTAATAGTACTCCCAAATACTTCTATTTTCATCCCCATAAACCTTGGTTAAATTAAACACTTCATCAAAAACCTGGGCCTTCACTGCACAAGTGTCATCGGTTAAATATTTTGAAGGATAAACTTGGGCAACGATTCTAAGTGGGTCTCCTGATTTTATATCTTCAGGAACTACGAAACCAAAAATGAACGGTGCACAAGAATCTACAATTACGGAGGTCACATAATTCACTTCTATCAACAAGGGAGTATTCTGGTCGGCCCAGCCCATACCAAACTGAACTATAACCAAGATCGAATACTCATGATCCTGAAACCAGGAAGGAGCAACACGTCGTAATATCCAAGATCCATCGGTTTGTTTAATTAAATCCGTGTAATCCCAATCCATGGTAGTGTATACATAAACCAGTCCAGCGTCGGGGTTGGTAGAAACAGTTAACTTAAAAAATTCATCACCTTTCAGCCTTTTAGGATCAACAGTAACATTAATAGTGGGTACTAAGTTCTCAATTGCTAGATTTAAAGTACTGTAGCCCTGATTTCCCGACCAGTCAGTTGCAGTCAGTAACAATGGATAAAAACCTTCTTGGAGCCATGCTTCATAATATCCTAGCCACGAGCCATCTAATTGTCTAATTAAGCCAATATTATCCTCTTCAATTGAAGCATTCAAACTAATTGTGTCTGTATCGGTTGATACGTTTATAACAATCAAAGGTTTATCTTTAAATATGCCATTAATAAGGTAACAAGGATTTGGAGTGATACTTGCATTAAGAATAGGACAGATATTATCCAACTGGTTGAAAATTTCAAAATAAAGATAACAATATTTTTGACTTCCAAAAGCATTCTCTGCCGTTAATAAGACACTATAATTTCCATTTGGGAGATATGGCACACAATATTGTAAATTCCAAGTATCATCGGTTTGTTTTGTTAATTGATAGACTTCATCCAAAATTAAAGCTGAAATCCCAACCGTGTTATGATTGGAATTTACAGTTATGTTGATCTGGTCAAATGTTTTTACTATTTCGGGAGTTAATGAAGCAGAAAGAATATATACATCATTATTTATAGTTAAATTTATTTTTAAAAATCCAATATTTCCTGCTTCATCTATTGCAGTTAATATAACTGGATAATTCCCATCGGGAAAATCAGGGACAAAATAATGCAATATCCATGTAACCATCATCCCCACATCATAATCCTGATGCATTTGAAGTGTTTCACCCAAAATATTGACTTTAATTCTCTTTGTATCTGAGTCTGAATACGCACTGATAATTAATGAATCACCATATTGAACCATTTCTGGAGTTATATTACCGGTGACTGTTGGTGGGGTATTATCAACCGTCAAGTTAAGACTAATGGTTTCATAATCCCCGTTAGCAGCGAAAGATCTCAAAATGACCGTATAATTCCCGTCTGGTACGTGATAAATAGGGAAATAAATTTCCCAAACTCCATAGTTATTCTTTACTAAGTTTTTGATTTCTCCAAACAGTTCGGCAGTTATGGTTAGAGTTCCGGGATCATCATAGGCTTTAATTAAAACCTGATCTCCAGATTTGACAATTTGAGGGTGTAAAAATGCGATTAAACCTTCATAATTAGATTTTTCATAGATGAATATATCATTCCAGTTATTTGTGTCATTACCCACAAGATTAGATGAATCTGAGCTGAAAACAACATTAGTGCCATTATAACTGAGACCGGGTTCTCTGCTGTTAGAATCTTCAAAATCTCCATTATTTGAAATACTAATGAGGCTGGTTGTTCCTAAACCTCGATCATAGAGAAATATTCCCGTATCCTCATGGATGACCGATTTAGAATTACCCCCCTTGTTGGTAACTTTTTGAACGAAATGCTGAATAATAGTGAAACCCACGTAGCGCCCATCCCCACTAATATCAGGTTCACCTGAATTTTGTGAAAATTCTTTTCCATCACTGGTAACACTCACTCTCTCTATTTCATTTAAAATTTGATCAAATACAAAGATATCACAAACCATATTATTATCTTCAGGAACTAAATTATCAGCATAAGAAGAAAATACTATGCAACGCCCATCAGAACTAATAGCCGATTCCATACTAGCAGAATTAGCTTCAGTGAAATTATATCCCACAATTCTTTTGATTAAATTCAAATTCTGATCAAAAATGAAAACATCACTACAACCATTTTTATCGTTGAAATCTAAGTTGTTGGCATCAGAAGTGAACGTAATGTAACGCCCATCCCCACTAATATCTGGATATAAACTATCAGAATTTGATTCTTCACCCGTATTTGAAATACTAATTCTCTTTATCCTTTTTTGTGTTCGATCAAAAACAAAAACATCGGAATAGTAATTTTTATCGTTATCTAGTAAGTTATTGGCATAGGAGCAAAATGTAATGCAATCCCCATTAGCACTTATTTCAGAACCAAAACTATCGGCATTGCCTTCTTCGCCACTATTTGAAATACTAATACGATTAGTTGTTTCCAAAAGCCGATCCCGAACGAAAATATCCGCACAATCATTGGTGTCATCTGCAACCAAATTCGACGCGTAAGAAGTGAAAGTTACATAACGCCCATCCCCACTAACCGCAGGACTAAAACTATCTCCATTTGCTTGTAAACCTTGATTAGAAATGCTCACCCTTTCCGTGAAATTTAATATAGTGTCATGAATGAAAACATCACTGCAATTGTTATCATCGTCGTTCACCAGATTAGTTCCCTGTGATGAAAATACAACGTAACGGCCATCAGCACTAATGGCAGGGCTGAAACTATCCCCATCTAGTAAACTACCATTGTAAGAGACACTAATTTGCTGAATATTATTATTTGCACCAGAAACTGAACCACAGAATGCCAATACAAGAAATACAAATACTACTGATAAAAAAATCCTTCTTTTCATCAAACAATCCCCAATTGGTCCCTGCCGAATAATAATTACTTACTTCTAATTAATAATAACTTTATATAAAAAATTATTACTAAACCTATATAAATATTACTGCAAATAAAAATAATATTATTCTTATTTTAAAAAACCTAAAAATAGACTCATGCAACCCATTTAAGTTATTAAACGACTTTTAAAGAATTTCAATAAACAATAAATTAGTAATAAAAATTTAAATAACCTTATTATATTAAATGATTTATAACCATCCTCAAAAAAAGTTATTACCCTATAACATTTCTATAAAATCCTTTTAAATGCATAACCATGATTATATTTAAATAAACACCTTAAAGATTAATAATCAAGACTGTTTTTAATAGAATACTACTCACGCGCTGTCAAACTTTACCTATTTATACCATTATCCAAAATATAATTCCCTATGGATAACGGCTTTTTCTGTGACAAGTGCGGAATGATAAAAGACCGCTGTATATGTAATTCTGGAAGTACTGGAGACAGTAACCAGGTTAAAACACCCAAAATATCAACATCAAGAATTAACGCCATGAAAAGGGCGTTCCCCCATATTGACGAGGATATCATTGAAAAGTTCCCCTTCGCTTCACCCCGAGAAGGGCAGTTAGAGATAATATCCGAAATCAGGGAGGCTATAGACGATGGTTATTCTAACATAATCCTGGAGGCCGGTACTGGAACTGGTAAATCAGTGGTGGCCACCACCCTGGCCCGACTGTACCATCCGGCTTACATACTAACCATGACCAAACAGCTCCAGTCACAGTACGCCGCAGAATTCGGTTACCCCATGGTAAAAGGCCGTGGAAACTTCTTGTGTCAGAATGAGAGTCTGGAGTTTGGCTGTGACCAGGGAACCTGCCAGACCATCCCCAGCACACAGAAATTTGCCTGTGACTACGGTATAAGTAAATCCCCCTTTGACGGGGAACTGCACGCCTTCCAGGATGCCTTCGGATCGCCCATTTACTTCCGTTCTAACCAGAGGTGCCGTTACTGGGACCAAAAGGCCACGGCCGTGGAAAGCAGCATAACACTGATGAACTATGATTACGCCCTTCTGGAACTGAACTACGTGAAACACTTCGGTAAAAGAGATTTCATGGTTCTGGATGAGGCCCATAATCTGGAAAACAAGCTCATGCAGCGCTTGGAGGTAAACCTGTACAACCGGAGACTGGAACGCGAGGTTAAAAAAGTCATACCCCCCAGCATGATGAAACAAGAGGAACCAGATGAATGGATTCTCTTTGTGGAATCACTCTACGAGGATTACCAGGACATCGACCTGAAACAGATACCAAAAAACCAGGCCGACCGAGTTAATCGAATGAAAATGAACCTCAGCGAGCTTTCAAGGAACCTGGAAAACCATCCAGACAACTGGGTGGTGGATACCAGCCCTGGTGGGGTTTCATTTAAGCCACTGCGGGTGGACACCTACGCCAATGACCGGCTCTTTAACCACGCCGATATCCGGCTGTTTATGAGTGCCACCATCCTGGACCAGGACTTATTCTGCCAGTGGCTAGGCATAGACCCAGAAGAAACCTATCACCTGGAAATTAAGAGTATTTTCCCCCCTTCATCCCGTCCGGTACACCTTAAACTGGTGGGAAATATGTCCCACCGCCTGATCAAACGTACCGCCCCCAAAACCCTTCCCGTGTTAGAGAAGATCATTGAACACCACAAATACGAAAAAGGACTTATTCACACCCATAACTACAAGTGCCAGCAGTATATCATTAAGAACCTGAAAAATCCACGGTTAATGGGCCACAACCCTAAAAACAGGGAACATGTCCTGGACCGGTTCGAATACAGTAAAGAACCCCGGGTTCTGGTGAGCCCATCCATGAGTGAAGGGGTGGACCTGCCCTATGAAAAGTGCCAGTTCCAGATCATCTACAAAATACCCTTCCCTTACCTGGGGGATCCCCAGATAAATCAACGAAAACAGCAGGACCCCTCCTGGTATGCTTACAAAACCATAATGACTCTCCTACAGGCTTATGGGCGAGGTATGCGGGCGGAAGATGATTACTGTGAGACCTACATCTTAGACGGGAACTTCCGTATGTTACTCCGGAACAAACTCTACCGAAAACTGGTGCCCAGCTTCTTCAAGGATGCCATACAGAGAGAATAACCCTCTTGATGAAAAAAAAGGGGGATAGTTTTAATATAGAGTATAAATAAACCATTATTGATCATATTGATAATCATTGTTAGTTCCCGGGACAATCCAAGTTATGAGAGGTAAATGAAATGTCCGAACTTTCCAAGGTGGACATATACAGACAGATCGATGTTCTAAGGCAGAACCTGCTGGACCTTACCATGCGTAACCAGCTTTTAAACTTCCGACCACGCAGCATGACCGTGGAAGTCAAGGAAGCAGACTTAGCCGAGATTTACGACCGTTTAATCCTCAAAAAGAGTAAAAGGAAACTATTACAGTTTATCCCTCGGTCAGAAATGGAAGGAACTGTTACTACTCCAGGAGACAACTATTTAGACCAAGATAATAAGGATTCATCACCGGAAGAGAGCCAACCCCGTACTCAAGAATCAGTTAGTGGAACTGGCCAATCTGTTGAAAAAACTGTTGATGAAAACTCAACCACTACTACTATTTCTTTAGAGGATCCTGAATTAAACGAGGAGGCTTTAACTGCACCTGATGAGTCTGATTTATCGGGAATTAATACCATCTCTGGAGAAGAAGGTTATGAAGAATCTTTGTTATGGGAAGCTCCCTCTTTAGATCAGGAAACTCTGGAGAAGAATAAGGAAATCTTTTTATCCACTGATTTAACGCCCGCAGAACTCCAGCGCCGTTTGTTTTACATTAACCAGCGCGCCAGATCAATGATGGAAGAGCAGGGTTACAACATACTCTACCTGGCCCTGGGATTCTTGAAATGGCGGGATGACAACGGGAACCACGGGGAATATACAGCACCGTTGATTCTGATTCCCGTGGAACTGGAACGTAAACGGGTGAAGGGTTCCTTTAAACTCCGCTGGACTGGTGAAGACATAATCTCTAATATCTCCCTACAGGCCAAATTATTGGATTATGGAGTGGAAATACCTGATTTTGAAATGCCCCGTACACCCGAGGGCATTGATGAATACTTGGACCAGGTCCGGGAATCTGTTTCCCATGAAAAGGATTGGGAAGTTCGGGATAGTGTTTTCCTTGGTTTCTTCAGTTTCACCAAATTCGTGATGTACAAGGACCTTGACCCGGAAAGCTGGCCCGAAGACCTGCCCCTGGAAGAAAACCCCCTTATAAAAGCTATTTTTGACCCTACAGAAGAAGAATTGAGTCAAGGTTTTAAAGAAGATCAGGTGGATGTTAAATTATCCTCCGAAGATGTTTACCATGTTATGGATGCAGATTCATCCCAGATTGCGGTTATAGAGGATGTGAAGCAGGGTCGTGACCTGGTCGTGGAAGGACCGCCGGGTACTGGTAAATCCCAGACCATAGTGAACCTCATCGCCGAGTTACTGGCCCGGGGCAACACCGTACTCTTTGTCAGTGAAAAAATGGCTGCTCTGGAAGTGGTTAAGGGTCGTCTGGATAGTGTTGGACTGGGAGAATTCTGTTTAGAGCTCCATAGTAAGAAATCCCAGAAAAAAGATGTTCTTGAAAAGCTAGAAAGTGTTTTACGAAACCCTAAACCTATCGATCTAGCCATGGATGACGATCTAAGCACCATTGAAGAATTAAAATCAGAACTAAACGAATATGTCACCCTGCTCCATTCACCCTATGCCGAGATCAAATGGACACCCTATCAGCTGTTTGGAGTTAAAGAAAGATCCCTGCACCATTTCGAAAAAAATGAAACCAAAATGCCACGTTTCACGGTGGAGGATGGAGGGAGCTGTACTCTAAGGGAATGGCAGCGCACCATAAACAAGTTCAAGGAAATGGGTGAACTCTATAAACTGGTGAAACCCGTATCGGACAACCCCTGGAGATCTACCCGGCCAGACCCCATACTCCCCGCTGAAGAGGAAGAAATCGAGGTTTTACTGGAAAAAACTGTTGAAACACTGAATGAACTGAATTTGAAGGCAGAAACTCTTTCAAGAATATCGGGAGTCAGCATACCCGTGACTCTGGAGGAAATGGAACACCTGATTGCAGCAGTGGAGATAATTTCCTCGTTCCCCTCCCTGGAGAGAGAGTTAATCATGAACACCCAGTGGGATTACGATAAATTACAGGTTTACAATCTCATAAAAACCCTGGAAGAATATAAAACCAGGGTAAACGGCATGAGAAGATTCAAAAAAGGAGTACTAGATGAGGATATCCCCTCATTACTCCTGAATTTCCAGGAACAAAAGCCGAAACTGTTGAAATTCCTTAGTGGAGATTTTAAAAAGACTAAAAAGAAGATCAGGAAGCTTTATGTGGGAAGGACCCCTGAAAATGAGGCCACCATCCTCCGGGACCTGGAAGAACTGATCCGCTGCCAGGAGCTCCGTTCCCAGATAAGGGCCGAGGATGAACTGGCCCGTTCCCTCTTTGGTTCCCATTGGAAATCAGAAGACAGTGAAGCAGAAAATCTGAAGAACATATCGGAGTGGATCCTCAAGTTCAGGAAAGCCCTGGAAGAAGGCAGGATCACCGAAAAAATACTTATAATTCTTGATTCAGCAGAACAACACGAAATTAAAAAGATCAACACCGAAATGCACCAGGATTACGACCAGATCCTGCAGTACATTGAGCAGTTAGATAGTTTCCTTCACTTTGAGCCCGACGCCGTTCTGGGAAAGTCCCTGGTTAAAAGCCCTATTGATTACCTTTCATCCCAGATATCCCTTTTAAAAGTTGGACTCTCTGGCTTGCAGAACTGGTCCCGTTTCAATTCATCACGGGCCGAGTGCCTGGAAACTGTGGGTAAAAACCTGGTGGCGTTGGTGGATAAGGATGAAA
>JADHEF010001283.1_pt1 | contig 16519 bp, 20 predicted proteins | sample 8952391 | NCBI WGS metagenome assembly JADHEF01 (sample SAMN16124439, study PRJNA663245) | bioreactor sludge metagenome | isolation source: sludge (nitrite) | place: India:Bengaluru | collected 2019-02-28
AAAAACTGCGCGAACACTGGCCCAAACTCGCCGGGCTCGGGATGATCGAACGGCAACGCGAGGTCAGCGGCACCGTGTCCACCGAGCGTGCCTATTACATCGGCAGCCAAGGCATCAAGAGCGCCGAATCCTTTGCCCAGGCCGCACGTGACCACTGGGGTATCGAGAACAGCCTGCATTGGGTCCTTGACATCACGTTCCGCGAGGACGATTGCCGGGTGCGCAAAGGCCATGCGCCCCACAACTTCGCCACCCTGCGCAAGTTCGCTCTCGCCTTGCTGCGCAAGGACACCCACTTTCCCAAGCGTAGCTTGCGTTCCCGCCGCAAAACCGCTGAACGCCTCCCGGATTATCGGGCTTCATTGCTCGGCCTCAGCTCACGAAGCTAAATGCGATTGCCCTGGGATATCACTGACGAACCCTCTCCTTACCCTTCAAGAGGGTTATTTATGTTGGGAAAACAAGCCACTATGGAAATGGCGATGACGCCTCAAAACGCCGATCTTGAGCAGGTCGCCCGTTGCCTGCTGGACTACCTGAATGTCCACGGCAAGAACTCCCAGGTCTACCAGGTGCTGAGATTCCTTGCAGAGAACACGTTGAGCCGCCTTGCCGAAGGAAGAGATCCCCGATTTAACTACTACAACATCCGGGAAGGGGTAGCTCGGGAAACCGAAGGGGACGCAAGCGCTTGGTTCAGTCGCCACTGGAAATCGTTGACTGGTGACTTTCGGCAGCGCTGTGAAGAAGGAATGCAGAAATTCGCCGCCGACCAAGGGCTCAATGTCTACCCGTGGGTAGAGAAGCATGAGAGCGATGGCGGCGCCGGTAACCAGGCGTTGATATCACTGATCGCGTTGCCGATTCCCGGAATCTCTGGTTCCGACGAAACGAGTGATGACACAACGCCACGCGACATCACCTATATTCCTGCTGAAAAACTCAAGCTATCGTGGTGGGCTCGCTGGTTGTTTGATGAAAAACAAGTGGCAGAAGGCTGGCGAAAATGGCTGCTGATCTGGCCAACAATCTTGTACGTCGTGCTCACCGTCGCCGGGAGCGCATTCATTCTTCTCGCTCTATCGCTCAGCAAGCACCCGGTTACGACCAGTGACCTGGCGGCGATAGTCACCATCGTGTTGCTCAATTGGCTCGCGTACCGATCAGTGCAGCAATTCACTCGATTGATCGATGATCGGATCATCATGGCATCGGAATCGATGTTGGGGTTCAGGGAATTTGGCGTTTGCCTCGAACTGTTCAGGCCGAATGCAAAGGAGGTGGGAGCACCGAAGAAGGCTCGAATGATCAAGTATGCCGCTCAGTGCCCAGTCTGCTCGGCCCAGGTGCTCCTTGATGCGGGAGAACCGGACTTCCCGCGTCGAATTGTTGGGCGGTGTCAGGAAAGCCCGAGAGAGCACGTATTCAGTTTTGATCGGGTCACTCGCGGTGGTTCCCGGCTGAGATAGTCGACTCGCCATGCGCCAATTGCCTCGAAAGCGAATAGCACCTCATCGTGTGAAGGCTAGACTGGGAGTCCGGCTTTAGGCAAACCACCCAACCACTCGTAGCGTAGCTGACCGGATAGCTTTGGCCGATCACCTCTCATCGGCCTTTGGCGACGTTGAAGTTCACTTCAAGCATCGACAGTTCAACGATAAAAGGCAGTCCGTCGAGGCGATTAAAATCTCGGGGCGATTCACTTAAGCATTAATATCGTTCATCAAACTCAATCAGTCCTAATATCAAAAGTCTTTGCCCAGCAGCTTGCCTTGAGGTCCGTCGTCCGTAAGAACCAAACGAGTGCGGGTTGCGAGATCTAGTCCACCGAGCAAATCTTTCCCCGGCAAATCATTGCTATTAAAAGAACATATGTATTGGAAGCCATGCTCCTCGGCCTGTTGGGCAGCCAAACGGAGCGCAGCGGCCTTCTGACGGTCGTCCACACCGTCGAAAATGTGGCTGTCGTGGAAGACGAAGCCTGGGCTGGTCTTTTTGCTTGACCACAGCTGAGCCAGCATTAGGTCGAAGCAGAAAAGTTTCATTTTCTCGATGCCTTGGCTGCCTTCACCTTGGATATCCACGTTAAAAGAGAAACTGCCTCGCTTGGTAAACGATATTTCCAAGGCCCCGTGGCTCCCTTCACCATAAAGCGCCCGGCTATTGCTGTTGAAGAATTCGATGGCGCGAGCACGAATGGCCTCTCGTTCCTCGTGAGCTCGTCGACCGTGGCTGATTACCTGCCGTCGCTCGGTAGCAATCTCATCATCAGTGTTGTCAATCTCACGGCGCTGACGAAGGGCTTCGGCAAGTTTGTCGCGCTCGTGCCGAAGATCGGCCAGCCGCTCGTGTAATTTGTTGTACTCATCGAGAGCTCGGAAGCTATCAATGATGCTGAGTGCTTTTGCTCTCTCCTCGCCGATGCGTGCTTCTTCAGCTTCGTTCTCAGCGATCTTTTCTCTCAGCCCTGCGCACTCCTCCCGAAGGAACTCAGCTCGATTTTTGATGACATTTCTATGAAATTCCTCGACGTCCTCGATGGTATGCCTGATTTGGTCTGGGAGTTCGGCTTGCGCGGCCTCGAACAGCCCCACAACGGAACCCTCTACGGGGGCAACTTCCGACGCGAGGCTTTCCTCATAGTGACGTAACGTGGTTCTTAGTCGGAACCCGTTGTTGCGTTTCTTGCGTAGTTCAGCGGTCAGGGCAGTAGCCTGTTCCTCAATCTCCCGGTAATCAGGGTGGATCTTGAAGTCTTGGAGTTGACGTTCAAGCTCTCCAATATCCTGATCAAACCTAACTCGCTGCGATTCCATCGCGGCTGAGTCACCTTGCGGCCCCCGGAGCACGCCATCTTTGATGCTCTTTTTCACCGTCAGCAAGACGGACTTGCGGTCATCAAGTAGCTTGAGGTCTGTAAAGGGTTCCCAATCTAGACCGAGAAGGTAAGCATTGTGAACATCCCGGTCCCATGCGGGTTGACCGGACATGAACTGGTAGGGAGGAACCTCAAATTCGCGGCGAGCGAAGTAGCTGATGAGGTTGCGGAAAGTCGGGCAGTACTTGCTGGGCTTCTCAATCGGTAAGCCAAACAACTGCTGGCCCAGCCATGCGTTAAGAGCGTGGATGCTGATCTGCTGAGAACCATTGCCCACCATTTCCGGCTCTAGGTAAACGGGCAGGGTTACGCCGCTGACTTTCGCCACTCGATCGTTCGCTGTGTCGCGAGTGATTGAGACGGATCCCGATGGTGTCGTTAGGTCGAGCGTAAACTCCCAACCTTCATCTCGGAGGACTTCCTTACGAAGGTAGCCGCTAAGGTTTGCCCCCAGGCAGTGGTGAACAATTTGAAGGAGCGTGGTTTTGCCCACAGCGTTCCGAGAATCCTGATCTGTGGAGTCCGCAGCTCTTTCGGCAACGATAAGGTTGAGGCCGGGTTGGAAGGCGACTGACTTGAATGTGTCCTTGTTTGCCTTGAGGGAGATGATCATTTTCCACGCTTCTGTCTGGTCAGTATGCCTGTGTCCAAGTTGAGGTAGCCGAGCAGGAACAGAGTATCCAACGCCAAGATGAAGCGGTCGAACGTGCGAACCTCACGGCGATCACGAACTGCTTCCCAGAGTTTCGACACTGTTGTGCCACCAGGACCGACCTTAGTCAGCAGGAGGCCGCCTACACCGATGAGACTGTCTTGGCTGAGGAGGTGTTTGTTCGGCAAAATCATCGAGAGTCAAACACCTCACAAGTTGTGAAGAGGTAGCCAAGGATTGCGATACCGGGAGCCATAGTTCTGGGATCGTGCTTGTCTGGCCCTGCAGCGAAGTCGTAGAGGTGCCAAAAGAGGTCATCGCTCTCTAACAGGCTGTTGAATTTTCCCCCGACGCCTCCGGCTATTCGGCGCTGACGGCGACGAATTAAGCAGTTGAAGGCCCCTGCAGGGCCTCGAAACCGGTTTTTAGCCGGTTTCTTGTCCGGTAAGTCGCCATTTAGCGACCTACCGGCGGATTTCTCCCTATGCCGTATTCAACCGCCAACCAAAGATCGTCGCCATCCGCGTCAAGTTGTAGGCCGCCAAAGTGAAGAGGGTCTGTGCCTTCACCTTGTCCAGTCCGATGAAATGGGTTTTGCGCAGCCCGCCGACGGTCTTCGCCCAGCCGAAGACCTCTTCGACGCGCTTTCTGATCTTCAGACTGACCGCGTAACCCGTATGCCGGGTAGTTCGCCGATCAATGGCGCTGTCCGTCTTCTGGGCCACGTGTGGCGTTACCTTGCGTTGGCGCATCGCTTTGACAAAGCCCGCAGTGTCGTAATTCTTGTCCGCGCCCACAGTCGCGCCTGCCTTGAGCGAACGCTCGACCATCGTCGTCGCTGCGTCTCGTTCTGCCGTACCCGTCGATTGCGTCGTTTCGACATCCACGACCAGTCCGTTGCGATTTTCCATCAGGGCATGGCCCATGTAGCACAGCCGCGATTTGTCGCCTTTCGATTTCTTGAACAGGCGCGCCTCGGGATCGGTCGAGGAGACATGCGTGTCGTTCTTGCGTTCTTCGCCCTTGAAATCCACCGTCGGATTGCGTCCGCCGTCTTCCGGCGGTTTGCTCGATCCATCCTTGGCCTTGAAGCTCTTCATCGAGGCCCAGGCTTCGATCAGGGTGCCATCCACCGAGAAGTGATCCGAGGACACCAGGTCTTGCCAACGCGCCCAGCCGAGCACTTTCGCGAAGAAGGCGCGCGCGACCGTTTCGTTGAGCAGTCGGTCCCGGTTCTTGGTGAAGGTGCTGTGATCCCACACGGCATCGTCCATGTCCAGCCCGACAAACCAGCGGTACAGCAGGTTGTAGTCGATGTGCTGTACGAGTTGCCGCTCCGACCGGATCGAGTACAGCGTCTGGATCAGACAGGCGCGTAGCAGACGTTCCGGCGGAATCGACGGCCGCCCCGTCTTCGCATACAGGGCGGCAAAATCGTCATGCAATGTCATCAGAAGGTCGTCAACCAGCTTCCGGAGATTGCGCAGCGGATGCGACGCCGGTATCCGTTGCTCCAGCGTGCGATAGCTGAACATCGCTGATTGGGTCACGTCGGCTCTGCGCATGGAAACTCGATCGCGTTGAAACACAAGGCTTAATTATACCGTTAGCATGTCGTTCGCGCCGTTTTTCAACGGCCTGCTAAGCCGTTGGCCACTGCTAGGTGGTACTGAGCCATGAAAGCGGACCTGAGTCTCCTGCCAAACTTTGGCTTTGTTGGTTCTGTGTAGTTGATATACCGCTGAGCCTCTTTGGCCGCCGCAACGGCCATGACAAGGCACGCCTTAGTTGCAGCAGTGAGGGAGTTTGCTTTCATCTTGCTTGGGATGTCGACATCGACCAACGGCGTGGATTCGACTGGTTCAGCCCAGGCCAGACGCTCCGCGACGGCCTGGAGGTCGTCGAACTGGAGCCTTGGGATCGCTTGCGCCAGGGTGTCTCTCACCCATGCCTCGTGGTCATTTTTCCACTGATGGAGGAGTTCCTCCGTATAGGTGTTCGGTTGCCCATCCACTGGACCGCGATGGTGATTGGGGCACAGCAAGATCATGTTGTCGTATGTGTCGCGCTCGCTCGCAGGAACTTCACTGATGCGCCGTGGCCCACCGTCTCCATGAGGAGCGATGTGGGCCTGTTCGCCCATAACTACGGCCTCATCGAACTCGGTTGCGTCCACCAGCAGAACCTCGCGGCAATCCGGCTTGTTGCAGCGACCAGCCGAAAGTGCCCATAACCGCTTAAGGTCGGGATCCCGTAGCCTAACTCTACGTTCCTTAGCTTGGTTCATTTCAATTCGCACCGATTAATATCGGTTTTGCATTTTATCCGGATGAATGCGAACGTGTGTTTTAGAAGATATTCAAGGCGAGTTAGCAGCGAATTGGCTCACTGCCCTATATCCTTTGGATTCTGCCACAACTAATGTCCTGCGATGCCGGACTTTGACAAGACTCTTGCTAGGAGCTGTATGAAATGAGCGATCTTCGCGATTACTGGCCCAAATCAGTACGCCATCTGAGTGAGCCCTACGACAATGGGGTGTCTGATCACATTGTTATCGCAGAAATCAATGAGGCGCCCCAGAACGGTTACAAAGGCGTTCGCCTTGTTCGTACTGCTCTGATACCGCTTGAAGTGGTTGATGAGGTATTAAGCGCTCCCGGATCTATCGGTCACGAGGTACGCTCATGGGGGCCTCGCCCTTGCGTAGATGACGACCAAGTCTATGAGACAAGCTTCTGGATCGACGGACGCAAAGACAAGAGTGAGCGTTTTCAGACAATTATCAACTCCTGGAATCACCACGACAGGGAGGTCATCCTCCCCGACAACGTTCTGTTGATGACTTATGGTTTGACTCCCCGTTACCTGAATGATGGAACGGTGTGTTGGGATGATCCGCGAGGCCCGATTTACGACGTTCTTCGCGTAAAGTCGCATGTAAACTACGGTGACAAAAAGGGCAACCCATTGGGGTTGGTCACGATTCGCCGCGAATATCTCGAAGACTATTGCCATCTGAAGAAATGTGCCGCCGTAGCGGTTTATTACGAAGAGCGCTTTTCCCTAGATGATGACTCATTTGCTACTACCCTGAATGGCCGAGACGGCGCCGAGTTTGAACTGCCCGGGCGCTTGCTAGGTGTGGCGATACTGAATGACAAGTACCATGCAGATGCTCCCCAGATGTCGCGCGTATGGGGAAGTCGCTTGATACTTGTCCCACAGTCGCGGCCGGTCACTGACGCGACAGACCCGGAACTAACCTGGCCCGGCGACACTGCGCCCATGAACTATCAACGTGCAGCAGCCGAGTGGGTGTATGGATACATTCGCGACGAAGTATTGCAGGAATATGAGGCACACCCCGAGTACCAGATTCACCCTGAATCCGGGGGGGTCAGCTACGGCGGGTGGTGGGGAACAGACAGAACATGTCGTGTCGGGCGAAATCACATTCGTATTGAGTTGAAGAAGTTGTATGAAGGATGCCCTCCGCATGTTATTTCCCATTGGCACCGTTTTTCGGTCCCTGAATCGATTGCCAAACACGATCAAGCGACCCACGGGAATCGTAATATCTCCAATAGAGCTAAGAATGTACTCAATGCGTATTTGGCGATTACGGCACACTTGGCGTATCTGTCAGATCAAATCGGAATGAATTATGCGCAGGAAGACATTGGCTCTTTGTCGACTGACGAGGCTGCCTATCGCGGGTGGTGGTCGTTCGAGGTGATGCATCCGTTGTTTTCTGTCGCGCCGATGGCGGCAACTCGGGAGCAGTTTCTTGATCGGGCTGTCAGCCTGTTTAAGCTCGTGGAGTTACTTAAGCCGGCACCTCTGAGGGCAATGGCCTTACAGTTGGGTGTGCCAAGAGATCAGATTAAGAATATTGCATCACTCAAACTGCTCGCCTGCATTTGCCAGCTGGCATCCATCGCGAACGAGCAGGGCCATACATTGGCGGAATACGCCGATGCTGTCGTACCACAATGGAATCCCAAGACCGAGCTACCGGAGCTGAGGACGGTATTTGCGCTCAATGGACTGCGCGTCGGTCAGGCGCATACTCCTGGCACCGAGCGAGAATCAAAAGTTGCCTCGGCCGCAGGAGTATTCGGGATTGATGTGACCGCAACGGCTTCGGGGTGGGGGTATGCAATAGACGCACTATATGATCGATTAGCCGATGATTTATTCGCAAGTGCTTTTTTAATTCAGGATGCTTTGAAAGTACAAAGGCCAAAAGGGTAAGTACAACTACTCAATTGATGCCGTTGAGTCAGCGGCTTATCGACTGGGTGCTTGGGGTCGGGATGTGAGACTTCGCCGAATCGGTCAGCTGGTCTTCGGCATGGTTCAGCTGAACGGCAGCTGATGGGCGCATTGCCGCCCCACCTCACGCTCCAATTCAAAGTCGGCTTTGGCCGATCTCTAGCCCTCCACCGATCGTCTAATCGCCGTAGCGATTCAACCGAGGCCGAACTCCACCCATAACGGATAATGATCGGAAATCCGGTAAGAGACCGCCTGCTTGCTCAACCCCAGTCCCTGATAAACGTAAGGCAAGAAATCGACAGAACCCGCGCTCCGACAGGGCAAACTGATTTGCGGACGACCGGCTGCATCATAAAACCAAGCAATCTGGTCGTAGAACTTTCCCAGCTCCGGCTTCTGGGGATCACTGAATATCGTTCGCGGTATCACATTGAGCGCATCGGGTGACTTCAATCCGGTCGACGTAAAGGCTTGCCACAACGGGTCGCCCTGGCGGTCGATGTTAAAATCCCCCAAGGCAATCAAATTGTGCGACCACTCATTCTCCTGCTTGGCCCAGTCGGCCATCCAACGCGCAATCGCGTTGAGTTCCGGTACACGGTCCACGGATTGGCCGCCGAAAGTGACGTGCAGCGTCGCCAGCACGAAGGTCGCCGTTCCGGCTTTAAAGCTCACCGCGTACGGGGTACGTGCAAATTGCGTGCGAAGTGCGTCGGCACCCACTTCAGCCAGCCATTCCGGCGGGATGACCAGCTCGCAGGCCAGACCGGACGGCTTCAATCGCGTTGTGTCGAACAGGAACGCCATTCGCTCGCCGTTCCCGGCCGCACCGAGGGTGACGTCGGTCATCAGGAAGGCCCAGTCGTCACCCAACCAGCGCAACAGATCGCGCAGTGCGCGCAAATCACCCTTCACCTCCTGAAGCGCGATTACATCGAAGCGGCGCAGGATTTCGCCAATCGCCAACAGGCCGCGCAAATCGCGTTTGGGTGAGTCCTTGGATCCCGCCGTCCAAACCCGATTCAGCGAGGCGAAGGCTCGCAGGTTCCAGGTGGCGATCAACAGGTTCTGGTTAGCTGCCTTCGCAGGAACATGACTGTCCAGATAGCTTCGTAGCGCCGCAATGTCGCTCTGGATTGAAGAAGGCGGCGTATCCGTGATTTCAGGCATCGCAAGCTCCTTTTCTTGGGCGCGGCGATACCCGTCGGTAGCGGTTCGCAATGGCCGTTATCAAGTATCGAAACGGATCCATTGGAACATTCCATCGGCAGATCAACCGGGGGAACGCTTTCCTCACCTACTGAAGCCGGCCACGCCAGAGCAGTCTAGTCGACGGGACCGATGAAACTCAATGCTGGATGGTGGCGCTTGTCGTCACTGATGCGCACTTTGGAGGCCCTCACAGAGCGGAGGACGGGGGATGTGGACACGCGATGTCGCGTACTGAGTGTTCGCGCGTCATATAAAGAGTCACACGCATGCGAGAAGTTCCTCCTCGTTACTAACCGGCACGATCGCCACGCAAAGTCGCAACAGATTTCTTTGGTACAGGTCGATAAACTTCGTTTCGTAGGTTGATAAAACGTTTCACATAACGAAAGGAAGAATCATGAGCACACTGCATTCACTCGCTGTCATCACCCTGGCACTCGCTGCGATTTTTGTTCCGCAAGTACTGGCCCTGTACCTCAACGAGCGGCCCCGTACCGAATCTGCTTAACAACGAAAGGGAATCATCATGCTAACCACTGTTATCGTTCTTGCTGCCCTGGCAATCCCGTTTGTCCTTGAACTCTACGTCAGCATGCCTGAAGAGAAGTTTGAGGAAGAGTACATCCCTGACGGTCGCTAAAGGGAGGTCGAACATGACTTACCTGATCGCTATCATGGCACTCCTCTCTGTGCCCTACCTGCTCGACCTTGCTTTGAGCGGTTCTCGCAGCCAACGCTGCGAACAGCAATAGCTACCGGGCTATTGCCGCTGCGCGATACGCGCATTTCACCTGATTCCCTGATACTGCCGACGTGCCCTGCGGGTGCGGCGTCCTTCCTTTTTTGCCGCCGACTCGTTCGGACGGTCTGCCGCCGACGTCAGTTTTCCCGTATTCGGCGTTACGCTGCGTCACGGGCCGATACCGAATTCGCGGATGTCTTCTACAGTTTGACGGTGCGGTCGCCGCTAGAATCCGTTTCATCAAAACTCACGATGAGCGGGAAATCTATGGAATGGTCGAGCCTGGTCGAAACGCTGGCGTTGATTCTCACGTGCTTGGTCCTGCCCAGTGCGGTGGCGATGTACTTCAGCGCGCCACGCAACGTCGATGCCGGGTTCGAGTAGGTCACCGCAGAGATACCATCCCGCAGGAATACCCGCTCTCTCCACGACACCTGATTCAGCCGGAATGGGTAACCTTTTCCGTTCCTGATACGGTTTGGCTTCCGCGTTTCGCTACCGCTTGCTTACGTCGTTTCCGTCGCCAGTCCCACGGCGGTATGGGGTCTTTCTCACGCCACAACCCGAGTTTTCTTTCCTTGGCCACTTGCTCAGCGAGCTCGTAGTCGCGACGACCCTGCGCGCGTTGCTCGTGCGCATAGGCCCGATACCACCACGCCAACCCCTGCCGGATCTGTTGCAAACCGACGTCGCTCCCCGCGACCGTGACGACACAGACAGAACGCTGATACCGGTCCCGTTTCGGACAATCGGCCGTAACCTGACGCCCATACGCCAGGTTCGATAGACTCTGTTTCGACTGCTGCCCGAATGCCTGTTTCTTCTCGGGGGCATCGATGCCTGACAAACGAATCTTGTGCGTCTGCTTATTGGCGTCGAGTAAGGTCAGGGTGTCGCCGTCGGCAACGCTGACGACCCGGCCGGCGAGCGTCTCGGCGCACACGGGCGAGGAAAGAAAGACACACGCGAGAAATGAAGCGATAACGAAACGAAAGACGATCATGAGTAATGACTTGGGCAAGACTTTTGCAGATTTTGAGGCGTATTGGCAGTTGGGGGAGAAGTTGATTGCGCAAGCGAGCAAGGAAGATCTGGCCTACGCGCTACGTATTCTGGCCATGCAGTCAGCCCACTACGCACGCAAGTACGGCGAACTGGAACTACCCGATTTGACGGAGTTGCTAGCCACCGTCAGTCTGGACGAAGGTCGATTGGGGCTGCTCAAGGACGGCGCCATCGCACTCGTTGGCGTGCTCGGGTCCGTGACCGCGGGTCTGCTCGAGGACGAAGCGCCCCAATTGCATTAGGACGACGCGAGGCGGTTGCAGGTCAACCGCCTCAGGCGATCAGGGTCAGCGGTGTGCGACGGTTTACTTAGCTTCCTCCACGCACTTCTTCATGAACGAATTCTTTGCGGCACCGGCGAGTTTCTTTCCACTGTCGCTGACCGCCTTCGCTTCGCAGGCCGCCTTGATCTCATTCATGCACTTCTTGATGGATGAGTTCTTGGCTGCGCCGGTCAGGGGTTTGCCGTCCTTGCTGACGGCTTTGGCGTCACAGGCCGGTGATGTCTGGGCCATGGCGGTTGCGGCAAACAGGGAAATCAGAATAGCCATCAGGGTTTTCATGGGCAGGTCCTTTCGGTGGTTGGGTGGTACGACTATACAAGCAGAATAAACGCATCGGGCGGGATATCGCCGACATCATTCAATTGCAGCCCTCTCCGCTCAAGCTTCGATCGGTGCGATCAGACGTTCATCGTCTTCAGCGGTTCGGCTGACTCGACGATCAACCGGCCATGCCTGCAAATCGGTACCCGCATACGGCTGGATCAAATCCTCAACCGTCTCGGGCTGTGAATCAAGCCATCGTTGCCAGTCAACGCGGTCGATGATGACCGGCATTCGGTCGTGCACGGGCACCATGACTTCGTTGGCGGCCGTCGTAATGATGCACACCGTGCGGACAATCGTGCCGTCCGGTGCTTTCCACGACTCCCAGAGTCCGGCTAGTGCAAGCGGTGCCGCGCTCGTGCTCGAGAAATAGAACGGCTGTTTGGTCTTCCCCTCGGTTTTCCATTCATAGAAACCGCTGGCCGGAATCAGGCAACGTCGTTTGGCAAACGCATTCCGGAACGACGGTTTTTCGTGCACCGATTCGCCACGGGCGTTATTGAGTTGGGCGCCAATACTCGGATCCTTGACCCAGTGCGGAATCAATCCCCAACGCAGCCGATGCAGGACACGCTTGCCTTCCGGCGATTGCCGGATCACGGCGATGTCGGTCCCTGGCGGGATGTTGTAACGCGCCGGGAAATCGTCACCGTCGCCCTCGAAGTCGTCGAGTCGGAAATGGGTGATCAGTTCGGCCTTGGGCGCGGCCAGGGCAAAACGTCCGCACATGTCAGGTGGCCACCGGAAGTTCGGCCCAGCGGGTCGTATAGGCGGGTGATTTCTTCTCGCGTTTCATCGACCAGTCTTTCCGCACGCCCTCGGCCGCCAGATGCAGCGTACCTTTACCCCAGTTGTCGTTGATCTGATCCATGACGCGCATCAGTCGGCTATGGTCCTTTGCTTTCGAGAAGAGGTTCATCTGCACGGTACTCGCATCCATCAGGTTCATGAGGACGACTCCGGCCTTCTGGTAAGCGTAGCCGGGTTTGTAGATCTTCTTCAATCCCCAGCGGGCAATGGTCGTCAGACGCAAGGTGTCGTCGGTCGGTTCCGGCAGCGGGATGCTCAGACCCTTCTGATACTGCGGCGCCTCAGGCTTGTGCGGGTTGGTGCGGATATAGACCTGCAACATGCCAGCGAGCGAATGCTGGTCGCGCAGCTTGCGCGCGGCAACGGCGACGTAACTGGCAACGGCTTCTTCCAGTCCGGCCAATTCATGAACGTAGTGCCCGAACGAGCGCGAGGACATGATTTGCTGCTTGTTCGGAACGGTGTCTTCCAATGACAGGCAGGACTCGCCGTTGAGTTCGGCATGCGTGCGTTCGAGCACCACCGAAAATTCACGACGCAGGGTCTTGGCATCGGCACTGCGCAGGGTCTCGACGGTGGTAATGCCCTGTTCAGCCAGTTGTTCTGACAGGCGGCGACCGACACCCCAGACTTCGCCGACCGGAATGCGGGAGAAGAGGGCGCTGCGTTCGGTCTGATCCAGACGCCCGAAATCGCAAACGCCCGCCTTTCCGGCAAGACCCTTCTTCGCACAGTGGTTGGCCAGCTTCGCTAACGTCTTCGTCTCGGCAAAGCCGACACAAACAGGTATCCCAATCCATTGGCGGACCGTCTCTCGAATCGTCTGGCCGTAGTCCAGAAAGTCGTACTGCTCAAATCCCGCCATCCCGAGGAAACACTCATCGATGCTGTAGACCTCCTGGTCTGGTGAGAACCGGCCAAGGATCTCCATCATTCGATTGCTGAGGTCGGCATAGAGTTCGTAGTTGCTCGACAGCGCGATGATGCCATGTTTACGGGCTAGGTCCTGCATCTTGAACCAAGGCGCGCCCATCGGAACACCCAGCGCTTTGACTTCGGCGCTGCGTGCAACCGCACAGCCATCGTTGTTGGAGAGGACAACGACGGGCCGGCCTTCGAGCTTGGGATTGAATACCCGCTCGCAGGAGACGTAGAAATTGTTGCCGTCGATGAGGGCGAAGCCACTCACGGCATCATCCGGTGAATGACGTTAGTGACGACGCCCCAGATTTGCAGCTCCTGCCCGTCACTGAAATCCATGGCGGGAAACTCAGGGTTCTCGGCGACGAGCCGGATACGACCGCCGCGTTTCCATAGGCGTTTGCAGGTGAATTCGCCATCGATGACCGCAATTACCACAGAGCGATGGGAAGCTGTCAGTGAACGGTCGACAACCAGCAAGTCCCCATCCTGGATCCCGGCTCCAGTCATGGAGTGCCCCTTGGCGCGAACAAAGAACGTGGCTTCCTTGTGCGCAATCAGATGCTCATTGAGATCCAGATGCTCGGAGACGTAGTCGGTCGCCGGACTCGGGAAACCGGCACGGACGGGGCAACCGAAGAGCGGCAAGGCCAGACGCGGCGGGGTTGGTGACGGGCGAAACATGCGCGGCGTAAGCGGCGAAGAACGGCGGGCAAATGGGGGCATGACGACACCTTGAGGCGCGAGAATATCGGATACTGTAATTATATACAGTTGTCGAAAAAACCCGTATGCTCACCCCGTAATCAACGCACCGACACCTCTTTTGTTCAGGAGACTCAGATGAGCCAAATCCAATACTGGTTTGAACGATTCGCCGGGATTACCGATGAAGAACGCCGCCGTGTGGCGTTCGCCAAGGACTTCTTCGGACAGCGGGGATTGGACACCACCCGGTTGCAGACACCGGCATGTTGGCGACGGCGCACGTCGCGGTCTGTGGCACTCCGGCAGAACGGCAACTGAATCGCCGGATTACAGTTCGTCACGCGATGACCGCAAAGCGACCACAGACGTTAAGATCAGGCGAGCCTACTATGAAACCGTTGCTTCAGCCCCTCCGCTGACAACGTGTTTGACCCTCCCTGACCCATCGCAACGATGGGACTTTTAATCCCGTGCCAGACCGGCGCGGGATTTTTTTCGTCTCAACAGCCCAACGAAAACCGCCGGTCGGTCAGCTTCCGGCGTTCTGCGGTCCAGAAATCACCTTCCTGCCCGTTGTGGGGCTGTCGCAGCTTTGCGTCGACGGATGCGATTGCATTATCGATAATTGCGCATTGATTGGCCTTCGCGTCAGCTGCATTTGCCGTGATCTTTGCCGTCTCGGCAGCAGCGATATCAAACTGCCTGTCTCGGGCAAGGCGCTCGGCCTCCATCGCTGCAGCGCGTGCCCTCATCCTTTGGAAATTGGCCGTCGGATTCGGCGCCAGAACTTCTTTCTCTGCTGTAACTGCCAAGACCTTGGCGCCGTTAGCGCATGGTTGGTCACCATAGGAAATCCGTCCGCCCTTCTCGCACTTGAAGGTCGCGATTAGATTCTTCGGCAGCGCCGGACCAACCGGCTTGGCGACCTTCGGTGGCAGGGGTACGGTGCGTTCTTGCGGAAGAGCAATCTCTTGGCTTGTCTCAGACGGTTGTTCGGTCAGTGGCGCTTGCGGTGGCAGACGCTGGCTGTATTCGAGAAGCAACCAGCCGCCGGTAACGGCTGACAAGGCCAGCACCAGCGAGACGACGCGAACATGTGATGGTAGTGACATTACCTTGATCCCTTGACGATCCATTTTTGGTTAGGCACCCGGATCGTCATGATAATGGCAAGAACCTGGATGCCGAGGAACTACTGCACAGAGGCTTTCACGTGCGCTTGCTATGATCGCCGGTCACGACTCAAGGCTATGCACACGATGACAATAACTAAAGCGGAACTGACTCGGGAGATCGTCGACGGGGTCGGCCTGACCCAGCGCGAAGCCAGGGAAATGGTTGATGCCTTCTTCTCTGAGATCTCGACATGCCTGATGCGTGGAGAGGAAGTCAAACTGTCAGGTTTCGGACTATTTGAAACCCGGGATAAAGTCGAACGCCCCGGGCGCAACCCGCTAACTGGAGAAGTGGTCATGGTGACCGCGCGTCGGGTCGTGGCGTTTCGGGCTAGTCGCGACCTAAAACGGGCCTCCGGGACAGAGAAGGCGCCGGAGAGAGTAAGGAAAGTCAGCTAGCAATCGCTTTCCGACGCCCCACTACGATCGAATACCTCGACAGGCGGGGAAGGTCGAGCATCCCCAAAACTGCTTACCTGCATTGGCCCCGCTTTTTGCAACGCGTCGAACCATCCGGCTACCGCATTTCGGGCACGCAGGTGAGGCATCGGTTACCGATCCCGCTGATCGACGCGGTTCTGATGTTGGCATGACCGGCGTAGCGACATTGCTCGCAATCAGCACACGCAGCTTGCGGGCATCGACGAGTCGAATCGAGCGCCCTTCGGCGAAGGTTTTGGCTTCCTGCGTGAATTCTCCCGAGGCAACGACAAAACCGCCGACGGCATGCTCGGCCGACATGAGGCCGAAGAGTTCGCGAACGATGGCAACACCGACCTTCGATGACTTCCATTGTTTGCATTGAACCAGATACTTGTCAGCTCCTTGGTAGAGCTCAAGATCTACACCGCCGTCCGGACCATTTCCGCCGCGCTCGACCACTCGATATCCCTGTTGGCGGAAGGTTTCTGCGGCCAACCCCTCGAATTCGCGCCACGTCATTTTCTCTAGGGCATTCGATGACCGATCGGCAGCAACCTGTGCATGAAGAGCGGACTGACGCTTGCACCGAAAGAATGAAACAACCGCGCCGACAAGGAAGCATACGGGGACGATGTACTGCAGATACATTGCAAAGGTGGTGGTCAGGCTGTGGCCGACGCTTTCGCCGATGGTTTTTCCAAGCGATTTCAGTTCAGCCGGATTGGTCGGCAATGGTGCCCGCGTCGCAAAATAGTGCAGAACCAAGTACGAGATGAACGCCAGCACCACGCCGACTTGCCAAGGGAGATGCGAAGCGATATCGATGAGGTCGTCGAAAACCGATGATTTCTTGCGAGCCATGACAAGAAGGAATGACAGATGAAAACGTGATTGTCATCTCCAATGGCGACGTAGGGCAAGCCCTGTGCAAACTGGATCACCGCATCAGCCGGACGCCTCATTCTCGGCCTTATGTGGAGCTCCGCATAAGGCCGATTATGTAGACCGCACGATTATGTGGACTATTTTGAGCGGCCTGTGCTG
>JADHEF010001284.1_pt1 | contig 16506 bp, 13 predicted proteins | sample 8952391 | NCBI WGS metagenome assembly JADHEF01 (sample SAMN16124439, study PRJNA663245) | bioreactor sludge metagenome | isolation source: sludge (nitrite) | place: India:Bengaluru | collected 2019-02-28
TCTTCGGATTCCGGAAGTACCACAAGAAGTATTTCTATTGGATCGCCTTCGTGTCTACGCTGGTGATCATTTCTACGCTTTTCTCGATCGCTGCGCGTTCCGTCCTGAAGGAATACCAAATAATGCGGCTCATCGTATTCCTCGATCCCGAAGTCGATCCCCGCGGTTCGGGATGGAACATCATACAGTCCATAACTGCTATTGGATCGGGCGGCGTTTTTGGGAAAGGCTTCCTCCAAGGAACCCAGAGCCACTACCGATTCTTGCCGCAACAGAGCACGGATTTCATCTTCTCCATCTTCTCCGAAGAATGGGGGTTCATCGGAGGGCTCGTCGTCTTTTCGCTGTATTATCTCATATCTCATCGACTGCTCTCCACGATGAAAACGACCGCCGATCCCTTCGGGGCTTATATATGCGCGGGAATAGCGTCCGTCATAGTTTTCCATTTCATGATCAACGTCGGTATGACTATGGGCGTCATGCCTATCACCGGAATTCCGCTGCTTTTCATGTCATACGGCGGATCCTCCCTGCTCGCCATGATGTCCGGTCTCGGAGTAACGATGAGCATATACATGAGAAGGTTTGAGCATTGAAGAATACCGATCTGTACGCTCGCGTGCAATCTTTCCTGCTCGGAGTCGAAAAGCCGGCTCGTTACGTCGGCGGCGAATACGGCGCGATAGAGAAGGATCGCAAGGCCCTCAATATCGCTGTCGCATTCCCTGATCTCTACGAGATCGGAATGTCTAATCAGGCGCTTAAGATCCTCTACAACAACCTCAATTCCATCGAGGACGTGCGTTGTGAGCGCGTATTCGCTCCCGCCCCTGATTTTGAGGCCGAAATCCGCGCCCGTGGTATTCCGCTCTATTCGCTCGAAAGTTTCACGCCTCTCAGCGAATTCGATATCATCGCCTGCACCCTCGGCTACGAGTTGGGAATAACCGGACTGCTTACTATCCTCGATGCTGCCGGTATTCCGATTTCCGCCGCGGAACGAGGGGAGGGGCATCCTATCGTCCTTTTAGGCGGCCCCGCCGCATCGAATCCTGCTCCCTTCGCCGAGTTCGTCGACGGGGTGTGGATTGGAGAAGCCGAAGACGCGTTTTGGAGCTTGGTCGGCGAGATAGCTGTATTGAAGCGTAACGGAGAGGGTAGGGCAGCCGTCCTTTCGGCACTCAGGGCGCATTCAGCTATGTGGCATCCGGGAAAGTCGGCCCGACGGAGTATTCACCGAAACTTCTCCTTAGCCGGTTCGCCCGCCAACATCTATCCCGTCCCGAGCATGAAGGCGGTTCAGGACCACGGCACTGTAGAAATAATGCGCGGTTGTCCTAACGGCTGCCGCTTCTGCCATGCCGGATACTGGTATCGGCCCATGCGCGAAAAGAGCGTCCGAGCGATCTTCAGCGAGGTTGATTCCTTCGTCATGGCCGGCGGCTACCGGGAAATTAGCCTCTCTTCGCTTTCTTCCGGAGATTTTTCCGATATTGGTGAACTAATAAATGCACTGAACGACCGGTATCGGGAAGAGCGCATTTCCTTCCAATTGCCCTCGCTTAAGGTATCGACCTTCGCCTTGCCCCTGCTCGAGGCCTTATCCGAGACCCGCAAGAGCGGGTTGACCTTCGCCATCGAAACGCCTCTCGACATGTGGCAACTCTCCATCAATAAGCAGGTTTGCTTCGATAACGTCGTCGAAATACTCCGGGAAGCCAAACTCCGGGGCTGGAAGCTCGCGAAATTCTATTTCATGATCGGCTTACCGGTTCCGCCCTCAGACCAAGCTGAACAGGAGGAAGAGGCGATAGTCGACTTCCTGCTCCGCATCCGCTCGTCCGTTGATCTTTCCCTAAACGTCAATATCGGCACCTTCGTGCCGAAGCCTCATACCCCGTACCAATGGTCCAAGCAACTGAGCCTAGAGGAGTCCGACCGGAAGCTTTCCTTCATCCGCGGCAAGCTGAAAGGCACCGGCATCAAGGTCAGCACCCACGATCCGTTCACCTCCTATCTTGAGGGCATCATTTCCCGCGGTTCCGCTGATGTTTCCGCCCTCATCCGGAGCGCATTCAGCCGGGGCTGCAGGCTGGACGCATGGGAGGATCATATACGGTCCGATATCTGGAAGGAAGAGATAGAAAAGCGTCCTGAAGTGTTACCCTCATTCGATAATAATCTTGAAGTTGCCCTGCCTTGGGATTCCGTCGATTCTGGCGTCAGTAGAAAAATTTTCGCCGACGAATACCTTAGGTCTCAGAGATCAATGCTGACCTCGGCGTGTGAAGATGACTGTGATCACCTGTGCGGCATCTGTTCAAAAAATGTACGCTTGACGAAGAACGATACAACCCAGCGGATCTCTATTCCTGCAGCAGCGGAGAACGGAAAAAAGAAATCTTCCAAGGGAATCCCCAGCGCGTACCAAGGGAGCGATGCAGAAACGCTCCGTCTTGTTTTTACTTTTTCGAAACTCGACACGGCTACTTATCTACCGCACCTGGGTTTACTTGAAGTATTCAATAAGTCGCTTATACGAGCCCGGATAGCGATCAAATATACTGAAGGCTTCAATCCTTTGCCGAAGATAGATTTCGCGTCTCCGATCTCTTTAGGGCTGCGTGCTGAGAATGAAGTCGCCACAATCGACTTGACTGAAAAAATCGCTGGAGACTCATTCATTGAAGCAATCAATCGGTCTCTCCCGAATGGGATCAGAGTGAACAGAGCCCGGACGCATCACATTCCCGTGGGAGTTAAGAAAGTATCGGCGGCCTCGGCACTCTGGGGTTTTTCGTACTGTGTGTCCGGCAACGAAGAAGGCGAGTTGTTTGTTCCGGCAGCTGAAGAAAAAGCATTTCGCCTTTCGCGATCGGGTCAAGGCGATCTTTCCTCGCTCATTCGGAAGCAGGTCTGGGCGCGGGGGGCAGACGGAGAACGAACAGATTACTTCAGCTTGTATGCGAATTTATACAGCTCAATTGAGTCGTAATGCGAGCTATATAAGAATTGCGATCTAGGATCGCATGTGTCATAGAATATAAGTAGACATAATATTGATTATGAGCAGTAAATCGAATTGAAATTCTGAACCGAACTCCCCTTCCTTCGTGCCTCAATTCAAGGAAAAAGCTCCTATCTCAACCGCCGTGCTGTGGATAAGGGAAAAGCTGGTATCGTGACCCGACGCGACGATGACCAACAGCACGTGCGCATTCGTGTAGGACGACGACGCAACGACGTCGAGGGGCCGATCGGTACTGCCCGCCGGATAGCTGTCGGCGACCGCTGTAAGCAGCAGATCACGGTTCTCCGTATTGAGTTCCAGATCCGAATTCCGAAGGAGCCGGTAATTGTCGGTCCCGATCTGAAGGTATGGGTACACGGAAGATGAAAGGTTGAACTCGATCTCGAAACTGAAAGAATCATTGCTGGTCAGCGGATTCTCGGTTTCGATGATGTTCTCCAGACTCTGCGTATCTTCCGCATAGGCTATCGTCTTGAACGAAAGATTCTTCAAGACGGTTTCCAGGTTCTCCGGAGAATTCTCGTTCGCGTTTTCAATGGTCGAAATATTCGAGCTGATTTGGGAATTCAGGATGGAATAGGAAGTCGTCGGATAGATGCGGTAGTAGATGAGATATTCGTCGAAATACTCCGATTGTTCCGGGACGCGGACCTTCACGCGAAGACTGTCGGAGGTGACGAAATCCACTTTTGTCGCCGGTTCAAGGTAGATGTACTCGTCGATCCCGCACCCCAGAAGAGCGCAGAGCGTCGGGAAGAGGAACAGCGCTCCCCTTCCCCGCTTCAGTATCGCGGAAAAAGTCACCGCTTCTTTTTTCCGGAATCAAGAACCGGCGGCACGAGCGGATTGACCGAATCGACGAGCTCGAAAATCAGCACGGGCTTGTTCTTGCCCTTGACGCGGATGTTGTCGAGCTCACGGAAGATGAAGTGGTCCTTCACGAGTCCGTAGGTGAACTCGCTGACGATGATGTTGGTCCCGTACTGCTTGTTGGTGCCTTCAAGGCGGGCGCCGAGGTTGACGTTGTCCCCCATCAGCGTATAGTTCATGCGTCCGGGGGATCCCATGTTTCCGACGGTCATCACGCCCGAATTGAGTCCGATGCCGATGTTGATGCGCTTGTTCTCGGGCCAGCCCTCGTTGAGTTCATGGAGCTTCTCCATCTGGCGGAGCGCGCACTGGCAGGCGAGCAGCGCGTGGTCCTGCTGCGGTATCGGCGCTCCCCAGAAGCACATCACTTCGTCGCCCACGTACTTGTCCAAGGTTCCGCCGTACTCGAGTATGATGTCGGTCATGGCGGTGAGGTACAAGTTGAGGTGGTTTACGAGTTCCTGGGGGGTCATGTTCTCCGAAAGGGTCGTGAAGCCCCGGATGTCAGAGAAAAGAACCGTCAAGTCCTTGTCGACGCCGCCGAGTTCCGGAGGATTCTCCAGGATCTGATCGACCACCTTGGGGCTCACGTACTTCCCGAAGGTCTCACGTATCATCCGTTTGTCCCGCTCTTCGGTCATGACCCGATACGAGATGATCGCGAGGAAGGCGAAGGCGATTCCGCTCGCCGGCTCCGCGAAGTCGATGATCAGCGCCCTGCTCTCAAAGATGATGGTCAACGCGAAGAATACGACAACGATCGTGAAGATCGCGACGAGGAACGACAGGGGCGTCGAGAACCGCGAACAGAGGAACGATATGAGCATGACGCTGGCGAACAGGATGGCAGCATTCGTCCACCAGGGGACCAGGTGGAGGAAATTGTTCATGAGTATCGTGTTGAGCGCGTTCGCGTGGATCTCGATGCCGTACATGAGACCGAAGGGCGTCGGCTTCTCGTCCTGGGCGATACCGTCGGCGAAGGGCCCGACCATGAGGATCTTGCCGCCGACGGCTTTCGTCCTCGGCCACGTTTCCGGGTCCGGTCCGGGCACGCGGTCGGCGTATCCGGCGTAGGACCGGACGGGAAAGGTCTGATAGCCGTCGATGGAAGCCGAGGATCGGTAGCCCATGAAATTGATAAGCATCTCGCCGTCCTCGTTGATCGGAATCACGAGCTCGTCGAGAGTCTTCCTGGGCGCTTCCTTCTTAAGGTTCCCCTGATCGTCGTATTCATCCGCGGCGATCGGAATCGAATAGGGCTCCCGCTGGCCGGTGGCGATGTTCAACTTGGTCGGATGCGGGATGGTGATCGCCTTTCCGAGCTCTATGGAGATATCCTTGGGGGATACGCCGAAGTAATTGAGCGCGAGGCTGAGCGTTATGGACGGTACGAAATAGTCCTTGTACTTCCTGACGATGTAATACTGTTCATCGGCGACGCCGTCGGAATTGGCGTCGACGACAACGGGCGGAGCGTTCTTTTCCAGCTGGCCCTTGAGCTTAGCCAAGGACGCTTCGGTAAGCGGCGTCTTCACCGGATGGCTCATGCCCTTCTGGTCGAGCCACGCGAGGCGTTCGAAATCGTTGAGGTTGACCTTGTACCCCGGAGCCAAATCGTCGAAGGGGATCTGCTCCAGCTCGACGCTGAGCTTCGCGACGAGGGCCTGCTTGCGGTAGATCTCGTCGTAGTCCTGCGTGTAGTTCGCGTGGCCGTAGCCTGCGACCGCCTCGCCGTAGGGCTTCAGCGGCGGCTGAACGCCGAGGAACTCAGGGATAGCCTCCCAGTCGCCGACGATGTTTCCGGTCAGCGGAAAACGCGAATTCAACAGCTTCTGGCGTTCGAGCATACGGGGAAAGGACTCGTAGTCGGAGACGCCCGATTCCAGCACCGTCTCCATGTACATGCGCCCCGATTCCTTGATGCTGTGCACGAAGCGCGCATCGTCGGCCGGCTTACGGTCCGGCTCTATGATGAACACGTCGAGGAACAGCGAACTTTCGCGTTCGTTCGCGTCCTTGATGCGGCTGAAGGAATCGAGGAGATTGGCGTGGATGGAGCGGGGAAACGGCCACTTCCCGAAGCGCGCGAGACTGCGCGAATCGATGCCTACGATCAGGATATCGTCGGATATCTTCGGGTTCTTGACCGTTACGCTGACGCCTTCCTGGATGGAAGTCGCGGTGGTGAGCCCCTTCAAGGCGAAATGAAGGTCCACGACCTTCATGTTCATCTTCTGGAAGAAGCTCGTACCGGAATCAAGGAGCAGTATGGCCAATACGACGGCTAGACCGATGATCAACCCGAAGAACCGGGTCTCGAAAACCTTTGCCCGCTTCTTAGCCATAATGCCCCCTTTTGAAAGAGCGCGCGGCCCTTACTTGCCTTCGGCCGCGGAGATAGCGATCATTCTGCTGTTGGCCAGCTTGCTCCAGCCGTCGCTCGGCCAGGTGTCCACGATGGTCTTGTACGCTTTCTTTGCGGCGTTGAAATCCTTCTTCGCTTCGCTGAGGCGCCCGATGGCGAAGTACGCGCGGGAAGCCATGGGGAAGCTCTCCTTGTAGCCGTCGGCGCATTTGGCGTAGAGCTCGATGGCCTTCTCCCCGTCGCCCCGCTCTTCGGCGGCTACGGCGGCGTTGTAGAGGGCGACGGGCGCCAGATAGCTTTTCGGAGCAGTATCGAAGGAAGACAGCCAAGCCTTCTCGGATTCCGCCCAGTTGCCCTTGTCCGCGTAGATCGTCCCGAGCAGGGCGAAGGCGCGAGACTTCGCGTAGCTGCCCATGCCGGCGGTCGAGGCGGCCAGGGCCTTTTCGGTCAGTTCCGCGGTCTTAGCGTCCCGCGCGGCTTCATCGGCGACAGCCGCAAGCTCGCCGTACTCGGCGCTGAGCTCTTCGACGACCGTTATCGCTTTCTTGGAGGAATAATCGACGTAGGCGACGATCCCGCTGACTACGGCCAACACCGCCACGGCGCAGATGAGGACCACGAGGAGTGTTTTTCTATTCTTCTGGATGAAATCCACAAGCAGTTCGGAAAGCTTGGTTTTCGATGCGGATTTGACTTCGTTGGTGGACATAATGCGTCTACTCCTTAGGATTCACAATTTCAAGTTCTTTTAAAAGACGCGAAAGATACGTCCTTTGGATATCCAGAGCCTTCGCCGTTTCCGTCTGATTCCAGCTGTTCTCTTCCAGAGCCGAACGTATGAAGTGTTTCTTGAACAATGTTATAGCATTTTTTAAATTTTTATTGTCGAACGGCGCGCTGACCGCCGCTCCCTTGGAGTTGATGAGGAGATCCTCGCTCTTGATGTACTTGTCCTTGCTGATCACGCAGGCCCGCTCCACGGCGTTCTCCAATTCGCGGATGTTGCCGGGCCACGAGTAGGACAGGATGGTTTGCAGGGCCTCGTCCGAGAATCCGTCGAACTGCTTCTTCGTTTCCCTGCTGAACTTCTTGAGGAAGAACAGGGCCAGCTCGGGGATGTCTTCGGAGCGCTGGCGAAGAGGCGGAATGTAGATGGGCAACACGTTCAGCCGGTAGTAGAGATCGCTCCGGAATTCGCCGGTTTCGACGAGCTTTTCGATGTCCCGGTTGGTCGCCGCCAGGATGCGCACGTCCACGGTCGTCGATTCGCTCGAGCCGACCTTCTCGAAGCTGCGCTGCTGTATGACCCGCAGGAGCTTCGCCTGGAGCTTCAGGGGAAGGTCCCCGATCTCGTCCAAGAATATGGTTCCGCCGTTGGCGATCTCGAAGCGGCCCCGCCGGTTCTGCACCGCGTCGGTGAACGCGCCCTTGACGTGGCCGAACAGTTCGCTCTCCAGGAGCCCTTCGGGCAGTGCCGCGCAATTCACGCGAACGAAGGGACCGCCGTTGCGGGCGCTGCGCAGGTGGATCTGCTCCGCGAAGAGCTCCTTGCCTACGCCGCTCTCACCGAGGATCAGCACCGACGAATCGGTCTTTGCCACACGGTCGATGATCTCCAGCTTCTCCAGGATGATGGGGCTCTTGGCGATGAGGGTATGGTAGCCGCGATCCGTCTGGATCTGGTCCTGCAGGAAGTGGATCTCCTCCCGGGCCTTCTCGTAGCTCCGGGCGTTCCAGATCGCGATGGCGGCCTGGTTCGCGAAGATCTCCAGCCACTGGAGGTCGTCCTGGGAAAAGTACTTCCCCTCTTTTTTATTGATGAGCTCGATGACGCCGATGCACTCGTCCTTCATCCTCATGGGAACGGCGAGCATGGTCCGGGACGGATAATCGATTTTTTTGGATATATCGGAAAGGTGCCGCCGGTCGCTCTCGACGTCGTTCACGATGAGGGACGTGTTGTGCTGGGCCACCCAGCCCGCGATCCCCTCCCCCATGTTGATGGAGAATTTCTTCAGATCCGGGCCCTTGGCTCCCAGGGCGATCTCGAAGAACAGCTTGTTGCTGTCCTTGTCGACAAGGAGGAGGCTCGACGCCTCCCCCTCGCATAATTTTGTAGCTGATTCGAGGATGAGGGTGAGCAAAGATCTGACGTCCGTGTAGTTCGAGTTTATGAGAGTGTTAATCTCTATAAGCGTATTGAACTTACGGACGTCGATCGATGTCAGCATGTGTGGCTCAGTTGTTGAAAGAGCCGCCCTTATCCTTCAGGAAATCTCCGAGGGTGTAGGTCGAATCTTCGGCTTCCTCGGACGCGATGTAGCGGGAAAGCTCTTCGCGCTGCACCTTCTGGTTGTATCCGCGGATGGAGAAGGCGATCTTCTGCTTCTCGGGCTGCATCTCGATGATGACGGCCTTGATCTTGTCGCCGACGTTGTACTTCTTAAGCGCCTCGTCGTAGGAATCGTCGCGGTTCTCCACGAGGTTGGACTTGTGGATGAGCCCTTCGATCCCGCCGGGGACGCGTACGAAGATGCCGAAATCGGTGATGGAAGAGATCTCCCCCTCGACGGTGCTGCCGACCTTGTAGGCCCCGGCGAAGGTCTGCCAGGGATCGTCGGAAAGCTGCTTGACGCCGAGCCGGATCGAACGGTTCTCGGGTTCGCACCCGATGACCATGACCTCGACTTCCTGGCCGACCTGGAGCTCGCTGCCCGGGTGCTTGACCTTTTTAGTCCAGGAGAGATCGTCGGCGTGCAGGAAGCCGTCGATGCCGTCCTCCAGTTCCACGAAGGCGCCAGCGTTGGTCAGCTTGACGACCTTGCGGGTCAGGCGGGTGCCGAGCGGATACCGGGCGACGACGTCGCTCCAGGGATTCGCGGTGACCTGCTTGAGGCCGAGGGACACCCGGCCGGCCTGGAGATCGTAGCCGAGGATCATGCACTCGACCTCGTCGCCGATCTTGAGGATCTCGTCGGGCTTGTGGATCTTCTTGACCCAGGAGAACTCGGAAATGTGGGCGAGTCCCTCGATCCCCTCTTCCAGCTCGATGAAGGCGCCGAAATCGGTGAGCTTGGTGACGTGGCCCTTCACCACGTCGTTGACGTGGTACTTGTCCTCGAAGTGGACCCAGGGGTCGTCGGTGAAGTGCTTGAGGGACAGGTTGATCCGCTTTTCGACCGGATCGATCCGGATGACCTTGAGTTTGATCTCCTGACCCTTCTTGACGAAGTCCTTGGGACGGGTGACGTGGCCCCAGCTCATGTCGTTGATGTGGAGGAGTCCGTCGAAACCACCGAGATCGATGAAGGAACCGAAGGAGGTGAAGCTCTTCACCGCTCCCACGACCTCGTCGCCGATCTGAGTGTTCGCGTAGAAGGCCTCGCGGCGCTTCTCGATCTCTTCCTCCAGCCACTTGCGGCGATTGACGACGATGTTGACCTTGCCGTCGGAGTAGAGGCGCTCGATATAGAAGCTCGTCTTCATTTCAAGGAGCTTCTCGGGTTTATCGACCTTCTGAGCGTCGGACTGGCTTATCGGCAGGAAGGCCCGGACGCCGGAACCGAGGTTGACCTCGTATCCGCCCTTGACGACCTTGTCGATGGTGCCTTCGACGACCGCATGGTCTTGGAAAGCCTGGCGAAGGTTTTTCCAGAAGACCTTCACGTCGGCCTTCTGCTTGGAGACGATTACCTCGCCGTGCTTGTTTTCCTTCATGATGAGGACGACAGAGACGGTGTCGCCGACCTTCGGCAACTCGGTAAACTCCGCGATCGGAATCTTTCCCTCGGATTTGTACCCTACGTCGATGAAGACCTGGTCTGAGGTGACCTGGATGACGATTCCGTCTACGAGCTGGCCCTCCTCGAGCTGTTCGAGCGACTTGAGGTACTCTTCCTGTAATTGTGTCTGGATGTTGTCCGCGGAGCGCTTCGACCCACCCATTTCCACTTCCATCTGACCCATGGTTGATCCTTGTAGCTGAATTTTCCGTATCAATTTCGCATAAACTTGTTCAATGGTCAAGTCCGAGCTGTCCAAATAAGTTGCGTCCCGAGCGACTTTTAGGGTGCCGACCGCCTTGTTCCGATCGATCCTGTCCCGCTCCTCGATGCCCGCTTTGATCTCTTCGAGGCTCAAATTCGAGACCCCCTGGGCGAAGCGGCGGCGGGCCCGGGCGTCCGCCGAAGCGTCCAGGAAGAACTTGTGCTCCGCGTCGGGGAAGACGACGGTGGTCATGTCGCGTCCCTCGACGACCACGTCCTTGCCCTGCGACGCATCCCGGATGATGCGGTTCACGACGTCCCGGACGGGGGGGGCTGCGGAAAGCGGGGCGACGTGCTTGTCCACCTGGTCCGAGTGGAGTTCCCCGTCCACGTCCTCTCCGTCCAGGAGCACCCGGGGGCCGGAGAATTCGATGCGGACGCTCTGGGCGCAGCGGAGAGCCGCTTCGCCGTCCGAAGGGTTCACTCCTGATCGGAGGCAGGCCAAGGTGATCGCCCGGTACAGTTTACCGGAATTGAGGTACGAGAAGCCCAAACGTTCAGCCAAGCCTCGGGCTATCGTGCTCTTTCCCGAGCCGGCGGGGCCGTCAATCGCTACTACCATCGCGGGTAGCTCCTTTCGCCGCTGCGAGCAGCGCTTCGATTTCGCGGTCGGTGAGCGGACGGGAGGCGCCCTCTTCCAGGCGGCCGAGCGTCACCGGACCTATGCGTACGCGGTGGAGGCGTCGGGCGTGGAGCCGGAACGCCGTGAACACGCGTCTGATTTCCCTGTTTTTTCCCTCGACGAGGACGATGCGGATCGACTTCTTGCCGGTCCGCTCCACTTCGGCGCACTGGTACCGGACCCCTTCGACTTCGATTCCCGAGCGAAAATCCTCCAGCAGGCGGTCGGGGATGGGCACCGTGGATTCCACCAGGTACTCCTTCTCGATCTCCGCCGACGGGTGGCCGACGACGGCGGCGAAATCTCCGTCGTTAGTGAACAAGATCAGCCCCGAGGACCGGAGGTCCAGGCGACCGACGTTGTAGACCCGCTCGGTCACGGCAGCGGGGAGGAGGCTCCGCGCCAGGGGGCGGCCCTGCGGGTCCGAGGCCGAGCAGATGTAGCCCTCGGGCTTGTGGAGGGCGATGTAGAGTTTCCGGCTCTCGGGCTCCAGCCGCTTTCCGTCCAGCTCCACCCGGTCGCCCGGCCTGGTCTTCGTGCCCAGCTCCCGTACGGTCTCCCCATTCAGCTTCACGCGCCCGTCGAGGATCAGCTGCTCGCTGGCCCGGCGTGAGGCGACGCCGCAGCGGGCCAGGTAGGCCTGCAGCCTAATCGGTCCTTCCCGCTCAGCCATTGAGTTCGAAGCGCTCGCTTTCGCTCTCGTCCAGCTTGGGCAGGTCCGCGATGCTCTCCAGCCTGAAGAACTTGAGGAACTCCTTCGTCGTCCCGTACTGGACGGGCTTTCCCGGAACGTCCTTCTTGCCGACTTCCTTGATCAGTTCCTTATCCAGGAGCAACCTGATCATGTTGTCCGCGGAGACGCCGCGGATCGCCTCTATCTCCCCGCGGGTGATGGGCTGGGAATAGGCGACGATCGACAGGGTCTCCAGGGCAGCCCGGGAGAGCTTGGAATCGTTCTTCTTCCCGTAGCGCTCCTTGAGGGCGTCCCAGTATTCCTTCTTGGGCGCGATGACGATGCCGCCGCCGATGCGGGACAGCTCCACCCCCGAATCCTCCTGTCCGTAGCGCTCGGAGAGCGCCTCCAGGGCCGCCTCCACCACTTCCTTGGCTAGTCCGGAAATGCGCGCAAGGGATCCCTCGTCCACGGGATCGTTCTCCAGGTACAGGATGGCTTCAATCAGCGCTGTTTCCTTCTCCAATCGCAACTCCATTCGCGTACGCCTTCTCGTAGGGTTTGATCATGATGTCGCCGAACATCCGGTTCTGGTAGATAGCGATCATCCGGAACTTGACGGCTTCCAGGATCGCGAGGAAGGCGCACACGATGTCCATGACGGAGCCGCTGCGCACAACCAGGTCCGTGAAGGAGCACTCTCCCTTGGATTCAAGCAGCTCGGTCATCAGCGAGATCTTCTCGTTGATGGAGACTTCCTCGTAGAGGTCGATGATGCGCTCGCTCGTCAGGGAGGTCATGAGGCTCGAGAAGGTCTTGAGGAGATCCCATACGTCGACCCGCTCCCAGAGCCCCTCGTCGGCGAAGGGCAGGGCCCGCTGGATTTTCTTGCGCTCGATGACCCACTCGGACTCCCGCTCCTTCTCTTCCATGAGCTCGGAGAGCTTCTTGAATTTCTGGTACTCGATGAGCTTGTCCACCAGCTCCTGCCGCGGATCTTCGATGTCGTCGTCGAGCTCAAGTTCCACGGGAAGCAGCATGCGGCTCTTGATGTACAAGAGCGTCGCGGCCATGGCGTGGAATTCGGTCAGGTCGTCCAAGTCGATCTTGTCCGCGTAGGCCAGGTATTCCAGGTATTGTTCGGTGATCTGCGCGACCGGGATGTCGTACACGTTCACTTCGTTTTTCTTGATCAGGAATAAGAGGAGGTCCAGGGGGCCTTCGAATTCCTTCAGGCGGAAGCTGCGGGCGCTTTCCGTCGAATTTTCATCCATGCGGGCCATTATAGGGCCCGAGCTCGGCGTAGTAAATACCCTGGGGCGGCAGGGCCGCGTAGGAGGCCGCAAGGGAGATACCCGTTCGGGGGTGGACGGCGCAGGGCTCAAGCGCGAGGAGCGGCAGGAGGGCGAATTTTCGTTCCGTGAGGCCCGGGTGCGGGATGACCAGGACAGGACCCTCGTCGACGACGGAAGCGCCGAAGAGCAGGATATCGATGTCCAGGGTCCGCTCGCCCTTGGGCCGCTCGCTCGACCGGTCGCGGCCGAACGCCGCCTCCGTCTCCTGGACCAGGGCGAGCAGCTCCCGGGGCGTACCCCCGAAGCGTCCGGATAGGGCCGCATTCAGGAACCGGGGCTGGTCGACGACGTACATGGGGTCGGAGGTGTAGAAGGGCGAAAGGCGCGGAGCGCCGAGCCGTTCGGCCAAGCGCTCGGCCGCGGCGCGGAAGATCGCCCCGCCGTCCCCCCGGTTCGAGCCGAAGGCGAGGACGACGAGGGATGAATCCTCAGAACAATCCATCGCCCGCTGCGTCGTCCGCCAGGCTCTTCGCGGCGGCGGCCGCGGCGCCTTCGCCTTCCGCGGCCGCGCGGGCGCGGGGCGCGGTTGCCTTAGGCTTCTCCGCGGCGGGGGCCGCTTCCGCTACGGAAGGGACTCCCGCCGCAGGGTGCGCGAGGGAATCCCCGACCCGGTCGGGGAACATGAGGGTCCGGAGCTTCTTGTCGATCTCGACCGCCAAAACGGGGTTGGTCTCCAGGAAGGACTTAGCGTTGTCCCTCCCCTGCCCTATCTTCTCCTCCCCGTAGGCGTACCAGGCGCCCTTCTTGTCGATGAGCTCGTACTTGACCGCAGCGTCCACCAGGCTTCCCGAGGCGGAGATGCCCTTGCCGAACATGATCTCCAGCTCAGCCTTGCGGAAGGGCGGAGCGACCTTATTCTTCACGACCTTCACGCGGACCCGGTTTCCGACCGCGTCGGCCTCCCCCTTCTCAATCGTCTCCATCTTACGGACTTCCAGGCGGACGGAGGAGTAGAACTTGAGGGCGTTGCCGCCGGTCGTCGTCTCGGGGTTGCCGAACATGACGCCGATCTTCATGCGGATCTGGTTGATGAAGATGAGGATGGCCTTGGACTTTCCGATGGTGGCCGTAAGCTTGCGCAGGGCCTGGCTCATGAGCCGGGCCTGGAGGCCGACGTGGGCGTCGCCCATGTCGCCTTCGATCTCTGCCTGGGGCGTGAGGGCAGCGACGGAGTCGACGACGATGACGTCCACGGCGCCGGAGCGCACGAGGCTTTCGGCGATCTCCAGGGCTTGCTCGCCCGTGTCGGGCTGGGAGACCCAGAGTTCGTCGATGTTGACGCCCAGGTTCTTGGCGTACACCGGATCCAGCGCGTGCTCGGCGTCAACGAAGGCGGCGATTCCGCCCTTCTTCTGCGCCTCGGCGATGGCGTGGAGGGCCAGGGTCGTCTTGCCCGAGGATTCGGGGCCGTAGATCTCGATGATGCGGCCCCGGGGATAGCCGCCGATGCCGAGGGCCTCGTCCAGCAGGATGGACCCTGAGGGCACGGTTTCGATGCCGGCGGCGATGGAGTGGTTGCCCAGCTTCATGAGGGAGCCGGCGCCGAATTGCTTTTCGATCTGGAGACGCGCGGCCTCGAGGGCCTTGTTCTTCTCCTCCAGGGACGAGCCGCCCTCGGTCTTGGGGCGATCGGTATCAGTCATTTTAGCCACGAGTTCCTCCCATCGACAGTAGCGCCGGAGCGGCTTCCGCGCTTGCGATTATAGCCGGAAATGGGGGGCAATGCGAAGTCTTTCGGCCGAGAAAAGAACTCGACGGAGTCGCTATCGGGGTTTAGAGTATCCGTATGAAGAAAGGACTGGTCATCGCCGCCACCAGGTCGATGCGGCAGTACGCCTCCCGCGTGGCGGAGATCATCCGTCGGTATCCGAGCTTCTCCGCTTCCGAACAGATCGATCTCACCGACGCCCTCCGGGTGGACCGCTTCGCCGACGGCGAGCTCGAGGTCTCCATCGGCGCTTCCCTGCGCGGCAAGGAGGTCTTCCTCTTCTCCAGTTCGGCGCGGAACGAGGCGGGGATCGGCGTCGAAGAGTCCAAGATCGAGCTGTACCATACCGTGGACGCCCTCAAGCGGTCCCAAGCCGAGCGCATCGTCGTCTTCGAGCCCTTCGTGTCCAGCTCCCGGTCGGACCGGACCACCCGCCGGAATTCGGTGGGGCTCTGGGTCCACTTCAAGACGCTCGTCTCCCTCGGGGTGAATCAAATCGTCACCTACCAGCTCCACTCGGACAAGTCCAAGACCATGCTGGACCCGGTGCTCTGCGCGATAGACGACGTGCCGGGCCTGCAGCTCCTCATCAAGCGGATCTGCGACGTGTACGTCCGGGACTTCGAGACCCTGGAGCAGGAAATCCGAGCGAATTGGGCTTTCTGCTCGGTGGACGCCGGCGGCGAGAAGCTCGCCCGGCGCTTCGCGAACGTCTTCGGCACGCCGCTGGTGGTGGCCCACAAGCAGCGGGACTACACCAAGGCGAATACGATCGAATCGATCAACATTCTTTCGGCGGTCCCCTTGGCGGGGAAGAAGCTCTGGATCGTGGACGACATGATCGATACGGGGGGCTCCGTGGAGAGCCTCATCCGCGCTCTCGCGGAGCTGAAGCCCGCGGAGGTCAACGTGGCGGCGGTCCACGCGATCTTTTCCGGCCCAGCTTCCGAGCGCCTGGGAACCCTGGTCCGCGAGGGGCTCCTGAACCGGGTGCTCGTCACCGACACGGTATACTGTCCCGCCTGCATGCCCGAGGCGATCCCGAACTTGGAAGTCGTGCCGTCCACCGAATTCACGGCAGCCATCATCGCGACCATCGTCTCGGAGGGGTCGCTGTCGGGCATCCTGACGGGTTTCGACGCCGAGGAGTACCTCAGGGCGCCGCGACTCATTTAGCTGCTAGAAGAGCTTGCGCGAATCCAGCAGTATCGTGACGGGCCCCTCGTTGGTGTATGCGACGCGCATGGAGGCCTGGAAGACGCCGGTCTCGGCGGGAACGCCCGCGCCGCGAAGGGACGCGACGAAACGGTCGAAGAGGATGCGGGCCGCTTCGGGCGCCGCCGCGTCGGAGTAGGACGGTCGGCGCCCCTTCCGGACGTCGGCCAGGAGCGTGAACTGGGACACCGCCAGGGCGGACCCGCCGACGTCCAGTATCGACCGGTTCATCTTTTCCTCGTCGTCCTCGAAGATCCGCAGGTTCGCGACCTTCTCCGCCAGGTAATCCGCGTCGCCCTCCCCGTCTCCCGCCGCGACGCCGAGGTACACCAGGAGTCCCCGATCGGCGCGTCCGACGACGACCCCATCGACCGAAACGCTCGCGCCGCTGACCCGCTGGACGACTGCCCTCACTTGAGCGCCGCCGCCTGGTGGAGGGCGACTCCCGCCAGCTGCACGCGGCCGTCGACCAGGACGACGCGGCCGAGCACTTCCAGGGGACGTTCGACGTCGACTGAAACGGCGGAGGCGAAGGCCACGGGAACGATGCCCTGGAGGGCGCTCCGCGTATCGTATCCGACCAGCAGCTGGAACGAAGTCGATTCGGATTTTTCG
>JADHEF010001285.1_pt1 | contig 16503 bp, 7 predicted proteins | sample 8952391 | NCBI WGS metagenome assembly JADHEF01 (sample SAMN16124439, study PRJNA663245) | bioreactor sludge metagenome | isolation source: sludge (nitrite) | place: India:Bengaluru | collected 2019-02-28
GCCCGTCCGCAGGCGCGCCATCCGCGTCCGCAGCCCGACGACTCCGCCGGACGCGACCGAACGCGGAGCGGAGGCGGCGGACACACGGAGGACGAGAACAGGTCTCCGGGCGGTTTGTCGGGGGTACCCAAGCGGCCGTCGCACTCCCCGGCGGAGGCGGATTCGCGACCGCGCGGGGTCGGCCAGATATTCATCTGCCGATCCCGCGTCCGGGCGCGGATCCGGCCCGTCGGGATGCGATGTCGCGGCGTACCCGACAAACCGCCCAGCCGGTCCATGCCGCCGTCCGCGCCCAGCCGGTCCATGCCACGGTCCGCTGCCGCCAGCCGGTCCATGCCGTCAAAAGCACGCTGTTCACCCACAGATTGTTACGAAATGCCGTATTTCTGAAGAGCCGCTAGAGCAAGCTCCTGATCAGGCGCGTGTTGAATCAGCGCACGGGACCGCTGAAGATCTTTACGCGCTCGATCAATCCCTTAAACGGCGGCGGCGCCGACTCGACGACCGGGCTGCCCAAATCCGTGCCGATCTGCATGACATCGTTCGGGTCGCGTTCAAGCAGCCCCGGCAGGCGTCGCTCGCCCACAGCCGCTCCGTTGACGGCGAGCGTCAGCTTAGCCCCTGCCGTGATGCTTCCCGCCAGCGTGACCCAGCCTGACACCGGCTCTTTAGCTTCAACCGAAAACGGTTTGTTGCCCAACGTAACCGTAAAGACGGGCCGCCCCTGTTTCAGCCATAACGCATATCCGGCCGTCTTGCCTCCCCGCGCGAGGATCATGCCGTCCGGCTGTTCGGATTTCACCACGGCCTCTACGCTCCACTCGCCGCCCGCAGGATTCAGCGACGTCGACTTGGGAACCTCCACATATCCCTTTCCGTCCATCAGCAGCGCTTTGCGTCCGTCACGGCCCTCCGCCAAACCCACAGCATGAAGCGTTCCCTCGTTCTCCAGTCCGCTCAGGTCCGGAACCCGCTCGCCGTCGAGCTTCGTGAAGTCGAAGTGCAAACGCACACCCGGCTTGAACGCCTGCGCGTCTGGCCCCCCCGGCAAGCCCCACCACTCGGGCCGATCCACGTAATCCGGCACATGGTAGCCCATCTCCCTCCACAGCCGCGCATGCTCCGCGCTCAAACGGTCACGTAATGCCGCATGGGCCGGCGAGTTGACGAGGTTACGTGTCTCATAAGGATCGGCCTTCAGGTCGAACAGCTCCGTCCATTCATCGTGATCCGTGTACGTGATCAGTTTTGCATCTGCCGTGCGGACCGCCGTGATGTCGGGCACACGTGAATGCTTCTGTTTCTCCGCAAAGTACTCATAAAACCAATTCTGCCGCCACGCGGTCGCCGCTCCGGTCAACAGCGGACGCCAACTCAGGCCCTGCATCTCTTTCGGCGCGGGCACACCCGCGAAATCAAGCAGCGTCTGCGCGAGGTCGAGGTTCAGAACCATCTCGTCGCGGACCTTGCCGCGTGCGGCCTCCCCGAGAGCGGGATATCGCACTACGAACGGGACCCGCAAGCTCTCGTCGTACGCGCTGCGCTTGTCGCCGAGACCGTGTTCACCGAGATAATAGCCGTTATCGCTCGTATAGATCACGACCGTGTCGGAGGCAAAGCCCAATTCATCCAGCGCATCCAACAGGCGCCCGAGGCAGTCGTCCGCCGCGCTGACACAACGGAAGTAGTCGAGATGGGTCGGGACAAGGCGCGCCTCCGATACGGGAGGCGTTCTCTTCATCTCGCCCATATAGATTGCCGGCGAGTTCAGGTTCGGAACAACCCGGGCTTGTTCACCCGCAAACCGCTCCTTGGCGCGCGCAGGCGGATCGAAGGGCCCGTGCGGCGATTTGAATCCGACAACCAGCGACCACGGCTTGGACGAACCTTTTTGCTTGCGCAGAAACTCGACGGCATAATCCGTGGAGATATCGTCGATCCATCCTTGTGTCGGCGTATCCTTCCCGTCCACGATGAAAGGCGGATCGACATATCTTGCATGGCCGATAAAAGAAGCGTGATAATCGAACCCCGGGCGTTCGCGCTGGCTGCCCATGTGCCATTTGCCGATGTAGGCGGTCGTGTACCCCGCCCCGCGCAGCAGCGTCGCATGCGTGACGTTGTTGGTTGGAAACGGGCGGAAATTCGAGGCGATCCCGTTGAAGTGGCTGTAGCGCCCCGTCAGGTTCACTGCGCGGCTCGGCGCGCAGAGCGAGTTCACGACGAACGCGTTGCGGAAGCGCACGCCCTCCGCCGCCAGCCGGTCCATGTTCGGGGTCTTGAACCACGGGAAGCGCCCCTTCTCCCCCTGCTCTTTCTGCACGGCGGAAAAGGCATCGTAGCGCTGGTCATCCGTGTAGATGAACAGAAGGTTGGGACGGGACGGCGCCTCGGCGGCGCGGCTCAGCAGAGCCGCAACGACCCAGAGGCCCACAAGACCATAAAGCGGTGTTTTCATGCTGTTACTTTTTCCCTTTCCCGCCGGTGATGAACTCCTCCCGGTCGATGTATCCGTCCTTGTTCGCGTCGAATAGGATGTATCGCTTGGGAGCCTCGTCGGGATCGGGCTGCTTGGCGAGGAACTCTTCACGCGTGAGTTTGCCGTCTTTGTCCTTATCGCGGCCCTCAAACATCTTCGCGCGATCTTGCTTGGGCTTTGCCGGTTCGTTTTTGACCACGCCTTTCGCGTCAAGACGGATCTGGGGTTTTGCATCGGGATATTTTGCGAGCAGCGCGCGCAGTTGAGCTACCACGTCAGGTTTGTCGGAGGCGTGGTTTTTGGTCTCCGCAGGATCAGTCTCGTAATCGTATAACTCGAACACGGCGCTGTCGGAGGGTTCGCCGTTCTCTTTCCACTCCACCAGCCGATAGCGCGCCGTCCGCACGGCACGGCCCATGCGCGCATCGCGCGGAAACACGTGGTGCACGGCCTCTTTGCCTGCCGCGGAAGGCGTCTTGAGCACAGTGACCGCACTGGCGCCATCCAGACCGGACGGCGCGGTTATTCCGGCCAACTCGCAGAGCGTGGGGTAAAGATCGACCGTCTCCACCAGAGCCCGCGTCCGCGTACCGGGCTGGGTCACGCCGGGTGCGACGATGAGCAGCGGAATATGCGAGGCTTCCTCATAATTGGTGTGCTTGCACCACAGCCCGTGATCGCCCAGATGCCAGCCGTGATCGCCCCACAGCACGATGACCGTGTTGTCGGCGAATCCGTTCTGGTCCAAAGCGTCCAGCACGCGGCCAAGCTGCGCATCCATGAAGCTGGTGGCCGCATGATACCCGTGGATGAGGTGCCGGGCCTGCTCGTCGTTGATGGGTTCAACCTTCGGCATGTCGCTGTAGCTGCGCAGCTCGCCTGAATTGTGTCCGGCGAAGTCCGGTGCCCCCTGGGGCAAGGTCTTCTGCGCGGGCAGGGAAAACGCCTCTGCTTGATAGAGGTCCCAATATTTTTTGGGCGCATTGAAGGGCAAGTGCGGCTTGAGGAACCCGACGCCCATGAACCAGGGCTCGCCGGGTTTGGCTTTGGCCTCGGCGAGGCGCCGGACCGCCTCGTCGGCAATCATTCCGTCACCGTATGCGTTGTCAGGCACATCGGCGCATTCGGTGGCCACGCTCTTGGCTGTATTGGCGATTTTGGCGGCGGGGAGTCCCGCCGCCCGGGCCTTTTCAACAGCCTCCTTCTGCGCGTTCATATTGGCCGGCAACACATACCCCCCGCCTTTCGGCTTCCAAGGCGGCACGCTCCAGGAAACAGAGTCCTCCTCGTTGCCGTGGCCGACATGCATGATCTTGCCCATGGCTTCGGTGCGGTATCCGTTGCGCATGAAGGTCTGCGCGACCGTTATCGCCTCAGGCACAGACTTGCGGAAGTTCGTGCCGAGATCGTAGATGCCGAGCGTCGGAGGGCGTAGGCCCGTCATCAGCGCGTTCCGCGAAGGCGCACACACAGCCTGATTACAGTACGCCCGCTCGAAGAGAAGGCCGCGGGCGGCCAGCCGGTCCAGGTTCGGCGTCTTGATGAGCGGAGCACCGTAACAGCCCAGCAGAGGTTTAAGGTCATCCACGCAAATCAACAGGATGTTCGGTTTGCGGGTGGGGGCGGCGGCAGCCGCGATGGACAGCAGGGTCACGCCGGCAAAGAGAACGCTGAGCGGTATTTTTTTCATGTCTACGTATGCTCCCTCCGCGGGTCTGGGTTGTGTTCCCTCCCCGCAGGATCACGGTTGTTGTGTCTGAAAACGTTCCGACAGCGCGGTGATCTCAGCCGACGTCACGCCGCGCTGAAGCGCCGCCTGCAGCACGTGTGCGGCGTCATTTTTGCGTCCCTGCGCCACAAGATAATAGGCCAGCGTATAGACATAGGAGGGGTTTTGCGGCGCCAGCTCGGAAGCTTTGCGGCACCAGTCCACGCCCTCTTCGGTGACCGCCTTGCGGTTGAGCAGCACGCCGAGATTGTAGGCCGCTTGCGCGAGGGCCGGGTCTGCGGCCAGCGCGGTGCGGAAATGCCGTTCCGCCCCCTCCAGCCGGCCTTGCTCCGCCAACGCCATGCCCAGATTGAGATGAACGGCCGGATGCCGCGGGTCGACCAGCTCCGCTTTTTCAAGTAGCGTGACGGCGGCGTTGAGATCGCCCTGCCGCGCCTGCATCATCGCCGCGTTCACCATCGGGGGGACCATGTCGGAGCGCAACGTCATGGACTGCTTGTACGCGGCCAAGGCCTTATCGGGCCACCCCCTGCTGTCGTAATAGTTGCCGATGTTGTAGTGCGACGCCCACGAGTCGGGCATGCAAAGGTAGCTCGCCTCCAGCTCTTTGAAGGCGGCCTCGCACACCGGTCGCGCCAGCGGCAGGTCCAGCAGCGCTTGAGGAAAGCGCGCCAGCGAATGGGCTGAAGACACGCGGACGAGCCGGTAGTCATCCTTGGCCGCCTTCAGAAGCTGCCCGAACGTCTCTTGGCTCACCTCGCCTGAAAGGAGCGAAGCCGCCGCCGAGCGGAGCAGCGGGTGCGGATGCGCGAGCGCCTGACGGATCACGGGCCATTTGCGCGGGAGCTCGCAGGGTTCCAGCAGCCGGAGCAGCGACACCGCGAAGACCGGATCGCTCTTCGGGTCGTTGATGTAGGCCAGCATCTCATCCAGCCGCTCCCAGTTCCGCTTCCGGGCCGCATCGACGAGGCCGGCGCGGTAGAGCACGGGGGCTTGATAGTCGCGCACACGCCATTTGCGCACGTGGCCGTCCGCCCATTGGGCATCCTTGTCGGTGTGGCAAAGGTTGCAGGCGTTGGGCGATTTGTAGGCCACCGTGACGGCAGGCGTGGGGGGGCGTAAAGAATGGTCGGAGCGTTTCATCCTTGCGAACGTCGTCATCGGCATGTGGCAGGAGACGCACTGGTTGCCCTTGCTCTCGGCCTTGTGATGCGTATGCTCCGTCGCCTTTTCAACACGTTCCTGATGACACGGCAGACACGACTGATTGGTCTTCTCGCCCGCAAACCGGTAGCGCCCGCTCGAGGTGTGACAATGGACGCAGTCCAGTTTGCCGGCTTGGACGCAGGGGCTGGTGAGCCACAAGGTGTAGGTATAGTTCTCGCCCAGATCGCGTCCGTCTGGATAAAAGTCGTGATTCTCCAGCGTGACCAAGTCATAGTGGTCGAAGAAGCGGTCGCCGGGAATAAAGCCGGTCGTGATTGGACGCATCTTGGCGTGACAGGTGGCACAGGTCTCATCGCTCTGCACGCGCGTCATCGTCTTCATGCTGATGAGCTTCAGGTCTTTGGGAGGCTGGTTGGTCGGCGCCAGTTTGCAGACGCGGATGTGCTCGGCTCCGGGACCGTGGCACGCCTCGCAGTTGATGCCGGGCTCCCGCCACACCGTGCGGTAGGTGTCGGTCTTGAGGTCGTAGTTCTTGGTGAGTTGGCTGACGTGACAGCCGAAACAGGCGGTATTGAAAGTCAACTGCGGATCGCGCCAATTAAGCGGCGCGTCGGCTGCGCCATCGGTAAAGTGCCGAACCATGCTCCCGCCCGCGTCAAACCATTCGCGTTTCGCCACATCGTAGGCCAGCGGCAGCACCTGCAAGCGCCCTTTCTCCAGCGGAGTGAGCAGATAGTAGATATTCTTGCCGCCCAGCGCATGCAGGATCGGATACGACCGGGTTCCCTCAGGCCCCTCTTCGATCAACACCGTCGCTGCTGGATCCGTCTTGAAGCTGCTTTTGCCGATCACGATCCCGTTTGTCTGAGGTGTGAGCGCGCTGCGGATGAAAGCGTCGTTCACGGGCTGCATGGCGAGGCCGTGATGCGAAGTGGACCACAGCTCATAGAACTTCTCGTGACATTCACGGCAGCTGGCTGATCCCGCAAAATCGGTGTCGGCTTGACGCGGTTCACGCGAACAGCCTGTGCCGAAAAGGATCACGCCAGTTATCACCACACACGCAGACTGTTTAAGCGCCATCACCATATTGCCTTAAGAATATCCTGCACCGCCTGCCAACGCAAGCCGACTTAAGGAGAAAACCGCTTGGACAAACGTCAGACGCGTTACTTTATTGCCATGCGGGTGGCGGTGTAAACGGTGACAGGCCCCAAAAGGCCGGAGGGAAGGAGCGGATCATGCTGATCGTACACGGCTTTGCGCGTGCAGAAGGCAATGCGCCCGCTCGGACGCGGCTTGCCCTGCACGAGCCAGTCGGGCCAGCGCGCAGGTAGCGAAGAGCCCTTGCCCGTCGACTGCCACGCGATGTCGTCCGGCAGAGCGGCGTCACCGATCATGCGGTTCGGCCACAGGTTGGTGACACGCACCTCGAGCGTGTTCGCGCCGGGCTTGGCGATGCCGTCGATGCGGAGGCGGAACGGCGGCTTCCAAAGCGCGGGCAGTGTCTGGCCGTTCAACGTGACCTGAGCGATCACTTCCACATGACCGAGGTCGAGCATGACCTCCCGAAGCGCTCCAAAGGTCGCGGGGGGCAAGTCGAAGGTCTGGGTGTAAGTCGCGGTCCCGGAGAAATGGCGGATGCCCGCCAGGGCATGATCGGACCACGAGAGAAGCCGGTCAAAAGTGGCCGTGGAAGGCGCGCCGAGGTTCGGGGGAAAGGAGACCCGCCAAGGGCCTTCGATGGTGACCGCCTCAGACGATCGCTGAGTTTCATGCACGGGAAGCGGCTTTGCGCGCGGCGATGCTGGAAACACGACAAAGATCGAACCGTGGGGATCGAGGTTCAGCGAAACCGCGACGCGTCCCTCCTTGACGGGTCGGACCAGGCTGGGCCGCGTCATCGCGCCGGTTGAGGGATCCCAGAGTTCGGGGACCTTGCCGGCAATACGGAAGATCGCATCGAACGGCTCGGGGCGGTTCTGCTGGTTGGAAACGAAATAGAGATCGGTGTCTCCGACGCGTCGGTGGACGTAAAGGATCTCGGCGTCCGCGGCGGCTTGGCGGGTCTCGAAGTCCGGCTCAAGACCGAGCCGCTGGAAGGCGGCCTCGAAGCTGTCAAAGGGTTTGCGCTTGCCCTCCCACAGGGCGGCCATGGCATCGCGTACGGCCTCGTCACCGGCGCCCCGGTCGGCGAGCGACGGCGACCGCGTCGGGCGTCTCGGCGCGATGATGGTGACGCCGGCCTCAGAGAGTTCGCGCACCTTCTTGGCCGCGGCGGGGCGCAGGGTCGGCAGGTCTGGCAATAACAGCATGCGGTAGGACGAGCCGGAGGGCAGAGTGATCGTGCCGCGCTCCGCACGGGCCTCCAGCAGGGCGGTCACGTCGCATCCGTCGAAATCGTAGCCGACAGGCAGGACGGGCTTCAACTCGTCACGCCACGCGATTCGGTTCGGAACATCTTCACCCGCGAACGCCAGAACGTCGCAGACCTGCTGCCCTTGCCGCAACATCATGTTGCAGCGCGCGAGATAGGCCATCCACGCGTCGACGACCGGCCACCACGTGTTGCCGCGGTTGAAATTCAGGCCCCAGTAGAAGAAGGTGAAGCCGGGGCCGATGGCGGGATACGGCTGATGCGCGAAGGTGTGGAAAACGAATTGGTTAACGCCCGCGCAGAAGGCGCGGTCGCCTTCGGGCTTCAGGCTGAACGGATGGTTCTGCCAGCGGGCCGCGCCGGGGCTGGAGGTGTAGGACTCGGAGGCGACGATTCGCTTGCCCGCCACGTGGGCGATGGATGAGGCGACCTTGTTGTCCACGCGCACACCCTGGCCGGGGCCGGCGTCGATCCAGAACTCGCCCATCGTCACTTCGCTGTTGCGGAGGTAGGCGACGTCGTAGAGGTATTGCTGACGGCCGGTCGACTCGCCCACATAGGTGACGCCTTTTGCCTTCAGATAATCGGCCGCCACGGCGAAGTGGCACGCCGAGAATTGGTCGGCGAGGAAGCGGCGCCAGTCCCAGAGCATGCGGTCCGTACGGTCCGCATCACCGATGATCCACCCCTCGAGCAGTGCCGGCCAATAAGGCAGCAGGTCGTAGCCGACGCGCTCGCGGAAGCGGCGCTCGAAGCCGGCCGTCCAGTTCTGGATGCCGCACTCCCAACTGTCGATCTCCACCGCGGCAAAGGTGCGGCCCGCGGCGGGGCCGGCGCGTTCGAGGAGTTTGCCGACGTACTGGTCGAGATGGAACCGCACGACGGCGGGATCGAGCTTGTCGCACTCCAGCCCGCGGCCCTCCGGCGTGGCGGGGCTGACGTAATGGCCGTTGCTGGTGAAGCCGATGCGCAGGATGCGCCAGTGTCCGGCGGGAACGTCCCACTTCAGCGTGCCGTCCGCGCTCATCCGCTCAGTCACGTTGCGCACGGCAGAGGGATCAACCGCGAGCGCGGAAGCGAGCGGACGGTCCCGGTCTGGCCCGGGGAAAGCGCGGTGGTGACGCGTCTCGGCGCCGTGCCCGCGACTGCGCAGGAGGCCGGCCTTGGCCTCGGCGAAGTGCGCCTTGGCCGCGCCGCTCAATGCGAGTTCACCGATCTGCACGCGCCACGGGTTCTTGAAGGTGACGCGGAAGACCCGGCCCGTGGTCTCTGCGAAAGCTGCGGTCGCACATCCTCCTTTCCGGAAATCCCAGTTAGCGGTAAACGTGCCAACGGGCCGGAACGTCTTGCCGTCGTCCGAGACGTCTAGCCGCAGCGGAAAATCTTCTTCCCAGCGGTGGGGCGCGGCATTGCGGACGATGAGCGACCGCACGACGCGCGGGCCGCTGAAAAAGAAATCCACGGTGTGGCTCTCGGCGGGCACGGAGAAGGCCGCCTGCGTTTTCTCATCTCCGTCCGCGAGCTTTTTCAGCTCGGCGGGCGGCACGGTGCCGCGCAGCTCCGCGCCCGCGAGCGGGCCACCCTCAGGAAGCGGAAAGGCGACCACGGCGATGTCACGATAGAAGCCCTCTTGCATCTCCGGCTGTTCGAGACGCCCGTCGAAAGCCTGGCCTCCTTCGGCGTCCACGGCGCTCCACGTGAGCTCCTTCATCGAGGTTTCAGGCGTGATCCACGGCCCGCCGCTTTGCGAAAATCCGTCACAATTGTGCACGCCGAATTTCAGGCCCAGCCGCTCGGCCTCGCGCACAGTATGATCCATCATTGACAGCCACGTGGGTTGCATGAACCGCACATCGCCCTCGGGATATTTGCCGCCGCAGTTGAAGAGGTAGCACCCGCCGAGCCCCGCGCGTTTCATCGACTCGAGGTCCGCCGTGATGCCCTCCTTTGTGACGCTGCCGTTGAGCCAGTGCCACCACGTCAGCGGCTTGGCGGAGTCGGGCGGAGACACGAACTGCTCGGCGAGTTCGTCACCCGGCGCCCAGCGAGAGAGCAGACAGCCGATGGCCACGCAGAAAAAAATCGTCGGTTTCATATCCCGCCGCCTTTGTTAGGGATCCAGCTTCACGTTCGCCACGCCGGCGCTGCCGGGATGGAGGAGGTTGTTTGAAAAATGAAGCCCCTTCGGGCCGGAGACCCCTCCCGCGACAATAACGGCATAGTGATAGCGGGGATCTGCCGGCTCGCTCTGTCCGGATTCTCGGCTGGGGTCGTAAAGAACGTTGCCGGTGATGAGCACGTCGGCGAGCGGCGGATCGTCCGGCTCTTGTCCTTTATCGAATTTGAACGGGGAACGATCGTTGCCCCAAACCCAATGGGCGTTGCCGTAGCCGAAATCCGAGATGATGTTGTTGGCGATGACCGAACCTCCGTCACCATTCGCCGCGACCGGCTTCGCGCCGTCGCCCGCCGCAGCGGCGGGATGCGAGGCCGCGCCAGGCATGAGCCCGATGCTCCAGAGATCGTTTTTCACAAAGTGATTGCCGGTGATGATCACGTTACGCGAACCGTGCATGGCCTTCATCCCCATAAACGCGTTGTTGATGATGTTCTGGGAGACGATCACATGGTCCGTGTGCAGGTCGATGCCCTGCGCGGCGTTTTCAATGATGTTACCGAGAATCTGAGTGAACGCGCTGACTTCGGGAGCCGTCACGATCAGCGCCGCTCCCTGATGCCAGTTGTCGACGTAAGCGGCGTCCCATGTTTGCTGGCTCACCAGGCTCCCTTTGACAGCGTTCTTTTTGACAAACGTTCCGAGCTTGTACTGTTGCTGGATTTCGGGTGTCGGCAAAAGATGCTCTTCAACAATGCGGTTGCCTTGGATCAGGGTGCCGCTGCTGTACGAAACGGCAATTCCGGTGCCGTCGATGCAGGTGAACGCGTAGCCCCAATGCGTACCGGCGGTCCGGTCGTCGATCGAGAGGCGCATATAGCTTCGAATCAGACAGCCCCGCACACGCGAATCCCGGCATTCCCGCAAAGCGATGGCCGCCGAGCGTGTGCGGTTATCGATCACACGCAGGTCGTCGAGCCAAAGATCCCGGCAGCGGATCGCCAGGACGCCCTCTTTCGCGGTGTCCGTCCGTCCTTCGGGCCGGGTGAGCGTTACGTCCCGAATACGGACGTTGGCCGCACCCTCAATCTCGAGGATGGGCGCGTTCGTGTCGCTCTGGATGATTCGCCCCGGACCGTAGAGCCCCGCGTTGTCTTTGTCCAGGCGGATCTTGCTGTTGATGACGTGATCTCCCGACGGCACAAAGAGCATGCGTCCGGGATTCGCCTTCACCGCTTCATGGATCGACACATAGTTCGCGACGGAAACTTCGCCTTCCGGAACCGCGGCGGCGGCGATGCCCCCGCTGATCATCAGAACAACTGAGAAGCCTGCTGTCATCCGCATGCGGGACTCCTTCCCTTATTCGGCCTTCCGCCGGTCGGCGGCTTGTCGCCGGATTTCTTCGCCGGTCAAGGCGCGGCTGTAGAGCTTCACCTCGTCGAGAAGGCCGGTGAAATGCGCCGCGTGTTTCACGTCGTAGTTCCCGAGACACAGCGGGTGGGCGTTCGGCCGCAAGGGCCCGGGCCGGGCCAGCGCGCCCTGCTCGACGCCGTCCATGTAGAGCCTCATCGTCTGGCCGTCGAAGGTCCCGGCGAGATGAATCCAGCGGCCGGTGGGAAGCGCCTCTTTTGCGATCAGATGATGGCTGAAAGAGCTGACCGGAACGCCGAAGCACGGCTTGCCGTCCTGCAGCCCGAGCCGGAAGCCCGAGGAGGTGCTGCCGCCGAAGATGCGGTTCACGAACCACACGTGCTTTTGTCCCGCAGCCTCCGTCTTGACCCAGCAGGCGATCGTGAAAGCGTTCGAAGGCGAGAGCGAGGGCTCGTACAGGATGGTGGCGCTGCCCCCGCGGCAGACCAGCGCGTTGCCGTCAAAGCCCGCCGCACGCTCGGCCTCTTCCAGGACGCCGCCCAGCCGGTGCCCCGAATAGTCCAGCGTGACCGTGTCGTTCGTGGCTTCGTCAAACGCCCACCAGCCGATGAGTCCCGGCTCTTCCGCACCGCGCTTGGTCACGCGCTGCAAGGCCCTGATGCGTTGTGCTTTCTCCTGTTCAGCGTGGCTCCTGTAGGCCGTGTCGTAAGGGCCGAGCCCGATGTCCGTGGGCAGCAGATCTTCATGGGCTCCGGCCGTCTCCGCAAAGACGTTGCGCACGGCATCCAGATAGCCGAAGCCGTATTCGCGGTACGGCGCGATATAATGGCCTTCGCCCCACTCGTTCCAATTATCCAAGAGCAGCATCTTGCTCCCCAGTTGATCGGCGGGCAGGGTTGCGAGGAAGGCCTTGGCCTCGCGCAGCAGTGTCTCGAAATCCGTCGGAGGAATTTTCCAGATGCTCCCCTCGTCGCGCCAGCCGCTCCACGCCTGCGACACGGTGACCACCTGCGGCAGAATGTCGAGCGCCTGCGTCTTCCGGATGTTCGCCAGTTGCGCCTGAATCGCCTGCTCGGGCGTGGGGCTGTTCGGGATGCCCCAGCAATAGGCGAAGGTGTAATCGAGGCCGAGGCTTTTCATCAGGGCCAGATGCTTCGGGTCCAGCCCCCGGTACTCTCCGAGCAGGAGCAGCCCCGCAAAGCCCGCGTCGCGGCAGGCCTGCCTCATTTTTCCGAAAGCGGCTTCCACCTTCTCGACGCTGCCCAGGTCTTTGACGAGAAACTCGGGGCGATAGATGAAGAGCAGCGGCTTGTTGTCCACCTTGAGATAGCTGGGATGCTTGAAGTAGTTCTCGATCCAGTACGGCATCAGGTTCTCGAACAAGTCACGCTCGTCGGCGACGCCGGCGATGCCGCGCGACTGGTTCTCCCACATGATCGTGAATTTCATCTTGTCGACGAACTTTGACTTGAACAGCGCGTCGTGGATCGCCGTTCCGAAGCGCGTTTTGACCGCGCCGCCTTGACTCGCGCGGTACCAGCAGTAGATGAAGAACGAGATCCCGTGCTCGACCGCCCACTTGGTCTCCCAGTCCGAAACCTGCGGATTCTCCTGCGCGTAAAAGCCCAGCGCGGGCGTGCGCTCCGGATGCTTCAGCACGTTGTCCCACATGTGGATCTTGTCGGCTTCCCACAGCGGACAGTGATGCGCGCCGATCAGCACTCGCGTTTTCGCCGGAACAGGCTCAGGGATCGTGCCGGGCGTGCGCGGTTCAACCGGCGGCAGAAAACGGACGCGGATTTCTGAGCGCGCCAGCCGTTTGCCTTCCGAGGTCAGCTCCATCGCCAGCACGCCGTCGCACGCTTCGGGCGCGGTCACAAGCCAGCTCACGTTCGTCGTGCCGCCGCCCGTAATCAAGGCCTCGATCGAACCGCTCCCGTCCCTGAGGGCGACCCCTTCAGGCACCTCAAGACGCAGCCGCGCGCGGACCTCTTTCTCGTCCCTGTTCTCGACCGCCGCCACGACACGCTCGGGGCGGCCCGCACGGCACACACAGGCTTCAGGCTCGAAGCGATTGATTCGCACCGGCGGCTCGGAGGCGCACAACAGCGTTGCGGCCGTTCCAAGTGCCACCCATCCCAGAAAATAAGTCATGCCAAAAGCTCCTTCAACGCGGCCGCTCAGCGTACCTGTCCGATGCTGTCCGTCACCGGTTGGAGACGGGAAATCACGGGTGCGGTATGGGTCTTGACCGGCACGGGAAAGCGGCTGGCGACTTGCAGGGGAGGATCGGGGATCTGGCGGACCTCTTCGTCGCCGCGGTAGACGCAGTTGCAGTCCACCCAGGCGATCAGGCGTTGCAGGTCTTCGCCTTCAACCTTCACGTCGTGGTGTTTGCCGCTCGTCACGAGGTCGATGAGCCGGCTCGTGGACGACAACATGGTCATGGGTTTGATCGGCTCGTAATGGTGCGCGCCCTCCACGTTCAGGCACCCGGCCAGTCCAAGTCCCGCGCCCTTCCCTTCCGGCACGGGACCGCTCCAAGCCTGTCCGACGAGCGTGAGGTAAGGTTCTTTGAACGGCAGGAGCTTGGGATCGTCGATGCCCTTTTCCGGCATGCCGCCGCGCAGCGTCAGATCGAGTTTGGCGCGGGCCTTGCCGTTACCCTGATGGCATGTGCCGCAGTGCTTATCCAAGACCGGCTGGCAGAAGCGCTCGTAGCTGACGCTGGTGCCGGCACCCCACGGCGGCGGCGTGAGCGCAGCGGGTTTCTCGCGGAGCGCGAGCGTATTGACGCGCGTGTCGGGCGTTGCGGTGTGCAGCGCGTGACAGCCGAGGCAGCCGCGGGTCTCGCCCGGCATGACGCCCGTGAACGAGCGCATGATCTGCACGCAGCGAAACCGCTCGTCCAAAAGCTGGAAGTGCAGCGCTCGGCCCGCGGGCGCCTTGAACGCGACCGAGCCGTCGGGCTGGATGGGCACCGTGCCGAGAATGCGTTTGACCCCGTCCTCCTGAATGACTGAGATGGCGGGACCGGAATGGCGCCACGACTTGATGCCCATGCTATAGGTCTTAGCGTCCATCTCGATCACCCGGAGATATTTCGCGGTGCCGGGGGGCAGCCCCTCGACGCCGGAATAAACATTCGGGCTGAAAAGCACGCCGTCCTGCGCAAGCTCTCCCGCTTGCGGCCACGCCACGCGGTCGGGAAGCAGGGGCGGCGGCGGACGCGGCAGCAGTGGGCGTGCATACCAGACCGTGTTCCGTCCGGCATAGAGCAGCTCGCGGTTGCCGTGGATGTCCATCAGAAAGAGCGCGAAATCGCCGCCGTCGGTCCTCGCGGCGGAAATCAGGAAATCCTCCGGGCCGAGAGGCCAGGGGCTGCGCACCGACCACAGCGCGCCGCTGGTGTGATAGGTCGCCGATGCCGCGGGGCTGCCGCCCTCCGGCTCACCGACCTCCGGCCATGGCAGTTCCTGCGTGACTTTGGTGATGCCGTCGGGCCATTGGAGGCCGCGGCCGATGTCGAGCAGCCCAAGACAGCCGGTCAGGACGTTGTGGTGGCCGACGCCAACAAACATCACCTTCGCGGTGCCCGGCACGGGTCGTGCTTCCCAAAGCATGTCGGGATACGCGCTGTTATTGCCCCAGTAGGCCGCCTCGCCGGTGCCGTCGGGATTGACGGTCCAGAGTTTCTGCAGCCGCCACAGCGGACGCTCCGTGTATTCCCAGCGCGTGTAGAGAATGCGGCCGTCTGGCATCAGCGCGGGCGTGTAGTCCGGCTCGTTGTTGCGGGAGGTCATGACGATGTTGCGGCCATCCGCATCGCAGCGCGCAAGCACGGTCGAGGCCGACTGCGGCAGACAGCGGACGTACGAGTTGCAGCGCGACGTGGAGAAAAGGATGCGGCCATCGGGCAAGTAGATCGGGTCCATGTCATCGTACCGGCTGTCGGTAAGCTGTCGGCGGCCCTGGCCGTCGATGCCGGTCTCATAGAGGTGGAAGCTCGGCTCCTTCTTGGGCTTGAGACTGTACACGACGCGCCGGGCGTCGAACGAGAGGTCCATGCGCATGAGGTACCCCTCCTCGCCCGAGACCAGTTCCCGCTCGACACCGTCCGGACGCAGCCCCTCCAGCACCAGGAGCCGGCTGCCGGAGGCGGAGCCGTAAGAATAGCCGTTGCGGTGCGCCGACTCATGCCGGCCCGAATAAGAGGGCGTGTCCGCCAGCAGCACGCGGTCGAAGTTCAGCAGCGGGTTGCGCAGCATCACCGCGCGTTTGATCCGGCGCACCGACAGATACATCCCGTAGGTTGCGTCGTCCTCCTGGGTCGGCGACAGCGTTTTCAGGCGGGACTCGATTTCGCCCAGCGCTTTCAATTCCGGAGAAAAATCCAGAGCAGAGGTCCTTTTCGTCAGCCGCGCGGCGATCTCGCGGGCCCAGCCGATCTCGGCGAGCGCACGCCCGGCGGTCGCGGCATCGCGGGCCTGAAAGAGCCAGTCCTCTTCGATCAGGGCGCGCGCCTGTTCGGGCGAGACGGGCTTGTCGGCATCCCGCCGCGTCAGGCTCATGAGCGGCATTCGGCAGAAGCGCAGACGCGCGTTCCAGGGAGCCATGGTGACGGGCCCCAGCGTCATGGCGGCCTTCCAGGACGAATCATCATGCTGAGGCTTTTCCCAGCCCGGCCTTAACGTGTCGGACGCCTTCCAGGTGTCATCGGTCACCGTCAAGACGCGCTTTTCTTTGCCGGTCCGGATGACAAGCCAGCCGACCAGCCCGGCCGCAGACGCGCCGTTGTCCACCTCCACCGCCAACAGATTGCCGCCGTGGCGCAGCAGGCGGGTCACGTCGTACGTTTTGAAGTCTGTCCATCCGCTGTCTTTCTTGGGCAGCCGGGTGCCGTTGACATACGGCGTGCAGGAGTCGTCGGCGTTAACGATAAAGTGCGCGCACGTGAACGCCGTCTCAGGCGGGATGGTCACCGCTTTACGAAAGAACCGATCCCCCACCGGCGCGCTTTGGGCTGGCTTGCCTTCGGGAAACCAGATCCAGCGGAGCTGCGCGGGATAATTCGGGGCGTCATCGGAAGCCGCGCCGGCAAAGCACGGCGCGAGCAGACAGACCGACAGCAAATGAACAAGATCCAATCTCATGATACTTAGAATATAACAGGATTTTCCATATGCGGCTATGCGAGATTTTTCGCCTGTCGATTCTGCGATGCGGTCAGCGCCTTACAAATCACATACGGGATGTCTGTG
>JADHEF010001288.1_pt1 | contig 16484 bp, 16 predicted proteins | sample 8952391 | NCBI WGS metagenome assembly JADHEF01 (sample SAMN16124439, study PRJNA663245) | bioreactor sludge metagenome | isolation source: sludge (nitrite) | place: India:Bengaluru | collected 2019-02-28
AAGTCCAGGCGCTCTAAAGCCCGCAGGGCTGCCTTGACTTTTCCGTCGTAGTTGGTGTCGATGTTGCCTGTAGCTCCGGGCACATCTATGACCTCCAGCCCCGCATATCTGCCGATTCCCTTGAGGAGATCCACTGCGGAGATCATGGCTCCCTCAAGCATGTACTTCTCGGCGAAGCTTGGCATGGTTGGAGCAGGCCCCTGTCCCCAAAGCCAGATGGCGTTGGCCGGGCGCTTTCCTGTGGCTATGCGATTCAAGTTCACGGGATGGTTGGCCAGAACCGGTTTTGCCGCTTCCATCAGGCTTATGAGAATCTCGGCGTCCGGGCCGCTTGGCAAATGCGAGGCCACAGGTTGGTCGCTGATGTCGTGGGGGGGTGTGCAGACTGCATTTGCCCCGGCCTTGAGGACGAGCAGGTTTCGGTAGCTAACTCCTGCGTAAAGCTTTCTTTCGGGCATGAGCGGGGCGAGGGCCTCGATCAGCTCGCGGCCTTCTTCAGTGCTGATGTGTCCTGCGCTGTAGTCCTGCATGATGCCTTTCTCGATGGTCACAAAATTGCAGCGGAAGGCAATGTCGGCTGCGCCAAGTTGCACGTTCATGGCAGCCGCTTCCAGTGGCGCACGACCTGTGTAATGCCTGGATGGCGCATAGCCCATGACTGAGAGGTTTGCCACATCGCTTCCCGGAGGAAATCCATCCGGCACAGTCTGAGCGAGACCGCTTCGACCCCGCTTCGCCAGCTGATCCATGTTGGGCTTCTTCGCCGCCTGCAAGGGCGTCTTGCCCTGCAGGGCCTCGATCGGCAGGTCGGCCATGCCGTCACCTAAGAGAACAACGAGCTTCATCAAGTCCAGCCTTTCGGGAAAATAGTATTAATCGTCTTCGTCTGCTGAAGACTACTTCTTTTTCTTTTTGTTTGGAGCTTCTTCCGCTTCACGGGCATTGATCTCCGCCAGGTGCTTGTTCAGGACCTTGGCCAGGGTGTTGAGCTTCACTCTGGTACAGGTAGCTCCACGGGTAATGCCGGTTACTATGTCCACTACCTCGCCCTTGGTCTCAGTCTTCTGATGAGGGGGCTTGACGGCGCTGGTCTTTATCCCCTCGCGGGCAAAGTCCTCCATGTCCATAGGGCACTGGGCAACTACGACCGCAGGTATATCCACCTGAGACAGGATCTCTTTTGCCTTGAATATGACATGGGAGCGCACATTGCCCAGATGCAAGACGGCAATCTTATGACGCGCGATCTGCTCCAGCTCCCTCTCATTCAGCCCGAAGGTCGGGCCATAGCCTCGCGAGGCTTGAGGAAAGCTCTCAGGAACTCCTGTTCCTGCCTCCAAGACCAGCACGCTTGTCTGAATTCCCTCGCGGCGTAGCCCATAGGTCATCTCGCAAACCGGTTTGGTGATGTGACGTCTCCCCGGAGACATGGCTATGGCGATCACATCCGGCTTCGTCGCCTCGGAGAGCGTACCCCTTTGAGCCAGGCCACCGCCCTTGGCCAGGCCCATGCTCTCCCGGCAATCCACCACTTGAGTTGCCCTGCCAATCATGATACTCTATTGCAGCCCAATTGGCATATAGACTTGACGTAAGGGAGGCAGGAGCGTTTTTAAACTGGAGCGGATGAGAAAATTGCCATGCTCACCTTCATTGGCCTCGGGCTCTATGATGAGCGGGACATATCCGTCAAAGGCCTGAATGCTGTCGCTTCTGCAGATAGGGTTTATGCTGAGTTTTATACCTCTCGGCTGATGGGAACAACGCTTACGCGTCTGGAAGAGTTCTATGGTAAGGAGGTCCATCAACTCAGCAGATCTGAGGTAGAGGTGGACCCTGCCTGGCTGGAGGAGGCTCGCGACCTGAATGTGGCCTTCCTCGTGGGAGGCGACGCTATGGTCTCCACAACTCATCTGGACCTGCGGCTGCGGGCGGTCGGCATGGGCATCAAGACTCGGGTGGTTCACTCTTCATCGATTGTGACCGCAGTATCAGGGTTGTCCGGCCTGCAAAACTATCGTTTCGGTCGGTCCACCACCATTCCCTTTCCTTATGTCTCGCGGGGCAAGCGCATAATCCCTGAGACGCCCTATAAGGTCCTCCTGGAGAACATCCGCCGCAATCTGCATACCATGCTCTTCTTAGATATCCAGAGGGAACCTGTCGAGAGATATATGACGGCAAATGAGGGGGCGGCACTCCTTTTGGAGATGCAGGATGCTTCTGACGTGAAGCTTCCTGCCGGGGTTTTGGGCATAGGCATTGCCAGGGCGGGATCTGATGACGCGACAGTAAAAGCGGACCTTCTGTCACGTCTGCAAAACCATGACTTCGGCGGGCCTCTGCATATCCTGATTGTGCCTGCCAGTTTGCACTTCATGGAAGCTGAGGCCCTGAAGATGCTGGCCGGAGCGCCGGAAGATGCCGTTATATGTGAAAAATGACTCCGGGTATCGAATACGTAGGCTTGTGCGTTCGACTTAGTCTCGCAGCAAATCTATAAATATTATATTCTCCTGGGCATATCTCAGGAATCCCGCTAAAGGGGTGCAAAACATTTCAGAGGATAATATGCCCAAGGTCACAGTGGAAATACCTCAGCACATCATAGATGATGTCCAGGCTCATGTCGGAGACGGTCGAAAGTTCGTCAACTTCTCCGATGCGGTTCGAACGGCTTTGCGAAAGATGCTGGATCAACTGGATGAGATCGACAGACGCCGGGGGAGGGCTCTCGAATGAAGCTTGGAGTCGTCACCGAGTTTGATGCAGCTCACCTGCTGCCCGGCTATCAGGGAAAGTGCGCCCGCCTGCATGGCCACACCTACCAGGTGGAGATCGTGGTTGAGGGCGAGGTTGGCAAGGACGGCTTCGTCATGGATTTCTATCAGCTCAAAAGGATAATAGCAGAGGCCATGCAGGAGCTGGACCACAGCTACCTGAATGATATCCTGCCAAATCCCACAGCTGAGACGATAGCCCGTTGGATATCCGATCATTTGGCTCAGGATCTGGATGGCACCGCCGTCCGGCTAGTATCCCTCAAGCTATGGGAAGGAAAAAACAAGTGGGTGATGATCGACTGATCTTATGACGACTGCTGGGTCGGGGTTATATCCCATTCCCTGGCGGCCTCTGGATTCTCTTTCAGCTCCTTAAGCCGGGCAGCAGCCTGTTCTTCATAGTACTTTTTATATTTTTCTTCCTTATCCTTGCGACCCCACTCGGCCAGTTTTTTATCCAGGGCTTCGAACATGTACTTCTCAGCGGCTTTGACGGTCTCCAGGTCTCCTCTCAAAACCAATATCTCCCGGTCCATCACTTCTCCAGTCATGTCCATCTTTCCTGGCCTTCTGATCAGGTCCAGCTCGAAGTTCTCTACCAGCTCGCGGATAACGGTTACTGGCATGCTCAGAGGAATTGCCAGGTCGTAAAGCCCTGTCAAGTCTTCTGCTTCTTTTTCCTTGGAGGATTCCATAATTATCAGAACTATGGTCGTTCTTGCATTGATTTAAGTCTGTCGTAGATCCGTGTCCTATTGCCCGCGCCGTGACCTGAGCCGGTCCAATAGGAACTTAGCAGTGGTCTTTTTTTGTCTGCATATGGAAAATAGTGCGTCTCATTTCGAATTCGGCTTTATGCCAGGAATTGGACTGCTGGCGTGAGTAGGGAAACAATTATAAATGGGATCATCAATGCAAAGTGCGGATCGGGCCCGTAGCTTAGCCAGGTTGAGCGCACGGCTGATAACCGTGAGGTCACGCGTTCAAATCGCGTCGGGCCCATTTTGGTTTTTAAAAAAAAGATATTAGCGAGAGATATCGCCTTCAAGCATCATATTCATCACGAAGTCAAAGGGCAGGACTGAGCACCATCCTGCTTTTTCAAATATGGACATAAAACAGACGCCTATGAGCTTCTTGTATCTTATTTTGCCAAGGAACTCTTTCATCTCGTCCGGCTTGACGCCAATCTTGGGCATGGCCATGCCTCCAAGAATTACGACTACATCTGCCTGTGCATCAGTCGCGTCGGCCAGCTCCATTCCGTAATCCGTGGCCTTGATGCGTCTGGCTTTATCCATGTGCAGGCCGGGCAGAAAGGCCATCTCCTTTTCTCGCACAGGATAGCTCAGAAATAGGGCGAATGGGGTACAAAATCCGGCAGAGCCGATGAATATGATCTTTTTGTCCTCCTTGACAAGTTCCCTAAATCCGTTCAACATTCCGCCCAGACCTTTTACGTCCTGTATTTTATCCATATAGATCAGTTCCTAATCATATCATATCATTCATGATTCAAAACGTTTATGAGGATAGAACTGTCTGTAGGCCTTGATGTCTAAGAGATCTGTTGATAAGGGTGATCGCGGCAAAAAAGCCTCGGCGAAGCCAAATGAGGCAAAGCCGGGGAGTGCCTCGTCCGTCTCCCTGGAAAAGAAGGCCAAGGCGGCGAATAATGCCGAATTTTGGCGGAATAGTGATTTATATGTATACGCGGGATTGATTATTATAATTTTATCTGCGCGCCATCATTCCCTGGAGCCGGGTTATCTCGGAAAGCGGCGTCATCTTTTCCAGCGAGACCGATTCCTGGTATCATATGATGCTTGCCAAAGGCACCGTTATCAACCTTCAACGGCTCTTCTTCGATCCCATGACCAATTTCCCTAATGGAACGCCACTTCATTTTGGTCCATTCCTGAGCTGGGCGATAACCATATTCTCATATATATTCGGACTGGGACACCCCAGCAATCATCTGGTGGAGGTTGTAGGGGCGCTAATGCCAGCAGTCATGGGCGCACTTCTGGTCTTTCCCGTGTACTTCATCGGAAAGGAGCTCTTCGGCAAGAGCTGCGGTCTTGTCTCGGCGCTTATTGTGGCCGTTCTTCCCGGCCAGCTATTCAGCCGCACCACACTTGGATTTACAGATCACCATGCTGCAGAGATCCTCTTTAGCACACTCACAATCATGTTCCTGCTTCTTGCCCTGCATTCTGGCAAGAGCATGAGCTTTGCAGCTGTGCAGAGAAACTGGTCTGCATTCAAGCGGCCCCTCCTATATTCCGTCCTGGCAGGCATATCACTCGGGCTCTACATAGATGCCTGGTCGTCCGGATTCCTCTTCGAGGGCATTATTCTGCTTTTCATACTGGTTCAGAGCATATTCGACCACATCAGGGGAAAGAACGTGGAGTATCTGGCGATAACCTCAAGCATTTCCTTTTTGGTCGCAACTCTGCTGGTGCTTCCCTTTGTGGATTCATATTACGGATTCAACCATTATCTCTACAGTCTCTTCCAGCCCACGATTCTTCTCATGGGCGTGGTTGCAGCTGTATTCATTTCCGTCCTGTCAAGGTTCATTAAGGAGAAGGGCTTTTCAGGTTACTACTATCCTGCATCATTGGCAGGGCTGGTGGCTTTGGGGACAGCCTTCCTCTACATTGCCCTTCCTCAGTTCACCAAGCCGCTTCTGGCTGGGTTTGCCATATTCCAGCAGAAGACCGGCGGAGCGGCTACAGTTGGCGAGGCCTCTGCATTGTTCTCAAGCGGGGGGCAATTTTCCGTAGGAAGCGTCATCACGTCGTTTCCAGGCATCGGTTATGGCCCGGATTCGACCTCAACCTCGATGATGGCCATCTACCTGGCCTTCCTATTGTCGTCCTTCACATTTGCCCTGATAGCTTTAGTCGTGCTAGTAGTCAGGAACCTAAAGATTCAGAGGCCTGCAGATATATTCGTCTTGATCTGGTCTTTGATCATTCTCATCATGACACTGGCTCAGAATAGGTTTACCTACTATTATGCAGTGAACGTAGCTATTCTCACAGGCTCTTTGGCAATATGGGTGATGCAAAAGTTCGGAGTTAGGGACGCAGATCTAGATGTGGATCTATCAAGTGATCCGGGACGCGGTCTGACCAAGCTGATCCTCTCCAATTCCAAGATCATAGTGGCAGCGATTCTGATTTTCGCATTGGTCCTCATGCCTAGCATTAGCTGGAGCAAAGAATGGGCCGCCAGCACAAGCGGTCCGGAGCTGGATTGGCGCACATCAACAGCTTGGCTGCAGAACAATACGCCGAGCCCAGGAATGGATCTCTACGAGAAGTATGTACGGCCCGCTGAAGGCAAGTATGCCTACCCGGATGCAGCTTACGGCATAATGTCCTGGTGGGACTATGGGCATCTCATCGAGACCATTGGCCACAGAATACCCAATGCCAATCCTTTCCAGCAGGGAATAGGAAGCGCCACCAAAGATATTCCGGGATCTTCACCATTCTTCCTGGCTGAGAATGAGAGCCGGGCAGAAGAAGTGCTTGCAGCTCTCGATTCCAATCGCACATTGTACATGAACACCAAGTATGTGATGATCGATCAGCCAATGGCCGTGGGCAAGTTCCATGCAATGGCTGCCTGGAGTTCCATTCCTAACTCTCGATATATGGGTGGAGTCTATCAAGAGCAGGGCAATCAGTGGGTGCCGGTTCAGATCTGGCGCGAGCCTTACTTCAAGACCATGGCAGCTCGCCTGTATTTCTTCGATGGCACCGAGACCTCTGGCGACAGCGGTGTTGGTCTGTCTTATCACGCGATGGACGCAGGAAATGGTGTCTCGGTTCCTGTGCTCACCGAATCTCCCAAGATCACCCGGAATCGGACTGAATTGGAGGCTTACGTAGATGAGAGGCGGGATGCTGGAGATCAGGCCGAGATCGGAGCACTGAGTCCTGCCAACTCTGCTTTCCCATTGGAAGCCCTTCAGCATTACCGGCTGGTGCACGAGTCGGAGACTGCAGTGACCAGCAGCGGTCAGAAACTGGTAAAGACATTCGAGCATGTGCCTGGAGCCGTTGTTTCTGGCGCTGCCCCGGCTGGAACACGGGTCGCTGCGTCAGTTCCAATTATGACCAACGAGAACCGGGCATTCCTCTACCAGCAATCCAACGTCAGTGATGCCAGCGGGCACTTCACACTGGTGTTGCCTTACTCTACAGAAGGCCCAATTGCTGGTGGCACTAATTTCGATACTAAGCCGATGACCTCTTACACGTTGACTGTGGGCGACAAATCCTTCGAGCTGAAGGTGCCCGAAGAGTTCGTACTCGCGGGAGATGTCATCACAGTATGAGGCTCTTGGAGGAGATGAGCTGGCCGGAGATCGAAGCTGGGCAGAGGGAGACCAGGACAGTGATCCTGCCGATTGGGGCGACAGAGGAGCATGGTCCTCATCTGCCTACGATCACTGACACCGTGCAGGCTATCGAGGTGGCGCGGGCGGTCGCCAGGGAGCGTGGCGTTTTCCTGGCTCCGCCTCTTTATTATGGAGTCTGTCGCAGCACGCGGGGTTTTCCCGGCACCATCACCGTGGGGCATGATGCCCTGCGTGGCTTTGTCCGGGATTTGCTGCTCTCGTTCGCTGATAGCGGCTTTAATCGAGTCATGATTATGACAGGACACGCGGGTGGCCTGCACATGGCTGCCCTCGAAGAGGCCTGCCAGATGGCTGTTGAAGTGCGCGATTTCAGGGCGAGCCTGGTCTCATTGTTTGATCTCATAGACAACACTGCTGTCGAGACTCCTCATGACGGACACGCCGGGGAGGTTGAGACCTCTCTCATGATGGTCATACGCCCGGATCTGGTCCACGGACTGCCTGAGAAGAACTTCCCGGTGCGTCCTCGCTTTTTGATTCAGAGGGATGTCCGCCATCTCATGGGAAACGGCATTATGGGAAATCCCAGGCCGGCAACGGTTGAGAAGGGCCGTAAGTTCTTCGGGATGGCAGTAGATGGCGCGATGAGCGCCCTTGATGAACTGGAGAGCGATTCGACAGGTTTATAAATCATAAATCTAACCGGAAAAACCGTGCCTGACAATATCGTTAAATGCTCAATTGTCAATCATCAAATCAGGCTATTGAAGCCGGAGAGGCTAGCTTCAGGCATCTTCGGCCACCTGGTCTTTTCTTTCTTTTAATGGTCGAGAGGGCATTAGCAGGATTGCCCTTAATCGGCCTGGTTGCGGGATGATAATATGTTATCTGAAAACGATGTCAAAGTTTTAAAGGCGATATCTGAAGGTTATTCCGATCCTCAGAGAATTGCCGGAAAGCTGGAGATGAAGATCGAAGCTGTGAGGGCCCTAGCTGATGCTTTGGGCGAGCAGGGTCTCATTGGTGTGACCAAGTCGGTAGAGGAGGCAGTCTCGCTTACAGAAGAGGGCAAAAAGTATGCTTCAGAGGGTCTGCCTGAGAGGATTTTGCTTTCCGCCATCGGTTCAGGAAAACCCATGTCTGAGCTAAAGGATCCTGCCCACAAGATTGGCCTTGGGTGGCTTCGAAAGAAGGGCTGGGCAGCCATAGAAAAGGGAAGGATCCTTCCTGCGGGCCCAGCTGCCAGGGGCAAAGATGAGGAGATCTTGCAGGATCTGCAGCTTGCTGGATCGAAGAGCAGCTCAGAGCTCGACAAAAAGGGTTTGGCTGATTTGAAGGGCCGTGGACTGGTGGCCTTCGCTAAGAGCAAGGAGTGGCGCTATGAGATCACGACGGAGGGGATTTCGAGAATAAAAGAAACTGAAAGAACTGCAACATACAGAATATCCGCAATTGCTGTCAACGGTGTTATAGGTCAGATCACATCCGATCTCATAAAAAAAGGCGAATGGGGCATTGAACTCGGAGGCAAATTAGCTGATAGCTATGTAAAACTAGAGGACAAGTTATACCATATCCGTCCATACGACGTCACCCTCGCCGCAGACAAGATCTATCCTGGCAAGAAGCATCCTTACCAGAGGCTCATCGATTTTATGCGTGAGATCATGCTGGAGATGGGATTTATGGAGCTCAAGGGCCAGATAGTCCAGTCCAGCTTCTGGAACTTCGATGCCCTCTTCCAGCCCCAGGATCATCCCGCCAGAGAGATGCAGGACACATTCTATCTGGACAGCCTGGCCGACATTCCCGATTATGCTCGCGTCAAAGAGATGCATGAGTCAGGCAAAGGCGCCGACAGCCTTGGCTGGGGCGGAGTCTGGAGGCCGGAGGTGGCCCGCCAGGAGGTTTTGCGAACGCACACAACCGGAGTGACAATCAAGTATCTGGCTGAGCATTTCGAGCCTCCTGTCAAGGCTTTCGGAATAGATCGTGTCTATCGGCGGGAGGCCATCGACGCCACTCATACTCCTGAATTCGAGCAGCTCGAGGGAATCGTCATGGACAGAGATGTGACATTCTCTCATCTTCTGGGCATTTTGAAGGAGTTTTACAGCAAGATGGGATTTGAGGAAGTTCGATTCAGGCCAGGGTACTTCCCCTACACTGAGCCCTCGGTCGAGCCGGAGGTGTTCATAGATGGCCTCGGCTGGGTGGAGCTGGGTGGAGCTGGAGTCTTCCGAAAAGAGGTAACCGCACCCTTCGGCATCGAGCATCCCGTTTTGGCCTGGGGGCTCGGAGTCTCAAGGGTTGCCATGCTTAAGCTTGGGCTCAAAGACCTCAGGCTGCTCTATCAGTCGGACCTGGAGTGGCTGCGCGAGACGCCTGTATGCATCAAGCTGTGAGGGATTGATCATGCCTGTTGTTAGAGTTTATTATGATGATATGGAGAGGCTGATTGGAGCCTCACGTGAGACAATCATGGGCCGGCTGGCTATGATGGGTGCAGATATCGGAAAGAGGGCAGAAAAGGAGTATGTGGATGTGGAGTTCTTCCCGGATAGGCCTGACCTATACAGCGTAGAGGGCGTTGCCAGGGCCATGCAGGGCTTCTTGGGCCTCAAAACGGGACTCGTGGAGTATCCCATTCACAAGGGCTCGGTCGTCTTGCAGGTGGATAAGTCGGTAAAGGCGGTGCGCCCATTCATTGGATGCGCGGTGGTCCGTGGTCTGTCCTTTACCAGCGAGGCCATTGAGTCTCTCATGGGCCTTCAGGAGGACCTGCACTGGGGCCTGGGCCGGAACCGGCGCAAGGTGGCCATCGGCGTGCACGACATCTCTCGCGTGACTCCGCCGTTCAGATACTTTGGCGAGGATCCCGAAAGAAAGTTTGTGCCGCTGGACTATTCTGAGGAGATGAGCATGAATGAGATCCTGGAAAAGCATCCCAAGGGCAAGGGCTATGGGCACATCTTGAAGGGCTGCGATCGTTTCCCGCTCATCGTTGATGCCAAAGATCAGGTGCTCTCGTTCCCGCCCATCATCAACGGTGAGCTTACGTCGGTCACAGAAGAGACGCAGGACCTGTTCATTGATGTCACTGGAATGGACGGAATGGTTCATAAAGCCCTCAACATTGTGGTGACATCTCTGGCCGAGCGGGGTGGCAGGATTGAAAGCGTTCTTGTCAAGAGGAATGAGGGCGATTTCGTCTCACCGAACCTTGCTCCCACGGCCTGGACAGTCAGGGCAGAGGAGGCCAACCGGCTCATAGGATTTGATCTGACTGCTCAGGAGCTGGCCGAATGCTTGGAGAGGATGCGTTTTGGTGCGAGGGCCGAGGGCGGAGCAGTTTGTGTTCAGGTTCCAGCCTACCGGGCGGACATAATGCACTCCTGGGATATCTTCGAGGATGCGGCCAAGGCCTATGGCTTTGATCGGCTGGAGGCGCGGCTTCCCAGGACTGTGACTGTAGGTCGAGCGCATCCCTCGGAGGTGAAGAAGGGCGAGATTCGCGAGCTTCTCGCGGGCCTCGGATATCTGGAGACCATGCCATTCACCCTTACCAATGAAAAGATGCATTTCCAGTGGATGAGGCGGGAGAGCGGGCCTGAGTATGCCGCAGCAGTGCGGGTCAAGCATCCCATCAGCGAGCTGCACACCATTTTGCGCACGTCGCTTCTCTCAAGCCTTCTGGAGATCTTTGCCATGAACCAGCATCATCCTCTGCCTCAGAGGATATTTGCCGCGGGAGACGTGGTTCTTGCAAGAAGGACGCACATGAATCTGGCAGCAGCCAGCATCCACAGTGGCGCCAATTTCTCGGAGATTCGCTCTGTGGCCGACGCGGTCTTGCGGGAGCTGGCGATTAAGGCAGAGATAGTGCCATCCAAAGATGGGGCGCTGATTCCTGGAAGGGGTGCGGATCTCATGGCTGAGGGGAGATGGATTGGATGCTTTGGCGAGATGCATCCTCTGGTCCTGAAGAGCTTTGGACTCGATCAGCCGGTGGTTGCATTGGAGCTTGAGTGGGGCGTGCTCTGAAGCCGGGCAGTTCTCAATTTCTTTTTTTGTCTTCCAATAAAATGGGCTCCTCGCTGTCTTGTGTGGGTGACCTCTGTGAGTCCTCCGTGTGCTCTGTGACTCTGTGGTGGCCGTCCGCAATCCATAGGCTATAAACCAGCGGTTTACGACGTTTCCACCACAGAGGCACAGAGTTCACAGAGCACGCACAGAGGGACTAACCAAGAACTCAAAAGCTACAGTAACCTCAGGTTAGCCATAAGAGATAGCGAAGAGCCATAAAATGGATCAGCTTTATCTGCTAATAATCGCATTATTATTGGATTGGGGCCGATATGAAGGTTAGAGATCTGATGAGCTATCCCATAGTCACTGTTCGCCCGGAGGCAACAGTGCTTGAGGCCATAAAACGGATGGCTTCTCTGAAAAAAGGCAGCGTTCTTGTTGCTGGGGACGGGCTGCTCAAGGAGTGCCTGGGTATAGTCACAACCAGCCAGGTCTTTCTCAAGGTCTTTGCCGAAGGTCGGGATCCGGCAAGGGTAGCTGTCCGAGATATCATGACTATGGGGCCGCTCGTCACCATCGATCTTGATGCCTCCACAGCCGAGGCCGCGAGGCTGATGCGTGAGCATAACATTCGCAGGCTGCCGGTGATGAAAGGCGGAGCCTTGGTGGGGATCATAACTAGCAAGGATCTGCTGGCGTGCGTGGAGTGATGGTGCTGGAAAAAGATGATTCAGTACTTCTGCTGGCTGGCGAACGCAGAATTTAAATAGCCCTACTGCGAAGTCGTTGAGGTAAGTCGAGGTTGCCTAGCCTGGTAAGGCGCAGGTTTGCTAAACCTGTTCTCCCCCGGAGATCGTGGGTTCGAATCCCACCCTCGGCGCTTTCTTACTGGGAAAAAATCGATTCTTCGTCTATTTTGCCGGATGGGACCGTTGGCTCTATGCTGTTCTCAGAGATGCCAGACGTTCTATGGCCAAAACCAGCAATGGCAGGGAAACTCCAAACCTGACCAGCCCCTTCCATCCGGATAACAGCAGGATAATCAGTCCGCTTGCAATCAAGAAGGCAACTGCAAAGGCATCCATAGGGAATCACCATAATTAATAGTGAAAAACTAATATGTACATGTTTCGCTTGCATTATTTTTCTGCGGAGTCCACTGCTAAAAATTTATTGAATGATCGATCGCCTCGAAGGTGCTCTGCTGAGCTTTTCAGATAGCTATAATAGGATTGGACAATGGATATAAATTAAAACATTTGCAGTATTTCAAGCGGACAACAGGGAGGCATCAAGGATGACAGACAACAAAACACCCACCGTTGAGTGGCTCAGGGATTTGGTGAACTACCAGGATGGGGCTGTCGTAAGCCGGGAGATAATTAGGAAGAGCACAGGAACAGTGACCCTCTTTGCGTTTGACAAAGGTCAGGGGCTGAGCGAGCATACGGCACCATTTGATGCACTTTTGCACGTCTTTGATGGTGAAGCTGAGGTGACAATTTCAGAAAAAGCATATCACTTGGAGCAAGGTCAGATGATAATCCTGCCTGCTGGGGAGACTCATGCTTTAAAGGCGCTGAGCAAGTTCAAAATGCTGCTGGCTATGATCATGTCTTAAATCTTGTGCAACCCGCATCGAAAAATGCAAAGGAAGCAAGAAGAACTGCGAGAAGACAGACGATTGGGCCTGGCCTCTCAAGAACAAGAGCATGCGTGTGCTCCAGGTCTTTCAGGCCGGGCGGGCCACAACCAGGGAGATCGTCAACGACTTAGATCTGGCGCCCGAACGCGCGCGGCTACGGGTGCATCATCTTGGCTCAGCGTCGGACAACACCGGGCCCCTGCAGAAAATATATTGCCTGATGACATCGATGCTTGCAGAGGTCAGCCATTTTATGCGCTTCGGTTTTCCTGTGGTGGGTCTTCTTCCCTTAGCCGGGATGCTTGGCAGCTCTCTTGGCTTTTGATAAGATAACCAAGTTACGAATTGCAGTCCATACCACTTGATAAGCTCATCGAAGGAATTTAATCTAATGGTTTCATAGAACATCAATTGGTGTTGATAATTTGAGCGATAAAAAACCAAAGGGCCGCAAGTTTAAGCGAGAATTGTTATTTTCAATTTACTCACGGAATTTATCATTATATAAACCAAAATATATAGATACTTTTATTTGTCCTGTTTGTAGAAAACCTTTTACAAAAGATGACCTCAGCAGAGTATCATTAGCTCACATTGTTCCTAGGTCTATGGGCGGCACGCAAGTGACATTGTCTTGCTCGGAATGTGATAATCGAATTGGCCACGATTACGATCGACACATATCTCAGGAAAAAAGACACATTGAGCGAGTCGAAGCGAAACGTGGAATACCCTGTAAAATGAGATGGATTACGGAAAATAAAAATTATGCAATATTATTAGATATACATAGACCCGAAAGTGATCAACTAGAAGTCCACATCAAACCATCCAAGAATATCCCTCCGCGCATTTGGAGTGAATATATAAGCAGACCAGGCAATTGGCATAACGGGATTCAAATAAAAATGACTCTTTTTAGCCCAGAAAGGAGAAATCTCTCGCATATTTATTCGTCATTCCTATTGATGTTTTCACGATTGGGTTATGAATATGCCCTATCACCGAATATCGACACTATTTGTCAAGCATTGACTGAGAGTCATTTAACGCTTAAGACTTCTCAATTGGTCATGGATTTGCCAAAGCCTCCATTCCAAGTGCCCATTCCCTCGATATGTATGATGATCGAGCCTGTTGAAATGTGTGCATTTGCTATTTTAATGCCATCGCCGATAAAGGGCAGAATACGATATGTATTCCTACCGGGATTTGGCAAGACTGGAGAAAACGGATACCATAATTTATTAGACCAAGTCGGAACGCATTCAATAATTGAGGCTACGATCGCCAGATTCCCACTTAATAAATCTATTTCAGACATAAATAATGAAGAAGTCAAATACTATGGGACGTCCATTTGGGATGCATTGATTGAAAGAATCCAATCGGTGCAAAATTAAAGGACCCAAAATGAATACATTCCATTTACTGGGTCTGAGAAAGTTAAGAACGGGCTCACTACACAATTGTTGGCACCATCTAGAAATAGCGCTCTTTTTAGATCAACCCGCCCCAAAAAAAGCCAATGGGCTCTCGCATGTCTGATTTGTCATCCCATGCCCTACGCTAATTCTACTCAAAAATGGCCAAAAAATAAATCTCTCTGGCCAATTCAGTGGCCACAACTTGCCAAAACCTATGCATCAGCCATCAATGCACCCCAGTTGTCATGATTCCCACTTTCCATGGCTTCCAAGAGATAATTCAGATACAGTTGTGCCTCAACAGGATTTTTAGATCTATTGAGGACTGCAATGAAATTATTCATCCTGTAATCCGGAAGATCAAGCACATCTATCTCTGGGTCGGTTGAATTGTCATATGCCTTTAACATGCTCTCCCACAGCACTGTGGCATCGGCACTCCCAGCTATTATGGCATCAAGCTGGGCCTCATTGCTGGATGTATTAATTTCAGAAACATTCAACCCCTCCTTATCAACGATCTTTTTAGCCAGGCAGGCGCCGGGGACATGCTGATCCGTAACTGCAATTCTCATTCCGTTCAGGTCGCCAGGAGTGCTTATGGGTTCACCCTTTCGAAATACCAGCAATGCTCTTTCGGAATATAGATAGGTATAATTGTCAATCACCTTTTTTTCATTCAGTTTTATCATTCCCGATAGGTTGAATAGAGGAAATTCCTTCTCTAAGATCACAACATCTGCGTTGCTTGTGTTTTTCGTGACCTCTTTTACTACAGCCTCGCGACCTCTTACTTGTGTAATATTCACGGCAACATCATTTGCATCGCTGAATGATTGAGAAATCTCCTTGATTGTGCTTCCCAGAATATTATCCGCAGGACCAAGGACGATCAGCTCAGTGGAATTCTGACCCAAAGCAATCCCTTGAGCCATAAAGAAAATGCAAAAGAATACATTCGCAATAATTCTGCCGCGTTTTCGTCCGCTTTTTTGTGATATGGTTGCAGACATTGGCATTGACTCTCGACCGATCAGGAAAAAGAATGCCACCAATGCAACTATTAGGATTCCCAAAGAAGCCACAAAAAATTCGACATTAGATATCGATCCGAGCCCGGCTGGATCTGCATGTGGCTGCAGCACTGTTATTTTATAGACCGCGGGCATCATGACGTCACACATTTTAAATCATCCCTCATTCTTCGCACATTCCGCATGTTTTGCACTGCTCTGGACTGCAACTTCCTTCGCAGAGATTTTCATCGATTCTTTTCAACCGCCCTCCGCAAGATGGACAGCGAATATCTCGGCCATGTTTACCGGAAGCGCAGGGCACCATCTCAAAAGCATAGCCGCAGGAACGGCACTGAAAACGTCGCTGCTTGGATGGCTTTGATTTCTTGAGGCTTCTATGAAAAGATAGCTTCCAAACGGGATTGTTGATGCTCAAATCCAGCTCTCTGGCGAAGTTGACCATCCCATCGAAGCCCTCGAAACTCTGCGTTCTGTCGTGATTGAAATCGCAGAACGCGATTTTCAGCTTGTAAGCTAGAAATCTCTCTTTGACCCCTGCTACCAAAACGTCTGCGTCCTGTTTAGTCAGAAGCTGCTTAAGCTCCAGTGGATTGGTATCGTCTACTATCACCGTCCCATCTTTGACGATGTGTCCGATATTTTGGTAATCATTGTGATCTCCAGTTTGAGTGCCTATGATCACCACATCCATTCCGAGCTCTTCGAAAGCTTTGACCAGTGAAACGGCTTTGGCGGCTCCGCCCATGTAGATCGCGGCTTTTTTTCCCGTCAATTTGAACCTATAATGAGACAACCAGGGCAACACCCTTGCAGTCTCTCTTTCGATGATCTCCTCAGCTCTTTTCTGCAAGGCCGGGTCATGGAAATACTCCGCAGCAGTGCGAATGGCCGAGGCCATGTCCCTCAATCCAAAGAAGCTGACGCGTCGGTATGGTATTGCATATTTCTTCTCAAGCTTCTTGGCCAGATATGTCATAGAACCGCTGCACTGCACCAAATTTAATCCGGCGGCTTGGGCCCGTTGTATCTCAGCTACCCGACCGTCTCCTGTAAAGGTAGCCACAATCTCAATTCCCATCTCCTCAAAGAGGGGTTTTATGGACCAGAGGTCTCCTGCCACATTGTATTCTCCCAGGAGGTTTATGCAGTGCGGGCTTTTGGGGATGTAATCTCTGGCGCCAA
>JADHEF010001289.1_pt1 | contig 16476 bp, 11 predicted proteins | sample 8952391 | NCBI WGS metagenome assembly JADHEF01 (sample SAMN16124439, study PRJNA663245) | bioreactor sludge metagenome | isolation source: sludge (nitrite) | place: India:Bengaluru | collected 2019-02-28
CCCCTTGCACCCGTTTCAACACCTCCTTGTCGACCCGTCCCATCTCTTTTAGGACTGAAGCGCCCCTGGTTTTCTAGACACTTTGTTGCTGAAAAATAAACTGCCTTTCAAACTCTACCGGCGACAGCCCATCATTGGAACCATGACGCCTGATTGGGTTGTAAAACATCTCGATATAATCAAACACATCGCTGCGGGCTTCGTCTCTTGTCGCGTAAATCCTGCGCTTGATCCGCTCCCGTTTGAGCAACTGAAAGAAGCTCTCGGCGACCGCGTTGTCGTGACAGTTACCCCGTCGGCTCATGCTGCAACTCAGGTTGTGGGCCTTCAGAAAGTCTTGCCATTCACCACCGGTAAACTGGCTGCCCTGATCCGAATGCACCAGTACCGGCTGCTTGGGTTTGCGCCGCCAGACGGCCATCAATAACGCATCAACCGCCAAGTCTGCCGTCATGCGTGACTTCATCGCCCAGCCGACGATCTGGCGAGAGAACAGGTCGAGCACCACCGCCAGGTACAGCCACCCTTCTTGAGTGCGAATGTAGGTAATGTCAGTCACCCAGGTGATGTTGGGGGCTGGCACCTTAAACTGACGTGCCAGCGTGTTTGGGGCAGCTTGCGTGCTCTTGCCTCCATAATGCCCCTTGCGGCGTTGATAGCCCGTTTGCGAACGCAGTCCCTCCCGCTTCATTAATTTGGCCACACGGTGCTTGCCGCAGGCTTCCCCTGCGTCACGAAGGTCGCGATGGATCTTGCGATAACCGTAGACAGCACCACTTTCCAGCCAGGATTGCTTGACCAATCCGGTCAGTCGTTCGTCCTCCTGCTGTCGTGGCGATGTGGGCTGTTTCAACCACGCGTAGAAGCCACTTCGGTGAACCCCCAGGGTCTGGCACAGGGTAACGACACTGTACCGGTCGAGTCGGGAGGTTATGAACGCGTACCTTTCCTTGACTCGCTGGCAAAGTACGCGGCGGCCTCCTTTAGGGAAGGTGCGAATAAGTCATATGGTACGAGAGCATTTACTGGTAACCCATTGATATTAAATGACTAAAATTTTCATTTTTTGTTCGTGGGATACTTGTTCGCACTTTCCCTAATATTGTCAATGAGTCGATTCTGCTGCTTGCCATGGATCGTGCTGGCTGATAATCACATCAAGGGCACTGAGGGGTTGATATGGCTAATCTGCCGTTGAGCATTCAACGGCAATAAGAAAATCAGAGTCTCCCCAGTTCGCGTTTTACAGCCTCTAGGTCCTAATTCGCCTGCCGAGTTGTGATGGTGATCGGTAATCTAATCCGGTGTAATTGCTGTTGTGGTTAGGTACTGGTTAAGTGAGTCAATCTCCTCCTAATCACCCTCAAACCCTTGCCATGACTGCGTTTGATGTAATGGTGGTTAAGCGGTTAGGTGAAGTTGCTATAAAGTGCTGTGCGTGCTGGAGGGGCCCTTATCAAGGCTTACTCAGTGACTTTATATATAAATCACTTAATCAATTAACCAAAACCCACTGTAAGCCAGTAATGGCGCGGATTTGAGGCTGGTTAAGCAAGCGACATTGCACTTAACCCGTACTTAACCACTTAATCACCTGCCCAACAGACAGGCAAAAAAAGCCCCGCCTTATCGGCAGGGCTTTAGAATCACGCCTTGTCGGCTTTGCTCTTCTCTTTGGGGCTATCGACTGGAAGCTGGTACTCAGTCCGATTAGAACGCTCCCTACGGCTCTGGATCTTGCCCTCGCTCGCGAGCAGCCTGAGCGCCTTACCCCAGTTGCTCGCCATGCTCAGCTTCTCTCCATGGCGGGCACAAAGCTCGCTTGCAGTGAACCACTCAGTTGAGGGCAGCGGGCACGATAAGTGGCGATGGTAAATAACCTCATAGTACGCCCCCTTATCGGTGTGGGCATCGTTTACAGAGGCGGCCAGTGCAGCAGTCGCATCATCCAGAAACCACGTCGAACCAGACTCATAATGGACCATAACTTCCAGCCAGAACTGGCGCAGTTGCTCAGGATCATCCAAGGATAGTCGGCCTGCATTCCAGCTCCAGCCTAGGATCGCATTCAGGCGATCAACATCAGCCGCAGCGGCTAGCTCGATAACCGCAAATCGAGCGTTACCTGTCGTGTCTCTGAGAAAATCCGAGCCGTTAACCGTGGCGATAAATGCGGTCTGGCGCTTTTTAGTGGTCATGCTACGGGCATAGGGCAGGCGGAAACAGTCACTCTCCCTTGTCAGAAAAGCTTTGAGCGAGCCAGCCTCATGCTTCGTCGTACTTTCCAACTCAGCCAGTTCCACAATCCACGCTGACACAGCGCGACGAACATCATCAGGTCTGTCTGGATTGATGGAGCAATCCAGGGTTGAACCTGGCACCACGGCAGCCAGACGGCTAATCCATGCGGATTTACGGAGGGACTGCCCGCCCGCCAGCACAGGCACCAGTTTTGAATGCCAGCGTGGGTGATACAGCGCAGCAACACACCCAACCAGCCATGCATGCAACACGGCACCAGCATAGGCGGGATTAGCGGTATTGAGGGTAGCAATCACCGAATCGATGCGCGGTTTCCCATCCCACGGTGCCCCACGTTCGAGCCACTGACGCACAGGGTGATAACTGTGGCGCTCACAAATTGCGATCAGGTGCTCCTCAATCACGGCATCCGGCACACCTGCCAGCTGGCAGGCATCAACCAGCGCAGATCGCTGGCCCGCCTCAGAGCCCCCCAGGCGCTCACCATCAGCACCCGCCAGTTCCGGCTCACCCGTCATCAGGTTGTAGCGCGGCAACCATGCCTGAAATCGAATGAGGGCGCACAGATTTGCACTGGTTTTGATAGGGCGGCCAGTAGGACCCATGTCCGGCAGAGTCAGCAGTTCACCCTGCATCACCGACCTGACAGCTTGTTGAACCTGTTGTGTGGCAATGCCGTCGTTCTGACCATCATTTGACGGAATATCATGCCCCGCTGTAGTATTTTCATTATTATTCATTTTTATAGTCCTCGGCTTTATCGCCTGATTGTTGTTATATAGAAGCCCTTGTCATTTTCTACTTTTTAATTTCGTGAGCAGCAAACATATTAACCACACACTCAATTAAATCTAGCGGTTTTTATGAATGGTATTGTGCAACCAATAATGGCGGTATTAGCCCGTCTGTCCTCGATCAGCAAATGAGCCCGAGCGCCCGCAGGCGTTGGAGCGCCTGATCCTGTGCGTCGTTCGAATAATCGGGTTCCTGAGTGATCCGAGCAAGACGCGCAACCAGCCGCATGCTATTTTCATCAAGCCTCGCAGACACATCGAGCAATGACACTGCGTAGTGAGTGTTACATGCCGATGCCAACGCAGCAGCCAGCACCCTGCTAGATCCGGTGCGCGGGTGCTCTACAATGAGAGCCAAAATTTCGTTCAGAATTTTCATCTTTTTTCTCTATTTCCTCTATTTAGTTAAAAAATATTGTGCCTTTTCGGTTGTCATAAATTCTGCTGGTTAGATATTGGTTGTTATCTAAACGCCCTCGATTGATCAGCATCAAGCGATGTCATGACTGCGTTTTGTGTAAAAATAAATAATCATCTTAACAGTTTTTATAAATGGCATTGCGCAATAAATATGGATGCCCCGTCACCAATATATGTATCAAGGTTGTTCCTCCTTCGTCAGACTCCACCTGGACACATATATCAGGTTCCTAAGTCATTCCACATTTCCCGCTCCATGCCATCCATAAAAAGGGATTCTCCACCCCACTGCGTTCGCAAGCTCACTACGGGGGTTACGGGTTCGCTACTCTCACCACATCCCCATACTTACGCACTTTTGTGCGCGTAAGTATGGTTTTAAAACGCGTTCTTACGTGGTATCACGCCTCGTACTTACGTGTGTGGCAGTCGGCATTACCATGTTGTGTATTGTCAACTTCCTCCCATTTTAAAATGATTGCATTTAGATAATTAGCCCTGAGTTTTTTGACTATGATAAATCATTCCCACTGGATTCATTTTTCCCTCTGCGTATGAATGCGGCCAATCCTCTATTCCCCACAGAATTATTATTGACCTGATTTATTACTGGAGACTCAGGCTTGATATAATGTGTATTATCCGCTGATAGCTGACTGTGAGTCATACGAATTCCGCTTAAATCGGCATCAGCAGGGCAGCTAGGCAGTCGCCCACCTTTAGCCAATTTCCTATTGCCATAACGGTCAACAGAGCCAGTGGCCTGATGGCCCATCAAATATGCAATACGTTGGCGGTCCATTCCGGAACCTTTGAGCTCAGAGCCGAGCTGGTGACGCCAGCTATAAAATGTGGGTAGAGCCCTACGCCTAGGCCATAGTTTTTTACCAGCAGCCCGCAGCCTGTCCTGCATCACACCAATGTCTACTCGTTGCGCCTGCATGACACAATATCTGAGCAGGCCAGAATCGATGCCATCCAACAGTAAAGTGCGGTCTGCCCCCCGTTGTCCGCTATGGCTTTTTTTAGCGCCCGTCACAATAAGCCGATTTCCATCCACTCTCAGACCTGAAAGCTCTGCGGGTCTAATACCTGCGTTTTTAAAAATGAGGATGGCAGAAACCATACTAATGTCACCACGCTGGTTAAAATATGATTTCAGAGCATCCTCATCTGCCTGATTGATCGCCCTCGCGCGGGGCTGTCTGGATTTTTTTGATAAATTACTACCATGTGCAGTCACAGGGTTTTTCGCCCTCCGAATACGCTCGGCAGCATCAACATAGCCTAGCATATTCTGGTGATATGCCAGAGCACATCGCAGTCTCCGCCAATACCCTGGTCGGTAATCTGGTGCACAGGCTAGCAATTCATTAGAAATGTTTTTTGCCGTGAGTGGTATCGCCCTATTTTCAAGGCGTTGGTAAAAAAATTCAGCCAGCTTCGTATACTCAAACTCCGTCTTTTTGGTAGTCATATATCTCCTAGGGCTCTTTTCGGCCCCTATTTAAAATCTATTATCTTAACGCAACAGTTATGAGCGCCAGCCATATAGGATAACACCTCACGTAACGTTTATCGTAAAATGATAGTGAACGGTATCACTACAATAATTGAATTATTGCATACAGTATTATATCGTGGATTTGTTGTTAGTTAAATAAAACCACTTGACCTATAAGAATATATTGTTTTTGTCTACTCCCCATCGCTGGCTCAATTTATGTATAGCTGCCATCCGCCTATCATCCATATGTAATGTAGATGAGCTATTAACGGAAATATCGTGTATTCTCGAATCACTATCGTCTATAGACGCAGTGTCTGAACCATAACACTGATGAGACTCGTCGGATTTAGCTATCGTAGCTGGTTCCAGTTTCGTAAAACCATTAAAACAGCGGTCCAGCACAGTATCCTCAACGGCATCATAATCAGGTGCATCCTCTACAATCCATTTCCCGTAGTGCCTATATATCATGGCGGTACTGGTTAGCCCCATTTTACGGGCAATCCGCTCTACAGAGACGCCCGCAGTGAGCATCTGACTCGCATAGGTGTGGCGGAATTGGCTAGGCCCTCGATAGCGTACAGCTACTCGTTCACAATAGGGCCTAAAAAATGCCTCCCGAAAATCGTCAACAGAGACATAGGGCCGATCTTCTTCCTGCGAATACGCCAATAAGGTTCTATACATCTGTAAAGATTTTTTATTGTCCGCTTGTAATACAGTAATTAACTGAGGTTGTCTTTGATGGGCATACTCAACCAGTGTTTTGGCTGCGCTCAGAGTCCAGCCACACAGTTCAATGACCCGTTTTGACTCCCTGGTTTTTGGGATTTTAAATTCCTTATCCACCAGCGCTAAATCGATAAACAGCTGCTGCTTATTCAGATCAATTGACTCGACAGTAAGAGCCATGAGTTCGCTAATTCGCAGCCCAGTACCGATTCCCAGGGTGATTAATGCCACCTCAATCGGGTAATGCTCCTCGCAACTCCTCAGAGCCTGGATCTCATGCTGTAAAAATGGATCGGGATCGTTGGAAGATGTTTTACACGTTTTTATATTTTGTATCGGACTCATGGCAATCAGCCTATCGTCCACAGCCCGAGTGAATATCTGCCGCAAGATTGAGAGATAGTGATTTACAGTTTTGTTACTATATTCCTGATGCAACCTAGCCAAAAAGAGGCCCATGTCGGTTGCGGTCACATCAGAGATAATCTGCCTACCAATCCATTTATTCAGCTGTTCAGATTTGCGACGAAAAGCCTTAAATGTAGCTGGCGCATATGCCGGCTTCATAATAAGAACATTATTTTTTAGTGCCACTTCAATCGTCATTGCCATCCTGTTTTTTCTATACGCCATTAACTCCATCCTCATGTCATTTGCAGTGAGACTAACCGCATCAAAACGACATGTCAACATGCAAAATCACATTTTTTCAGGCTTGTCAATATCCGTTTTTACTAATATTTCAGTGGAATTTAAGACAGGTTATTAGATATTCCTAATGTGCGTCATTCATCACCAGAAAAAAACAATATAAATAGTCCAGATGAAATTATTTATATTATTTAATAATCTTATTCTGGACGGTGAGGGAGAACAAATTTAAGCGCATCAGAAAAATCTAATTGTTCTACTACAGCCTGCAAACGCTGCACTGTGGATTTTTTTCCATAATGGCGATAGGTAAAACCAATTTTGCTATGTCCTGCCAGGTCTGCGACCGCATGTTCGGGTGTATCACGCTGTTGCAGCTCATCAATAACGGTGTGACGGAACCCATAGGCGGTAGGTCGTTGCCCCGCCACAAATCCCAGTTTCCCCAGGTAGCGGGAGAAGCGGCACTCGAAATTTTTGGTCCATTCGCCAAACTCCCCTGTAGCCGTACAACTGAATAGCTGCACATGGCCCTGCCTACGTCGTAATTCGACATAATGCAGGAATCCCAGCGCAATCAACCTGCTGTGGATGGGTACGAGTCGCCTGCTGTTGCCGTTTTTGATCGACTGCGCCTCTCCCTCGTCGGTAATGTTGAGGCAAGCGATATTATTCTGGGTCATCACATCACTGACACGTAGCTGACAGATCTCCGCAGGCCGTGCGCCAGTGTGTAGTAGTACCAAGGGTATCCAATAGTCATCGACGTTGCTGTAAGCGTGCTGGGTGAAGTTTACCGAGCTGAACAATGCCCTGAGCTGGGTGGGCTCCCAGCGCTGTCGTGGGGTCGGCTGCGCACATTTTATTTTGACCTGATCAAATGGATTTTTGGCCGTATATTCCATCTGCACAGCAAAATTCAGCATCTGGGTACAGGCCGCCTTGTATTCACGCACAGTCTTCAGTCCCTTACTGGTCGCCAGCTCCTGAACAAACTGATCTACATGCCTGAATTTCAAAGCCTGTACGAAGAAGCCACCACCCACAGCGTTGATAAGTGCTGTTGTACGAGTCTGGAGCTGCTGGAGCGAACGTGATGAGATTTTTTCATTCGATTTGCGCTCCAGAAACTCAGCCTGCAACTGGCCCATTGCCTTGGGCACTGTAACCGGATCAAGGTGCTGCATCGGCTCAAGAGACGGCTGTAACTGCGATGCCCTCATTGGAGAGTCGCAGCAGGATGCTGCTGACACGTCATCGGGCTGACTATAAGGAAGTGGGGACGACTGAATAAGCCCGTTAGCAGAGGAAAGCAGTTGTTGGCGTAAGCGAGCCAGATCCGGCGCGATAAGGTCTCGAAAACGGGTCGTCGGCTGATGGCTGTCAGTCCTCAAGAGAGCGGGTAATCTGCCCATCATTATCTTGATGCCATGTGCTGCAACCAGATTGCGTAGCGTGGCTTCACTGCGATCCTTGGTGAGCAGGGAGACTCGGATCTCTAGGGGGCAGCCTAACAGGCGGAGGGATTGGGGAAACGGAATGCGGGTGTAGTAGTTTCCGTTTCGGTTTTTCAGCAGGTAGCTCGGCATGATCGTGACACCTCATAGTGACACTGGCCTTTTCGCTCCTCCAGAAACGAAAAAACCCCATGAAATTCATGGGGTTGATTCACACTCAATTTGGCGGTGAGGGAGGGATTCGAACCCTCATTCTCGTACATTACAGCACAAATATAACCTTCAATTTCAATGACTTACGCATTTTTTTGCCGCAATGGAAGCAGCGTAATTGTCTCAGGTAATTGCTATGAGACTTATAGTACTTTTATATAGAAAATTAATTAAATGTCAACCACATAGGTTGTGGCAATTGACTGCGTTGTAGCTCCTATCTGACCGATGCAAAGGCACTTGGAGAAACACCTTTGCTTAACATAAAAAATCTGTCTTGTATGGGGTCAGATAAGCTCTAGGTTCCGACTGACCAACCCAAAATCCCGTTCTAGATCATATTCTTTTTCTGAAAACATCATGGCCCCACGCCGCTCCTCTTTCATATTTGCGATGACTTGAAAGAAGCAGCACTCGCACAGATGGACCTCGTACTGTTCACCATCATGCTGAGAGCCATAACCCCATTGGGCACTCAATGTTCCAAACGAGATGTTTGAACAGTCAGTTTGGCAGCTCTTTTCACAGACATCACAGCGGACATCGCTGACTACCTCTACCTCTTTTATTGCCATAATTTTCATATCGTGCAGCTCCATTTGTCCGGTCAGTCACTTATTGTGCAGCATCCTCCGACAAACGACACCCCCAGCGGGTTCTTTCGATGGCGCTGGTTGTGTCATGAGCCGATTGACGGTTATTATCGACTCATATCACGAGCCGAATGTGATGTCGATGCGGCTCGGTTGTGGCATTGCACTGCTGGCCCGCGACACAGAATCAATGAGATTATCGATGACCGTAGACTGGATCTGGCAACACGATGAGTGGCCAAATTTTTGCTGGCAAGACCGGCAGTTACTGCCACGGCTACGCCAAGTGTACCGTAATCTGGGGTTGCTCCAGGGTCTCCATTCCTCAGTTCACAGCACAACACTGGCGCATCAGGCACATGTGCTTGATACGCTACTTGCCAATCTCATCGCTTCATCGGCCATCGAGAATCAACGACTTAATGGGCAATCGTTACGTACATCGCTGGCTCGTCACCTCGGCATATCGGAGCAGACACCTTACCCCACCTCAGATCGCTCTGATGGATTGGCCGCCATGATTGTGGATGCAATCTATAACAGCGATGAGCAGTTAACGCTTGAACGCCTGCTGCAATGGCACCGCTGGCTTTTTCCCGCAGATGACCGGAGATTGCATCAGATACGAGTTGGCCAGCTGCGTGGTAATGAGCCGATGCAGGTTATATCCGGTGCGCGAGATCGACTGATCGTGCATTTCGAGGCCCCACCACGTGAGGGACTAGGGCAGGCATTGGCCACTTTCATCGACTGGTTCAGAACTAGTCTCGATGATCCCTGCCTAGACCCATTACTGCGAGCCGCCATCTGTCATCTTTGGTTTGTCACGTTACATCCGTTTGATGACGGTAACGGACGGATTACCCGAGCCCTCACCGATCTAGCACTCTCTCAGGCCGACAACCAGAGCATCAGTATGTATGCAATGTCGACAGTGATTTTTGAGCGTCGAGCTGCTTACTATCGCGCTCTGGAGCAGACCCAGAGAGGTGGTCTGGATATCACCCCTTGGCTGGTTTGGTTTTTGGACACACTCAACGTCACGCTAGAACAGGCCCAACAATCATGCACCCATACTCTGGCCCGGAACCGTTTCTGGCAGCAACACGCTAGCGACCAGTTGTTCACAGAACAAATCCAGATCCTGAACCATTTGTTAGACGGTTACATACAGGGCGGCCTACCGTGCATTAGTGCCAGCCAGTATCAAAAAATTGCTCAGGTGAGCAAATCAACTGCGACACGCCACCTTACTGATCTACTTGAAAAAAACTGCCTAGAAAAAGGGTCAAGTGGAGGCGGTAGAAATACCAGTTATAGACTCAAATTGACACATCATTGATAAGGGGACTCAAAATGGGATGGATTTTACAGGTATAGTGAGAAGCCAATCGATTATGGGCATGTGTGATTGGCCACCGTCAGATTGGTTTCTTTATATAGGATGCCTGACGCCAGGTAGAATTGGGGAGCAAAACAATGGACCAAAAGATAAGCGTTTTGAGCATTGAGCCACTGGGACTGTGGTTGTACACAGATGGGAAAAAGCACTTTTTGGAATTTCGGCATTTTCCTTGGTTTAGCGGAGCTCCAGTAGCATCGGTGTTTAGTGTTGAGCCGTTAGGGGATGACGGAGTACGGTGGCCTGATCTGGACATTGATCTACATCTGGCCAGTATTCAGGATCCGGCTCGATATCCACTCATTAGTCAAGATCCACAAGTAGTCCCCGCAGTAATGGCTGCGGCCATAGCATTACATGATGGTAATGCATCACGTGCACTACGATGGTTGCAGAAACCCGCAATGGCGCTTGGGGGCGTTCGTCCAGTCGACTACCAGGATAGCGCCGAACACATCCAGGCCGTGCTCGATCTTATCGGGCGTATCGAGCACGGCGTCTTAAACTAACGCGGAATCTCGCACCAATTTAAGGCTGGTGTCAGGTGATAACTAGATCCGCACATGTAGTGGCTTGTTGCATGTTCAGCATAGTTTGAAAGAACAAACTTTAAAGATGTATTTTTCTTGATCTAACCATATGCTCACGAAGGTAATAAGCCCTGGCAGAACCAGTTTCTACAATACCGTTAAGCAGCTCAAGGCATGATTTATACATTTTTCGGCTTAATGCTCCCCTGTTCTCAATTTGTAAATATCGACCTATCGACATTTCCAAATAATAAGCAGTATTGATTTGCTTGCCAATAAGACTTGGATCTTTTGCGTATTTAGAGGCTAACAAGTGTATACCCTTATCAAAGAACACTGCATGAAATTGATACATTAAAGATGCTAATGCTTCAAATACATGACTGTTGCTTGCTGACTCACTTGCAAAACCTAGTAAATATTGTGCACCACGCTTCATATCATTTTCTTCGTTTTCATGCCCTTGCCAAGGACAGTCCGCATACATCATTCCACGCAGCAGATGATTTAAATCATACTGCAAGCCCATATAACTGCTATTAACATCATTCAAAGCTATCTTATGCACCTCTGGTGCTAACAAAGACCACAATGACCATATTGCATCATAATCGCCTTCTTTTTCCACAGCGACATGAAATGACAATGTTAATGAATAAATGAAACTCGGCGCTTTTGAACAACCAGTAATTAAAAGATCTTTAAAAGGCATGTAGTTGTTATTTCTTGAGTAAAAAATATGTTCAAAAAGACAGTCTTGTATCTGCTTCTTTATATCATGATTTATTTTTTCATCATTTTCAAAACGATGATCTTGATATTCACTATCAAATACAATGCTTACAATTTCTTGAACTAACTTGATCTGGCTATCATCTTTAGCATTAAGTGGAACCATAAGCATAGGTAAATGAAGAAACCATGAACTGTGAGTTTCCAAAGAAATTTCGTTAACTGTGAGTTTAAACTTCCCTTCAACTAATTCATTCCGAAATGTTATTATGAGATCATTCCAGTTCTCATTGGCTGCTTGGGACTCATCACCATGTAAATTATAGAAGCTACGCGCCACACTATCTTTCTTTTTGAATTTGGCATACTCAACCATGCCACCGATACAGCGGGATGCCAATTCAGCGTCTCTTGACCACAGAAATTCCCTTACTCCCTTAGCAGCATAAGCACTAACAGTAAGATTTTCATGTGTTAGCGCTGTAGCCAAAGCAAACTTAAAATGCTCTTCTTGTTCTGAATCTAGCTCTAAATCAAATAACTTAGGTAAGATAAATGCACACGCTCCAGAGCCGTAATAATCAGTTTTATCATGGGCTGTTATTCCATTCATATTATCAGCGTGCATAAATATTGCTTCTAGGATAACGTCTATACACCAATCTTTATCTTCATCACATAGGTTATAAAGATCATCTCTAATACAAGCAGCAGCAACAGTTGTTATTGTACCGACAGCCATATCAGCAAAATTAGAAATTTCCCCTTTCTGGAAGGAAATTAGGAGTTCTTTAGCTGCCACTAATGCATCTTGATATGTAGAGAAATATTTTTCTTCAAAAACATTATCCTTGAATAACTTTTGCCCCCATAAATGCAAGCTAGTTACAGTACTATCAATTTCATGTTTTTGATTAAATTCTTGTTGATCTTGTTTTAAATCTTCGGGAAGTTCAGATGAGCTTTGAAGCAGTATTCGATCATTATCTTTGTCTTCAACAGCCTCCCAAGTTCTTGTATCTACTCTGTGTACCATATATCGAAGAGTTTTTTCATTACGAGTAGTAGCTTCAACAATCAATTCATCGAGAATTTTTAAAACATCATCCCTTAACTCATTTACGAACTGAAGCCTGGCTAATAATGTTTCTAATGACTCTTTGCGCCATGGTCTAAGTGCGGCCTCTCTTCTTTCCTCAATGTAAATTTTGGTCATTACATCCCTTTGATAGCTAAAAAAATGCAATTCATTCACGCCCATTTCTTGCGTCATTCGAATTAAATCTAAGTGATATAAATTAGAAGTTCTTAGTAAAGGAAATGCAGCCTTCCCTACTTTATTAGGAAAGCCTATAGCTACCGAAGATAAAACGGATGTAGGCATCACCGAGTTACTATTTCTTAATGAATAATCATAAATCCATTCTAGTTGATTGTTCTCGCTACATTTATCAGTATATTCAACCAACCAATTTTCCAGTGCCATAAGCGCACACTGTAGCACATATGGCAATGTTGATTTACCCCTATAGCCTTTCCAAAGGTGAGGAGACGCATACTGGTTAACTATTGTGCCATCATTCAATGTGATATTTACCAGATTTACAACTGTCTCATGGGGATGAATATTGTCTGCTTCATTAGCATAAGGTTTCGCAAATTCAGATTCCGAATATTTTTGAGCTGTGACATTACATAACTTAATAATAAAATCTAGCGCTAGTCTGGGTTTTGACTGAAAAAGATATTTAAAAGGCCCTTTAGAACCACTTGCAGGGAAAAAATCTCGACCCCTATCTAATCCAAACGATTCTTCAACATCCATTCGATTATAGGAACCATATCTAAATGCTTCTTCTTCTGGCTCTTGCAATAGCCATTCATGCAATGAAAGCTTAACAACAAAATCAGGATTGCGTTTACACAACATAGGCACATTAGTGCCTACAAGAGCTAAACTAGTCAGTTCATCAACATAGTTCAGTCTTCTAGGCTTTATCTTTGATATGAAAACATCTCGTTCCATTAATTCATTAAATTTTTCTTTAACTGCTGTTGAAACCTTTAATAGAGCATTAAGGATTTTGTTTCTTCTTCCATCATCACGATAAGAATCTTTAACCTGTTCAAGCAACCATAAACTTAACAAGCCAACCTTGTGAGATGCTTTTGGCAGATCATCATATATATTAATGAGACTACACCATTCATTTATCACTTCAATAACTTGAATAAGCACAGCGTTGCTCAAATCGTGCTTAGCATCATAGATAAAATCAAACAGCGCTTCCCAACCATTGCCATAGGGTTGTAAGAACAAATATTTTAGAATCCCTGATTTTTCATCGTTAACCAATAAATTGTTATATAGTGAGGTCGGTCTTTGACCGGTTATTCTGAGAATAAAACAAAATCGGATCAAGAGTGAGCAATCATCTTTTATAAGCTGAGGTTTTAGAGAATTAAGAAAATCTTCTGGTGAGTCATGTTGCATGATCGCTGCAATAGCCTCGTCCTTCCAATAACTTTCTATACCATCCGTAGTTAATATTTCTTCAACAAATTCATTCGTCGTATCATCAAATTTTAATTTTCTATACAGCCATAACCTAAAGGCCCTACTAATTGCTGGCTCATTGCCAATAGTTAATAAAAAATTAACTAAGTCATGAGAATTTTCAATATACTCGCTCTCAATGTATTCTTCTAATGCCCAATCCTCTAATACATCATGCATTGGACTGATAGTGGCAGACCTCTGATCACGATGAATTAAATGATCTTCTTCCAATTTCGCAACGACTTCAGGATCAAACTCACTAGCCCTGATACCAAACAGCATTTTTTTTGCGCGTTGTTTTGCAATATTAATGAAAGTAGCTCTTCGTTTATCAGGCATTCCTGACTTTCTATCTGCCTCTTTTGAAATTACTGTTGCCCAAACAGTATTTCTAAAATCGACTTCAGTATCACCAGTTCTAAATTGTGCGCCATTTCCAATAGCTCTTACTGCAATCTCGATAAAAAATGGTACTTTAAGTAATTCAGTTAATGAATCATTAGATATTAGCCCAGTTAGCTCTGGAATATTCTCACAAACTTTGGAGACTTGATCCGTAGTAAGTCCATCTATATTTACACTGTCAAACTGAATTGCACTAGGTTGTAGGTAATTAAAAGTAAGTTGTTGATATGCATAATCACGGCCCGTAGCAATAATAGTCCAACCCACTTGTCTTTTAATATATTTCAGTAGGTCCACAAATGCATCTTGATGATTTAACTCTAAAACTTTCTCTAGAGATTCAATAACAAGTATTTTCTCTTTAAGTAACGAGAAGAACCCTTCAATTTGTCCTAATGTGGAATTCATTCCGATCGATGTAAATACATCATTAAGGTGGCTTTTATCTAAATCTTCAGCTCTTAAGTAGAAAACTGGTACATCTTTACCTTTTGTTGAGATGAAGTCTCTTACAACTCCTGATTTTCCAATACCTCTGGCCCCAGTAACAAAAACAAAGTCATTTACACCGTACAGTTCAGATATTTTTACTAGCTGATCCTCTCTATCTATATGAAAACCATTGATAGTGTTTGATATTCCTTCAAATATATGTTTCCCACGTTCTTTAAGCTTTAAAAAATCATTTTCAAAATGAACTTTACTTGCTGTATTAAACAATGACCTAACTTCTTCAGGTACATTAAATTGAGTTAAAGTTCCAGCATTCTGGTTAAATTCCTGAACACAAGTCACTAATTTAGACAAAACAAGAGATGGTGATTCATCGGAGTAACATTCAATCAGAGAGCACAGCAAGTTTGCAATAACAGAATTTTTTGCATCTAAGTCAAAAGAAAGCAATTGAAAAGACTTCAAGAAAAGCCATAAATCGCCATCAGTAATTTCATTCCCTTCGTTTGCACTGGTTAATTGTTTCCTGAATATATCTAACTTTTTAACCTTCTCTTCACTTGTGAAGCCTTTAGTTTTGGATTTTTTAATAAAGCTTTCTGAGTCTGATGAATATTTGGCCCACTCTAATATAGGAAGAACGTTATTGATATCAATTTTTTGCAACGGCCCTGTTATTAATGCAATTGAATCACGCTCCGCATTAAAATTAGTGCTTTTAAAATCCTTCCATGCACTATTAATAACTTCAGCGAACACTGAATCAGCAGCCCCACTTATGGTGATATTGTGCTTTACCTGTGCAAAAAGCTGACTTTGGTTATGTTCTTTATCAGTCGCAACTAAAACAAAGTCATCTGTATTTACACCATCATATTTATTCTGAAATTTTAACTCTTTTGCCCTCATAAATTGTGATAGACAAGGAACACAAGCCCCTGTTAATAAGGACAACGCAAAAGCAGCTTGAACTCTTGTTTCAAAATTTACACCACCACCTCCCGTAGAGAATGGATTGCTTTGTTGTTTTACATCTTTGCTCATTTTTTATCCCTATAAGTTAAAAATAAAACCAAAAAAATATATTGAATGTACTTTGATAAAACTGTAGTGAACGAATTGACAATTAACTCCCGCTTAAGTGACTGCCAACACTACTACCAACTTTCCACATAACACGGCGTTGTTGCCCAAATCAGCCAGCAAGCGATGGTGATCCCCCGATATCTTCTTCCAGTGCGCCAGCCCTTCCTTGCGCATCACCAGCACAGAGTTTGCGAGGCGGGATACAGGCTGTCGCCCCTTTGCGTGAGATAAGCTGATGGCTCGCTTTGCTGTCATAGGGACTCCATCCACATAAAATATGTCCCAGCTTACGCCGCAGAGGGTTGAGCAAGGTGGGCGATACTTCCGCCGCCACGATATCGTGGGTCACCGGGTCTACCGCCAGATGCAACTTGAGCCAGACTCGCCACTTCTTAGCGCCTTGCTTTCTGACCTTCCACTCACCTTCAGCCCGGTTGAGTCGCAAACCAGGTCGGTAATGCGTCCCTTTGGGGGCTGTCGATAAGCCACTGTCACCGTACGTACTCACTTGCTGATACTGCTTTAGTCCGGTGCGCATAACGGCCAACTTGAACAGGGAGTCGAGTAGTCCCTGAGCGGCCCACAGGGTGAGGTTGAAAATCCCTTTGAACATCAGGAAGGTCGGCGTTTTTCAAGATAGTTGTCGCGCAAAGCTGTTTTAAGCAGCCTCTTTTTG
>JADHEF010001292.1_pt1 | contig 16447 bp, 15 predicted proteins | sample 8952391 | NCBI WGS metagenome assembly JADHEF01 (sample SAMN16124439, study PRJNA663245) | bioreactor sludge metagenome | isolation source: sludge (nitrite) | place: India:Bengaluru | collected 2019-02-28
TCATCGCCGCGCGCATCGTGCGCCAACTCGTCACCGGCGCGCTGACCGCCGCCGGTTCCGAAAAGCTCGCCGAACGATTGGGGCTGGGCGCCGCCCTGCGCGAGAACAGTCTGGCCGGGCTGGCCGGCTCGGTCGCCTTCGCGCTGGTGTTGTTGCCCACCCTCACCGCGGCCTTGCAGGCGCTGGGTCTTGAAGCCGTCGCCAAGCCGGTCGGGCATTTGCTCGACAGCGTGGTCGATCTGATTCCCAAGCTGGTGTCGGCGGCCATCATCGTGGCGATCGGCGCGGTGCTCGGCCGCATGCTGGCCGGCATGGTCACCGCCTTGCTCGTGGGCGCGGGTTTCAATCGCCTGCCCGGTCGGCTCGGGCTGGCCGAGCAGTTTCGGGTCGGCGGGCGCGACGCGGCGGAACTGGTCGGCGGCGTGATCATGGCGGCGGCGGTCTGGCTCGCGGTCACCCAGGCCTGCGAGGTGCTCGGGTTCGCGGTGCTGACCGAAGCGGTGTCGGTGCTCGGCGCGGTGCTTGCCAAGTTGCTGGTGGCGGTGCTGGTCTTCGGCGTGGGCTTGTGGCTGGCGACCATCGCGGCGCGCGCGGTGGCCGCCAGTGCGCTCGCCAATGCCGGCGTGTTGGCCAACCTGGTGCGCGGCGCGATTCTGTTCTTCACCGCCGCGCTCGCGTTGCGCCAGACCGGTCTGCCCGGCGACATCATCACCATCACCTTCGGATCGGTGATCGGCGCGGTCGCCCTGGCGGTCGCGATCGCGGTCGGCGTGGGCGGCCGGCATGTGGCGGGCCGCTTGCTCGAAAGCGCCGTCGCTTCGTTCCAGCGCAAGAAGGATGACGATTCGGGCGGCGCGGGCTGAACCGGACGGTGGCCATGGGCTTGTTCGCTTCGCTTGCAGCCGGCGTGCGGCGCCGGATCGATGCGCGGACCTTGACCGTGCAGATCGCGGTCGCCGGCGGCGGCGCGGCCGCGCTGGCGGCCGTGCTGGCCTGGCACTGGAGCGGCGGCGCGCCAACAGCTACGGCCGGCAGCCTCGATGGCATGGTCGGCGCGGCGGTGGCCGGCGCCTTGTTGGCCACGCTGCCCGCGGTCTGGTTCGCCTGGCGCGCCGATCGCGCGATGCGCGCGGTCGCGGCGGCCGCGCGCGCCTTGCGGCGCGAAGACGCGGGCGACGAACTCGACATCCCGTTGGTGGACAGCAGCGCCGAGTTGCGGCAGATGGCGCTCGATCTGCACCGCCTGGTCGATGCCGCGCGGCGCCGCCGGCGCGAACTCGAAGCCTTGAACGCGGCGTTGACGCACCTGCTCGAAGCGCGCACCCACGAGTTGTCCACCTTGCAGGATTTGTCGATCGGCCTGGCGACCACGGCGGATCTGTTCGAACTCGTCGATGAAGCGCTCGGCGCGCTCGAACAGACCATGGACTACGCGAGCGCTTCGTTGTGGTCGCGCAATGCGCGCGCGGCCGGGGCCCAGGTGGTGCTGCTCGGCTACCGGGTCGGGGCGGGCGTCGATGCGCGCGGCACCGAAGATCTGACCGGCATGCGCTTGTCGCGCGCGAACCTGCAGCATTACGAACAGATCGAGCGCGAGCGCGAGCCCATCATCGAGAACAACGCGCGGCAAAGCCTGTTGTCGTGGTTGTGGGAGAAGGTGATCGACGATGCGCGTTCGTCGGCGCTGTACCGCGCCAGCCGTTCGTGGATGGCGGTGCCGCTCAAATTCCGCGACGAGGTGTTGGGTGTGATGCGTGTGGACCACGAAACGCCCGAGTATTTCGACCCCGAACACGCGCGCTTGCTGCTCGCGGTCAGCAGCCAGACGGCGCTGGCGATGCGCCATGCGCAATTGCTCGCGCAAGAGCGCGATGTGGCGGTGATGGCCGAGCGCAATCGCATCGCGCGCGACCTGCACGACGCGGTGTCGCAGACCTTGTTCGCGGCCAATGTGATCGCGGGCACGCTGGCCGGCATGCTCGAACGCGAGTCGCCGCCCGATGCGCACAGCGTGGCCGACCAGGTGCGCGCGCTCGAACGCCTGAGCCGCGGCGCCTTGGCCGAAATGCGCTTGTTGATGCTGGAACTGCGTCCCGACGCGATGCAGGCGATGTCGGTGGCCGAGTTGCTGCAACAAGCGATCGAGGCGGTCGGTTGCCGCGGCGAAGTCACGATCGCGCAGGCGTTGGCGCGCGACGATGCCTTGGCGCCCGAACAGCGCGTGCACCTGTACCGCATCGCGCAGGAAGCCTTGTCGAACATCGCGCGCCATAGCGGCGCCGAGCATGTCGAAGTCGAATGGACGAACGGCCCGGGCGCGCGCGCGATGCTGCGCATTGCCGACGACGGCGCGGGCTTCGATCCGGAACTGCCCCGCCCCGGGCATTTCGGGCTGGCCAATATGCGCAGCCGCGCGCACGAGATCGGCGCGGTGCTGAGCATCGCGAGCGCGCCCGGCCAAGGCACGCAATTGCGCGTCGAATGGGGGCGCGCCCACCAGGATGAAACCACCGATGAGCACTGAACCGATCCGCGTCTTCATCGTCGATGACCACCCGATGATCCGCGCCGGTCTGGCGGCGATGATCCAGGCCGAGGCCGATCTGCGCCGCGTGGGCGAGGCCGGCAGCGGCGCCGAGGCGCTGCGCCTGGCGCCCGAGGCGGCGCCCGACGTGGTGCTGATGGATCTCATCATGCCGCAGATGGACGGCATCGCGACCACCGCGGCCTTGCGCCGTCTGCTGCCCGCGACCCGGTTCGTGATCCTCACCAGCATGGTCGATCCGGGCGAGGTCGAACGCGCGACCGCCGCGGGTGCGACCGGCTATGTACTCAAGAACGCTTCATCGGCCGAGCTGGTCGCGGTGATCCGGGCCGCGCATGCCGGCCGGCGCTGCTTCGCGCCCGAGGTGACCGACGCGTTGATCGCGAGCCGCCAGCCGATCGTGCTCGGCGCCGATCTGACCCAGCGCGAACGCGAGTTGCTCGCGCTGATGGCGCGCGGGCTCAACAACCAAGAGATCTCCGATCAACTCGCGATCGCGGTGCCGACCGTCAAGTTCCATATCACCAACATCCTCAGCAAGCTGCAGGCGGCCAATCGCACCGAAGCGGTCCTCACCGCGCTCAAGCACAAACTGGTTCCCGCGCTCTGAGCGCGCGCCGCGGCGGCCGGGCACGACTTCAGTATGGGTCGGGCCCCGACCGGCGGCGCGTGTGCCCGGCCTGACCTCCTCCTAGGATGCCTGTGGACGCCGACGCGGTTGCGCGGCGTGCGGCATCGACAGGCAACGGGAGGTCAAATGAAACGTTACGGCGCCGAATTCATCGGCACGTTCTGGCTGGTCTTGGGAGGCTGCGGCAGCGCCGTGCTGGCCGCGGCGGTCCCGGAAGTCGGCATCGGTTTGCTCGGCGTGTCGCTCGCCTTCGGCCTGAGCGTGCTGACCATGGCCTATGCGATCGGGCATATCAGCGGCTGCCACCTGAATCCGGCGGTGACCGTGGGTCTGTGGGCCGGCGGACGCTTTCCGGGGCGCGAGGTGCCGCCTTACGCGGCGGCGCAAGTGCTGGGCGCGATCGCGGCCGCCGCGGTGCTGTATCTGATCGCCAGCGGCAAAGCCGGGTTCGCGCCCGACGCGGGCTTCGCGGCCAATGGGTATGGCGCGCATTCGCCGGGCGGCTATTCGTTGCTCGCGGCGTTGATCGCCGAAGTGGTGATGACGGCGCTGTTCCTGATCGTCATTCTCGGCGCCACCGACGAGCGCGCGCCGCGCGGCTTCGCGCCGCTCGCGATCGGCTTGTGCCTCACCCTCATCCATCTGGTCAGCATCCCGGTCACCAACACCTCGGTCAATCCGGCGCGCAGTACCGGGGTCGCGTTGTTCGCTGGCGGTTGGGCGCTCGAACAATTGTGGTTGTTCTGGGTCGCGCCGCTCGCGGGTGGCGTGCTCGGCGCCTTGGGCTACCGGTGGATCGGCGGCCGCGCCGCCTGAACACCGGATCGGGCTTGGCCGCGCGCGCATTCATCGCCACTTCCATCACCGTCGATCCGACGCGCCCGGCGCGCGCGGCATCGACCCTCCAGGAGTCTTTCATGCCACTGAACCTCGGCGGCTTGCTGCAACAATGCCTGGGCGCCTTGCGGCCCGCCAACCAGGCCGATCATTTCGAGCGCGTCGCGCAAAACACCGCACCGGAACAACTGAGCCGCGGACTGAAGGCGATGTTCGATTCCGATCGGACCCCGGCCTTCGGCCAGATGGCCGCGCAATTGTTCGGCCGGGCGAATCCGGAACAGCAAGCCGGCATGCTCAATCAATTGCTGATCGGCGCCGGGCCGGCGCTGGGGTCCTTGCTCGGTTCGGAGCACGGCGCCGGTTTGAGCGGGGTGTTGTCGCAATTCCTCCAGCGCGGCGCGGGCGAGGGCGCTTTGAGTCCCGAGCAGGCCGCGCAACTCACGCCGCAGCAAGTGCAGGCCATCGCCGAGCATGCCGAGATGTACAGCCCCGGCATCGTCGATGCCATGAGCGGCTTTTGCGCGCGCAATCCGGGACTGGTCACGGCGCTGGGCGGCGCGGCATTGAAGATCGCGCTGGCGAAGATCGCCGACTCGGCGCACGCCTGAGTCTGCGCGCGCTCACCATTCTTGCGAAGGAACACGCATGGGCATCGCTTCGGAGTTCAAAGAATTCGCCGTCAAAGGCAATGTGATCGATCTGGCGATCGGCGTCATCATCGGCGGCGCGTTCGGCAAGATCGTCGATTCGATGGTCAAGGACCTGATCATGCCGCTGGTGGGCAGGTTCACCGGCGGCCTCGATTTCTCGAACTATTTCATCCGCCTGGCCGAGGTGCCGGCGTCGTATGCCGGCCCGCAGACCTATGAGGCGCTGACCAAGGCCGGGGTGCCGCTGTTCGCCTACGGCAACTTCCTGACCGTCGCGGTCAATTTCGCCATCCTCGCGGGCGTCATTTTCGTGATGGTGCGTCAGATCAACCGCTTGAAGAAACAAGCGCCGGCCGTTCCCGTCGCCACGCCCGAAGACATCGTGCTGTTGCGTGAGATACGCGACGCGCTGGCCAGGCAATGACCGTCGTCCTCGTTGTATTTGTGCAGTCACTCAAAAGGAGCACCATGAACACCACGTTGAAAATCTCCGTCCTGATCGCCGCGGTCGCGGTCGCGGCCGGGTGCGGCAGTACCGCGCCCGCCGGTTCGCGGCTTGCCTACGCGCAAAGCCCGAACAGCACGATCGTGAAGGATCCGTACCAGCTGTGCTGGCGCACCGGCTACTGGACGCCGGCCGATGCGACCGAAGAATGCGATCCCGACCTCGTGCCCAAGAAGCCCGTGCCGGCGCCCGCTCCGGCCCCGGCCCCGGCGCCGCACCCGGCTCCGGCGCCCGCGCCCGCACCGGTGGTCGTTCCGACGCCCGCGCCCGCGGTGGTGCCCGCGCCCGCGGTGGTGCCCGCGCCCGCTGCGCCGGTCACCGAAAAGGTCTCGTTCGCGGCCGACGCGTTCTTCGATACCGCCAAGGCGGATCTCAAGTCCGAAGGCAAGGCCAAGCTCGATGAACTCGCGGCCAAGCTCAAGGATGTGAATCTCGAAGCGGTCGTCGCGGTCGGCCATACCGACAACCAGGGCGGCGAGGCCTACAACCAGAAGCTGTCGGTCAAGCGTGCCGAGGCGGTCAAGGCTTATCTGGTCGCCAAGGGCGTCGATGCGAACCGCGTGTTCACCGAAGGCAAGGGCAAGGCGAGCCCGGTGGCAGACAACAAGACCGCCGACGGTCGCGCCAAGAATCGCCGTGTGGAAATCGAAGTGGTCGGCACGCGCACGGTGACGAAGTAGGCGCAGCGCGCGCCGATGCGTTCGTGGGACGCAGCGGCCGCCTGTTTGAGCGCCGGGGCCGCGAGCCCCGGCCTTTTTTTGGCGGGCGCACGCCGGACCGTGCGGGTTCGGTTCAGCGCAACAATCGCTCGGGCACGCACCGGCGCATCCAGCCGCCCACCCGCGCGCGAAAGCGCGGGCTGTGCATGCAGACCGCGCCGGCCAGACCGACCGCGCAGCCGAGCACCGTATCGAAAAATCGCGCGCCGACGATGCCGCCGATCGCGCCATGCTGCAGCGACGCCGCTTCGGCCAGCAGGATGGTCATGGGCGTGATGAACACCACGGCGGCGGCGTAATTGCGCACCACCAGGGTCTCGATCACGAGGTTGAGCGCCATCATCATGAAGGCGATGCCCCAAGGGCCGAGCGGCAAGGACAACAAGCCGGCCGCGAGCAGCAGGCCGGCGCCGGTGCCGACCACACGATGCAATTGCTTGGTCCAGACCGCGCGAAACGACGCGCCCTGGATCACCGCGAGGCAGCTCACCGGCACCCAATAGGGCTTGACCATCTGCAACGCCTGCGCCACGGCGAGCGACAGACCGACCACGATGCCGATCACCACCGATTCGAACACCACGAAGTCGAAGCTGGTCTCGGGCGCGCTGGGGGCCGGGGTGCTCGCGCTGCGCGCGGTCGCCAGCCCGTAGGCGAAGGCGATCAGGAAGGCGAGCAGCGCCCCCATCGCGATCAGTCCCACCATCAAGGGCACGGCCGCGACGCCAAGCGGCGTATAGCTGCCGATCGCCGCGGCCATGACGAAGAACAGGCTGCCCGGCGGTCCGACCCGGTAGTAGCGGCAGACCATGGTCACCAGCGCCGCGATGAACATCAGCACCGGCACCCGCAGCCAGGGCACGAAATGGCTCATGAGGCCCAGCGCGTAGCACGAGGTGAGCGCGAACGCGCAGGCCATGAAGAACACCATGCGGTGATGCAAGGGCGTGCCGGGCAGGTAGAGGAAGGCGAGCCCGCCCAGCGACGAAACCAGCCCGTAATCGAGATGCCCGAACCAGGCGCCGACCATCAAGGGTAGGCCGCTGGCGAGCGCCGCCGCGACCGGCATCTGCCAGGAACGCGCGCTCGGATGGAAGGCGGCGAGGTGCCGCCATTCGTCGCGCAGGCGTTGCGCGAGGCGGGAGGACGATCGGGGTGTGGGCATACAGGGTCGGCATCGAGGCGGGCTGCGCCGCGCCCGCTATGTTAGGGCATGCCCTCGGTAAAGCCCGCAAACGCCTGCGGGCGTCATGGTCGCGACACAAACCGCCACTAACTTGGCCGACCGCAAAAGCGGCGGGCCGGTGCCCGTGCGCATCCACACCCTCTGAGGAATTCCATGACCCACACTGCCGATCTCTCGCGCCGCCGCCTGATGAAATTCATCGCCGGCGCTCCCATGCTGCCGCTGGCTTCGTCGTTCGCTTCGGCGAGCGTGCTCACCGGCTGCGGCGGCGATGGCGCGGCCGCGGCCCCGACCTTGACCGGCGTGAGCTTCACCAGCATGGCCGCGCCCGGCCTGTCGACGCCGGCCAACATGGCCACGACCTATGTCGCGTCGAGCCTGGTCGCGAGCTTCGACGACAAAAGCACCCAGACCTTCACGCTCGGCTACCAGCCGTTCTTCATCACCGGCAGTTCGGTGCCCGATGGCGCCGGCGGCACGGTGGTCGCGGGCGGCTATTACGACATCAACCACCAGCCGATCGTCGACACCTCGGTCGTGGGCTCGGAGCGCCAGTTCTTCTCGGATTGCCCGGACGGCGCCTCGCTGATCAAGCTCGACACCACCACGGTGACCGGTGTGCAAGGCAAGCCGGTGTTCGCGGTCGTGCAATTCGAATACACCACGCGCAACCAAGCGCTGACCTCGATGTACGGCCTGCTGCCGTCGCCGATCGCCGTGCTCACGCTCGATCAGGATCAAGCCACCGGCAAGCTGAGCCTGGTCAAGTACCACAACATCGACACCTCGGGCGTCAAGGGCTTGTGGATCACCTGCGGCGCGAGCCTGTCGCCGTGGAACACACATTTGTCGAGCGAGGAATACGAGCCCGACGCCTTCGCCGCCGACCAATCGCAATTGCGCGGCTACAGCCAGAACCTGTTCGGCAACAGCGCCACCGCCAAGGCCTACGACTACGGCCATCTGCCCGAAGTGACCGTCAACCCCGACGGCACCGGCAGCATCAAGAAGCATTACTGCACCGGCCGCATCTCGCATGAACTGGTGCAGGTCATGCCCGACGAACGCACCTTGCTGATGGGCGACGACGCGACCAACGGCGGCCTGTTCATGTTCATCGCCGACACGGCCAAGGATTTGTCGGCCGGCACGCTCTACGTCGCCAAATGGACCCAGACCTCCGGTACCGGCCCGGGCGCCGGCGACATCGCGTGGATCAAGCTCGGCCATGCGACCAGCGCCGAAATCAAGGCCCTGGTCGAGGGCGGCATCCAGCCGACCGACATCATGGACGTCAAGACCGCCGATCCGTCCGACGCGAGCTACACGCAGATCTTCTTCAACGGCAAGAAGAACTGGGTCAAGCTCGTGGCCGGCATGGAAAAGGCCGCCGCGTTCCTCGAAACGCACCGCTACGCCGCGCTCAAGGGTGCGTCGATGGGCTTCACCAAGATGGAAGGCACGACCGTCAACGTGAAGGACAAGAAGGCCTATTCGGCGATGTCGTACATCCAGAGCAGCATGCTCGCGGGCAATGCGGCCAACCAGGGCGACATCGCGGTCCAGGGGCCGCGCGCCGGCGCGGTGTACGAACACACCCTGGCCGGCGGCCAGAAAGACACCGAGAACAACGCGATCGACAGCCAATGGGTCTCGACCCACATGGCCGCGCCGGCCGCGTTGATCGGCGAGACCCTGACCACCGCCGACGCGCTGGGCAACACCGCGCACGCCGACAAGATCGCCAACCCCGACAACATCAAGTTCTCGGAGAAGATGCGCACCCTCTTCATCGGCGAAGACAGCGGCATGCACGTGAACAACTTCCTCTGGGCCTACAACGTCGATACCAAGCAATTGTCGCGACTCATGTCGGTGCCTTCGGGCGCCGAATCGACGGGCCTGCAAGCCGTCGACGAGATCAACGGCTGGACCTACATCATGAGCAACTTCCAGCATCCCGGCGATTGGGAGAGCCCGCTGCATGATGTGGTCAAGCCCACGCTCGACCCGCTGGTGCGCGCGAATTACAAGGACCGCTTCGGCGCCGCGGTCGGCTACCTCACGGCGACCAGCAGCCAGATCAAGCTGAGCAAGTAAGCGCCGGCACGAAGCCACCGAAAAGCCCACCGGCGCCCACGGGCGCCGGTGGGCTTTTCGCATGCCGTGTTCGGGGGCGCTCAGGCGCGTGTGAGCGCGCCGGTGTCGGGGTCGAAATGCATTGGGTAGGCGTTGCCGTCTTCCGCGATCTGGACCAGCGGACCCAGATACGGAGTCGCGCGACCGGAATCGATGTTCGCGGTGATGCCTTTGATCGCGGCCTCGATGTCGGTGAAATCGACATCGTGCAAGGCGCTCAGTCCGTAGTTCCACCATTGGAGCTGCAGCAACGCGGCGATGATGTCGGGCGGGAACCGGTAACGGATGACCTTGGCGGGCACGCCGCCCACGACGGCATAGGGCGGCACGTCGGCGGTGAGCACGGAGCGCGCGGCGACCACCGCCCCTTCGCCGATCGTGACGCCGCGCCGGATGAACACGCCTTCGCCGATCCAGACATCGTTGCCGATCCTGATCTTTTCGGCGCGTGCCGCCATCGATTCGGCGCTCTTTTTCGCAGCCTTGTCCACCATCGCGCGGTTGGCGGCTTGGAATTCGCTGACGCCCCCCGGCAATGGCGACCCGACGAACATCGGCGCCGCCGAAAGGAAGTCGGTCGGGTGCTCCACTTGGCCCGCGACGATGTTGCTGGCGATCGAGCAGAAACGGCCGATGGCGACGATGTGCCGCATCAAGGTGTCGCGCCCGCCCAGGTAGGTGTAGGCGCCAAGAAACTCGATGTCGTAGGTGCCCGATCGAATGGTCGCCGGACCTTCGATGACGGTGTCGCGCTGTGTGCCGAATCCGAATCGAACCCGGGGTTCGATCGTGATGTCGAACTCGCCGCAGCGCCAGACGGTGGTGGTACTGACGATCTCGGCCAAGCGTTCTTCCTCCGAGGTTCAGACGGCGACACGCGTCAAGTTCGCATCCCGGCAATACTGCCTGCGGCGGTGCGCTTCGAACAAGCGCAATACCACACGCCGAGCGATGCGCGTCAGCGCGGCAGACGCGCCAGCCATTCGGTGGGCGCGCAGCCCATGGCCCGGCGGAACATGTAGCTGAACGCGGCGGTCGAGGCGTAGCCGAGCGCGAGCGCCACTTCGGTCACGCTGCGTCCGGCGCCCAGCCATTCCACGGCCAGAAACACGCGCAGGTGGTGCCGCCATTCGCGCAGGCTCATGCCGAGTTCGGTCTCGAACCGGCGCGCCAGCGTGCGTTCCGACGCCCCGAGCAAGCGGCCCCAGTCGTGCAGGCTGCGGGCATCGGCCGGGTCGCCATACAGCGCCTCGCAAAGCTGTTGCAGGCCGGCGCCACGCGGCCAGGGCAGATGGAAGTCGAGCACCGGCAGGCGGCGCAATTGTTCGAGGATGAGCGCGTTGAGCTGGTCGATATAGCGCGCCTGTTCGCCCTGCAGGGTGCAGCGTTCGCGTTCGAGGATGAGCGCGCGCATCAAGGGGCCGACCGCCAGCACCGCGCAGGCGTCGGGCATGCCCAGATCGGGCAGATCGGCGATGTACAGATTGCGGAAGGCCGCGCCGTTGAGCGCGCCGGTCGAATGCCGCGCGCCGGTGGGGATCCAGATCGCCTGTTCGGGCGTGATGACATGGCGCGCATCGTCGGCCGCGACGATCAACGCGCCCGAGGTGGCATAGACGAGTTGGTTCCAGCGATGGGTGTGGACCGGGAACACCTGGCGCGGCAGCAACGCCTGCGAGCGCGACGACACCACGCTGGGCAAAGCGTCGAGCTCGGGTACCGGCACGGTTTCCCATTGGGCTAGGCGGTCCATGTGGCAGTCAGGCGCGCTGGCGCCTCGTCGATACACGTCGGCAGTCTATCGAAAGACATGCGCCCATCCCGTCGGCAGCATCAGGGGTATCGAATACATCAGCGGTGTTTGCCATGTCTTCCGTGCCCGCGTGGTCGGCCAACGATCTCCAGATCCAGCGGTTCAAGGTGCTCGGCGCCGGCATTTGCGCGCTGGTGCTCAGCGTCGGGCTGGCGCGCTTCGCCTATACGCCCATGCTGCCCATCATGCGCAACCAGGCCGGCATGAGCGATGTGGTCGGCGGTTGGCTCGCCAGCTTCAATTACCTCGGCTATATCGCGGGCGCTTTGGTCGCCGCCACGTTGGGCGACTTGCGCCGCAAATTCCTGCTGTATCGCGCCGGGCTGGTGATCGCGATCGTGAGCACCTTCGGCATGGGGCTGACCAGCGACCCTCATTGGTGGGCCGCGCTGCGCTTCACCGCGGGCTTTTCGAGCACGGCCGGGCTGCTGCTCGCCTCGGGTCTGGTGCTCAATTGGCTGATCCGCCAGCGGCACAAGCCGGTACTCGGGCTGCATTTCACCGGGCTCGGCCTGGGGGTGGCGGTGTCGGGGCTGGCGGTGGCGGCGATGGCGGGCCATGGCACCTGGCGCGAGCTTTGGTTGGGCCTGGGGCTGCTCGGCCTGGTGTTCTGTCTGCCGGCCTGGGGCTGGCTGCCGGCGCCGGCCGCGCTGCCAGCGGGCGCCGCGGGCGAGCATGGCAACACCTTGGCGCGGCGCGCCTGGTGGTTGTTGATCGGCGCGTATTTCTGCGCCGGCTTCGGCTATGTGGTGAGCGCGACCTTCATCGTCGCCATCCTCGATCGGTTGCCGGTGCTGCAAGGCCAAGGGCCCTGGATCTGGGTCCTGGTGGGCGCGGCGGCGGTGCCGTCGAGTTTCGTCTGGGACCGCGTGGCGGCCGGGATCGGCCAGGTGCGCGCGCTGATGCTCACTTATGGCTTGCAGATCGTCTCGATCGTGCTGCCCGCGCTCAGTAGCGGCACCGCGCTCAATCTATTGAGCGCGGTCCTGTTCGGTGCGACTTTCGTCGGCATCGTGAGTCTGACGCTCGCGTTGATCGGCCGCCGTTCGCCGCACAACCCGGCCAAAGCGATGGCGCGTCTGACCTTGAGCTATGGCGCGGCGCAGATCATCGCGCCCGCCATGACCGGCTACCTCGTCACCGCGACCGGCAATTATCGCGGCGCGCTGTGGATCACGGCCGCCGTGATGACGCTCGGCGTCGGGCTGCTCTGGGCCTTCATGCGCTGCGACGCCGCGCCCGCGACAAGCGCAGGCCAGCGCGGAAATTGAGCGCGATCAGGCTCAGGTTGGCCGCGCCCGCGATCAGTTCGAGGGCTTGCACCGCATAGAACGCGGTGTCGAAAACGCCGGCCTGGGCGCGCCAATACAGGAACAACGCGGCCGGCACCAGCACCGCGATCCCGTTGATCGCGATGATCGGCATGCGGGCGCGCTTGCGCACGACCAAGGCCTCGGGGCGCCCGCGCCCGAGGGCGAAGCCGGTGGCGCCGGTCAGCGCGATGAGCGGCACGAAGACGATGAGCGCATACGCGATGCCTTGCTTCACCGCCACCACCGCGGCGGCGTCGAGGAAGGCCTCCGCCACCAGGGTCGAGGTCCAGAACGCGGCCAGAAAAACGGCCGACAACACCGCGGCGATGAGGTGAAGGCGAAGTTTCATGCGTGCGCCTCATCATGCCGCGCATGCTGCGCGGCGATCGCATCGAGGACCTGCGACGCCGTGTCGAGATCGGCCACGCTGAAGGCGGCGGCCACCGCCTCGGCGTGCGCCTGCCATTGTTGCTCGACCCGCGCATACACGCGCCGTCCAGCCTCGGTCAGCACATAGCGCGGCGAGCGTTTGTGCGCGGGATTGGGCTGGGCTTCGATCAGACCGTCTTGCACCAGCAGATGGATCTGTTTTTGCGCGCCTTGGCGGGTCACGCCCATGGCTTCGGCGATTTGCGGGGTGCTGGCCGGACCGTCGCCGAGGGCGAGGGCGCCCAGCATCTGCCAGCGCGCGCTGGTCAGCCCCGCCGGGGCTAGGAAGGCGTCGCCCCAGGCCAGCATCAGCCCATTGAGCTGGAAGACCCGCAGGATCAGGGCGGTTAGTCGTTCGGATTTCGTGGTGCGCATGGAGCTTCGTCGTGGCGTTGATGACAACCAGTTTCCATAAGTGGAAACCGGTTGTCAAGTAGGCGAAGACGCGCCGCCGAGGCTTTCAGTGCGGCGGCGGAAATTGCGCCCACCAGCGCTTGAGCTGCGCTTCGATCTCGGGCGTGCTGTCGATCTGCGGCAGCGATTCGCCGCTTGGTTTGGGCGGCGGTGACGGTTGCGCCGCGGCCCCGAGTTTGGCGTCGCCGGTCTCCCATTCGGCGATCAGTTGCTTGGCCCGGGCGTAGGCCTCTTCGAACGAGGCGCTGTGCGGCAAGGCTTCTTTGAAGAAGGCCCGGCCGAAATAAGTGAAGTCGTTTTCGTCGGCACAACCGAAGGAGGTGCGATCGGCGCGCGCCGAGGTGATGACGAGCGTGGAGCCGTCGCGCAGCGCGTCGATGAATCCGCCCGAATAGCAGGCCGACACGACCACCACCTTCCAGCGGATGCCGGTGTCTTTGAGTGCCTGGGCGAGTGTGGCCGCGCCGAGGTCGGGCAGGCGATGTCCGGGCAGGCCGAGGCTGAGTTCATGGGTCTTGGATCCATGGCTGGTCAGGAAGACGAACAGGATGTCTTGCGTCTTGTCCATGCGCCGCCCGATCGCGTCGAGCGAGCGCCGGAGGCTGGTCACGGAGGCGATCGGGGTGTGCTCGGCGCCGCCTTTTGCATTGACCAGCGTGATCGAATGCCCGGCGGTGCCGAAGCGTTCCGCGAAAGCGGCATCGACGAATTCGACTTCGCGGCGAAAGACTTCCTGGTTGCCGTCGCCGGCGACCGCGAGCAGGTAGAGGTTGATCCGGCCCGGCGTGCGCGCCTGGAGCGCGCCCAGGCGCGCATCGAGCAACGGCGCTTGCAGGTATAGCGCTTGTTCCAGGGCTTGCCGGCCGCGCCGCTCTTCTTCGTCCAGCGTGCTGCGCAATCGGCCCATGGACCAGATGCCGGCATCGCTCGTGCGCCCGTCTGCTTGCGGCTGGGCGTAGACGAGCGTGCCTTCGCCTTCGTAATAGCCGTAGCTGAACCGGCCGACGTAAAGATCGCCGTTGGCCAGCCGCATCCGGCCCTGGCCTTGCGGCATCCAGTTGTGTACCTCGCCTTCGTACACGCTGCCGTCGGGGCGCTGGATGCGCGCGCTGCCGATCAGATCGCCATGTTGGAACCAGCCTTCATAGACGGTGCCATCGGCCGCGGTGAATTTGCCGCTGCCTTGCGGGCGCCAGTTGTCGAACAGACCTTCATGGCGGCTGCCGTCCGGCCGGGTCACGACTCCGGCGCCGGTGAACCGATCGTCGACGAACTCGCCTTCGTAGACCGTGTCATTGCCATCGTCGTAGCGGCCTTGGCCATTGAATCGGCCATGCTTGAAACTGCCGGTGTAAATCTGGCGCGCGTCGATGCGCAATTCGCCCTGGCCAGAGAAAGCGCCGAGGTGGAAGTGCCCGGCATAGACATAGCGCCTGCGCTTGTTTTCGATCCGGCCCAGGCCTTCGGGCTGGCCATTGCGGAACTCGCCGCGATACACGCCGCCATTGGTCCACTCGATGCGCCCGCGGCCATGCAGCTTGCCATCGACCAAGGGGCCGTAATACCGGCCGCCATCGGGGGTGACGGCGTCGGGCGCCGGGCGGGCGGCTTGCGCCGCGGAAATGCCGGCCAGCCATGACAGGCAGAACATCGACCACCAAAGCGCGCGCGTTGCGAATTTGCCCATGTCGATTCCAAGGAAGCGCTAAGAAGAAGAAATTGCGTCAGCCTACGCGTAGGCACAACGCCGTCGCAAATCCGTTAGCCTGTGACGAGGCGCCGGCCGGAGCCGGCCAAGGAGCATGCATGACATCTCTCGGCCCATTGCTCGATGCGCTGCAATTCGCGGCCATCAAGCACCGCGATCAACGACGCAAGGACGCGTCGTCTTCGCCTTACATCAACCATCCGATCGCGCTGGCGCACCTGCTCGTGCATACCGGCGCGGTGACCGACCTCGTCGTGCTTCAGGCGGCGGTGCTGCACGACACGCTCGAAGACACCGAGACCACCGAGGCCGAATTGCGCGCGCGTTTCGGCGCCGCGGTGACCGCCTTGGTGCTCGAAGTGAGCGACGACAAATCCTTGCCCAAGGCGCGGCGCAAGGCGTTGCAGATCGAGCATGCGCCGCATAAGAGCGCGGGCGCGGCGCTGGTGAAGCTCGCCGACAAGATCTGCAATTTGCACGACCTCGCGCAAGCGCCGCCGGCCGACTGGCCCTTGGCGCGGCGCCAGGAATATTTCGATTGGGCCAAGCGCGTCGTCGATGGCTTGCCGCGCGTGAATGCGGCCTTGCTGCAAGCCTTCGACGCGGCCTACGCGCGGCGCCCGTGACGCGGCGCGCTCAGCGCATCTCGAACAATTCCTGGTGGAAATGGCGTGGCGCCAGGCCATGCGCGACCAGATCGGCGCGCAAGGCTTGACCGAAGCGCGGCGGGCCGCAGAACCAGACGCTCGCGCTTTTCCAATCGGGCACTTCGGTGCGGATGCGGGCGCCGTCGAGGCGCCGGTCGCGCCCGTTCACGAGCACTTGCAGGCGCACGCCGGCGGCCGCGGCATCGGCGGCGAGCTTGTCGATCGCCGCGTGTTCGAACACCGAGGTCGGATGGAAAAGGTCGATGCGCTGCGCCTGCGGACCGCCGGCCAGCGCCTTCATGCGCGCGATGAAAGGCGTGATGCCGATGCCGGCACCGATCCAGATCTGGTGCGCGCTGCCGTCGTCGAAATCGAAACATCCGTAGGGGCCTTCGACCATCACCGGCGTGCCGATGGTCAGGCGTTCGCGCAAGCGTGAAGTATGGTCACCGAGCGCCTTGGTGATGAAGGTGATGTGCGGCTGTTGCGGATTCCATGCCGAGGCGATGGTGTAAGGGTGGGCGCCTTCATGCGGGTTCGAGGTCACGAACGCGAATTGCCCGGCCGCATGTCCGGGCCAACCCGGTTTGAGCGCGACGCGCGATTCGAGCACGTCGAGATCCGGGTAATGGCACAGCGCTTCGATTTCGCCAGCCACTTTGCGCGACGCGCCGATGCGCCCGGCCAAGGTCCAGATCGAAGCGAAGACGCCGGCCGCCAGCAGCACCGCCACCAGCCACCCGACCGGCTGCGTCCAGTACGCGAACTTGAGCAACACGACGGTGTGGAAAGCGAGCACCAGGTAGGCCACCGCGAGCCATTGATGGGTCTTGGCGAACAGGTGGTAAGGAAAGCGTTTGACGAGCGCGAGCACCATCAGCACCAAGGCGGCATAAAACGCCCATTCG
>JADHEF010001275.1_pt1 | contig 16419 bp, 16 predicted proteins | sample 8952391 | NCBI WGS metagenome assembly JADHEF01 (sample SAMN16124439, study PRJNA663245) | bioreactor sludge metagenome | isolation source: sludge (nitrite) | place: India:Bengaluru | collected 2019-02-28
CGTCATCCCGTTCAGGGGCATGCCTCCGCGGCTCCTGCATCGTTTCCGGTCGCTGTCGCAGCCTCCGCGCACCGTCACGCCAGCCGTCCGAGCCTCCGGCGTTGGCGTCGCCTTTCCGAGGGCGACGGGCGGGTGCTGCAAAATAGAAATACGGCATTGCGATGCCTGAAACAGGAACCCTCGCGCCTAGACTTGAATTGTGAGCGTAGTCAACGTTCGTTGAGAGGGCGGGGAATTAATAACAAGGGAAGAGGGTAGAGAAGTCCGTTATTGCTATAACAGGAGGCCTGTCCCACATTTCTCGCTTGCTCAACGCTCAGAGTCATTCAAGCCCAGGAACCGAAATCGCAGGCAAATCTTTAAAGACCTTTCGCAGGAGCGCGCTCTTGGGAAACACGATCACCCAGGCCGTCAAGAAAATGATCATACAGTCGGTCCAGAACGAGAGATGCCGCTGATACCACAACTCCAGCTCGCCTTTTGCCGGCGCGATGTATTGCGCATAGAACTGGTCGAGCGGCATGCCCGACTCGGACAGCAGCCGCTCCTCGTCGCGGAAAACGATCGAGCCGATGCCGGTCAGCCCCGGGCGGACGTTGTAGATGACTTGCCTCACCTGTTCCGGATAAGGGTCGAACGTCTTATCCACCAGCGGACGCGGCCCCACGATCGACATGTCGCCCAGCAGGATGTTGATTAGCTGGGGCAACTCGTTGATCTTGGTCATGCGGAGGAAGTGACCCAGCGGCAATACGCGCGGATCGCGCCGCGTGGTATGAAGCCCACCGTTCATGTTTGGGCTATTCTTCAGCATCGTCGCAAATTTCCAGATGCCGAACCTCTTATTGTGCCAGCCGATACGCTGCTGGAAATAGAACACCTGGTGTTCGCCGGTCAATAACAGCGCGACACAGACAGGGAGCAGCAGCGGCGAGAGCACCAGCAACGCGAAGCCCGACAACGTGATGTCCATCAAACGTTTAAGAAAGAGATACATGCGTCTCCTCGAAAAACAATTAGGAAATAGCGCGATAAGCAAGTTAAGCAAGTTAAGCGGAAGAAGCAGAGCAAAAACTTATGCGTCATGCAAGGATGCGGCAAAAGAACCGATCATCTTCATCAACGCGACAATCTCTTCGGCCAACTCATTTTGATAAACAACATAGCCGAGTTCATGGGCTATCACAAGTTGGGTGTCTACTTCAGCCAAAGAGCCGGAAGCGATGCAAAGAAAGTTCCTGAACTCTTTGACCGTGTTACGCTTCGACCCTTCAGCAATATTCGACGGAACAGAAACGACTGCCCGTTTTAGCTGATCTATGAGCGCATACTGTTCATGTTTCGGGAAAACCTTCAACAAGCCATAAACGGTTTTAACCAACAGAATCCCGCGTTTCCAAATCTCAAATTTCCGATACCGTAATTCTTCGACACTCATGTTCCGCTCCCAATTTTACTCGCTCACCGCGCTATCACCCGCCTCACCGACTTATCCCGCTTACCGCGCTTCTCCTACATTTTCTGGTCAAGGCCTTTACCGGTTTCGATGTGTGCGAAATTAGGCAAATAGTCCTTCAGCACCTCCACCACTTTGGCCTTGGTGACGTCGGGCGAGTTGAAGAGCGCGCGTAGCGACGCAAAAATATCATCGATTTCCTTCAGATCCCGGCGCTTCGAGTTCTTCACAATCCCAAGGTTAACAAACTTGTCCAGATCCAGAAGCTCGCCGGGCGTGTAAAACTCTTCGAACGCTTTTTCGCCACTGGTGTCGGAATCGAAGAAATAGACGGGCCAGCAGGAACAGACTGTAGGCTGTAGGCTGTAGGCTGTAGTATTCGCACCCGTGTTTGTCGTCTTGTCGCAGACAGCCGATTGCCGACTGCCGACCCTCTGCGCCATTTTCTCCCGCGCCTCATCTTCCGACTTGCAAACGTCCGGCTCCAGGCCCAACGCATGAAGCAGGTCAAGAGCTACCTGATCGAAGGGGATCATATCACGCTCCTCATCCAGCTTCGGGAAGACGATGTCACCGCTTTCTCCCATGAGCGACGCAATCAGGCAAAGCTCCCCCGATTCGAGCGGCGAAACGAAAAACCGCCGGATACCCAGGGGACACGACCACGGCTGGCGCTTAAACAGGCGTTCCAGAAACCCGAGGGGAAGGCTTCCATTGGAAAACGCCACATTCGCGAACCGCGCGGTTTTAATGGGCAGGCGGTCGGCATACGCCATGATCAGCTCTTCCATCAGCTTCTTGCTCGCACCCATGATGTTCACGGGATTGGCCGCCTTGTCGGTCGACACACAGAAGAAGTGCTGAGGGGGACACGTCACCAGCACGTCCAGCAGACCCTTTGCCCGCAGCACATTGTTCTCGATCATCGCCTCGATCGAGAAGATGTCCTTCTCGCTGCGCACGTGCTTGTGGGCCGCAAAATTCGCCACAACCTCGAACGGGCCGTGCGCCGCGAACAGCTTCTCAAAAACCCGGTCGCCGAAGTTGACAGGGTAGGTCACGAAGTCACGGGGAATCTTGTATGTCCCCGCGCTGCGCAGATCACGGACCAATTCGGTCAGGCCGTTCTCGCTGATGTCCACGACGACCAGCTTTGCGACATTAAACCTCAACAGCGCCTTGATGTAATGCGAGCCGATCGAGCCGGCACCGCCGATCACGAGGACGCGCCGACCGTCGAGGCGCGCGCGCAACTCCCCATCATAACGCGCGAAATCGTCAGCAAGCAGACTGCGCTCGCGCCGCGTAACCTTCTCGCGAATGAAACGCTCCAAGTCGAAATTCAAATTCATACTTTTTCCCGCAAAGGCGCAAAGGCGCCAAGTTAGATGGATGGATTGTCAGGCAGACCGTTGAAGCAACGGTAAATGCCATTCTTCATTAAAGGTTCGCCGAAATTCAGAAGGAACCCAAGACGGCACCCCGTCAATTTCAAATAGGTCTGCAGTTGCTTCGCATGTACCGGATGAAGCTGCTCCACCGATTTCAATTCAAGAATGACGCGCTGGTTCACAATCATATCCGCGCGGAAACCTTCGTCGAAACAATCCCCATCGAAGACAATCGAAATGGGAACCTGACGACATACGCTCAAACCCCGTTTTACGAGTTGTTTAGCCAAGACCACTTCATACACACTTTCCAACAACCCGGGACCAAGTCCTTTATGGACGTTGACGGCCACATCCACCACAATCCTTCCGATTTCATTCTCCGTCATGTCTTCAATTCCTTGGCGATTTGGCGCCTTTGCGGAAAAAACTCTCCAGCGTCTTTCTCATCCCCTCCTCAGCCCGAAGCGGCATGCGATTCCATCCCAACGCGGACTTGATCTTCGCGTTTGAGACCACATAGGATTCGGTCAACTTTTTCAGCCGCTCGCTGTTGAGCGGCAAATGCAACACGTCACCGCAGCGCGCGGCGAACCGGATCAAATTTGCAGAAACCCGCCAGATCCGGGCCCTTTTCTTGAGCGACTCCGCCATCAGTCCGATCAACGCGTTGGTCGAAAGCGGCTCATCGTCCGCCACCTGATAGACCCCAGAAGGCACACTTTCTTTCAGCACCGCATCAACCACGGCACACACGTTTCCTATCGACGCAAAAGACCGCTTATTTTCGAACGCTCCCAGAGGCCAAGGAATGCCTTTCCGCACAACGCCGTACAGCAGATTCAGATTGCCCTTGTTGCCAGGTCCGTGAATCATGCAGGGGCGCAAGATATAGTAGAGCCGTTCATTCGTAGGCGCGCAAGCAGGCACGGATGAACGTCCCCAAACGCTTATCACCGCTTTTTCCGCTTCGAGTTTGCTCTGCCCATAGGGCGTCTGCGGCGTCGGCACCGCCTCTTCGGTCAACACACCCTCCACCCGGTCCGCCACGGCCTTCACCGAGCTGAAAAGAACAAACCTCTGAGGCATGGTTAGCTGATTAGCCGACGTGGCGCTTTTCGCAGATGCAGCGACAACCGCGCCCTTCTGCCCTTCCGTCATATTCGCCAGGCAATCCCTTTGCGCCTTTGCGCCTTGGCGGGAATCACCTCCATTGCCGGCTGCCGATTGACCATTGCCCATTGCCGACTCCAGCACCTTCTGCGTCAGCCCGACATTCACGTCGAAATAGCTCTGCGGGTCGCCCACGCTGCGCGTATCGTGCGCCTTGCCCGCCAGATGGATCACCGCGCCGACATCCTGCCAAGGTATGTTCCCTAAGTCATTCCAGCTAAAACACCGTTCATAACTCCCTCTTTGCGCCCGAGCGCCTTGGCGGAAGCCCTCTTCACAACCAACTGATTGCCCCGTGCCCACTGCCCATTGCTTATTACCGACAGACTCCACGTCCAGCGCCCACAGTTCATGCCCCCTCTCGGCTAAATATGCCGACAGATTCGTCCCAACAAAGCCAAATGCACCCGTAATCAGAATCGTCATAAGAAGGTTCAAGCGCGGCTAAGCCGCTGGTTCAAGGGCCTGTCGTTTGAGCCCCTTTTTGCTACCCTCGGCGTCCGCAAAGAGGAGGGGAAAAAACGCTCATTTTCAATCCATGTCCCGCGCCCACCGTTCACGCCCCCTCTCGGCTAAATATGCCGAGCAGACCGTTTCTCAGGCGAAGGAAAAAGGTTTCATGTTTTCTTGTTTCGCGTCAGAACAACGTTTTCACCTTGCACCCACTCGTTATCGAAACCTTTTGTTCCAAGGTAAAAACTGCGATTGCATCCCACTCTCAAACGCTCATGCAATTCAACCATCACCGCATCGACTCTGTCGATCCACGCTGCGGCATCGTCAAAAACCTCTTTCTCGGAACCCTCGATATCCATTTTCAATATATCGACACGATTAAGCCCATAATCGGCCATCAACCTATCGAGCGTCACCCCCTGGACCCGCGTACCGGAGAGGCCACAGCCTTCGGCACCCTTGCCCTTCTTTTGCGCCAGGAACCCCCACTTTCCCGAACCGGGGTCAACGAGCTCGACTTCTTCATTTTTACCCCACAACGCCGCACACACGGGAATGATATTGCCAACCTGCGACGTGTTCCGCTTGAGCATCTGAAAATTACTCGCTTCAGGTTCGAGGGCAATTATCTTTGCTTGGGGAAATCTAGCGGCCCAATAAATTGAGGCCAAACCGATGTTTGCGCCAGCATCCACGATGACGACAGGAGCTTGTTTGGGATCCAAGCGGTATTCCTGATCGACAAATATTTTCTTATATGTCGGCACATCAGAAGAGGGCACCCTTAAGAAAAGAGGGAAGGCGAGGTCCGGACGATGAATTTTCAAAACGGCTGAAGAGCCTGAAACATATCGCAGACCCGCACGAAGCGCGGCAAAACAACCCAGCGTCTCAATATAGGTACCGCATTGGGCAATAATACATAAGGCCCTTTTGACAAAGATCTTACATTTTTCAATCATTTTTCCGTTAGCGCTCCTCGCAACGGCATGTCTTTACGCGCAACACGGCGCAGACGAACCTTTATCAAGATTGTGCGAGCCGTGCGTAGACGTCGCCCATTCTTTGCACCAGAGCCGGCCAAGCATATTTCTTTTGCACCAGCCGCCGGCCATTCTCGCCCATGGCCCTGCGCTCCTTTGCGGTCAACCCCATCGCTTCCCTGAGCGCCGAGGTCAGGGAATCAACGCCGAGGTCAATCCACCAACCGCAGCGGCCGTGAGGCACAAAGGATGAAGGATGAAGGATGAAGGATGAACCTGGAACAACTTGAGAATCACCTTGGACATTGGTACTTTCCGATGGAACGTTTGAACCTTCCTGCCCCAGCAACTCCTCCCATGGCGCACCCTTTGTTGTAATCACCGGCACCCCGACCGCCAGCGCCTCAGCCACCACAAGCCCGAAGTTCTCACTCCGCGTCGGCAAAACAAACAGGTCGGCGCTCTGCAGGGCGCACATCTTGTCAGCTCCGTACAACGGCCCGCAGCAGGTCACCCGCGTCGCCAAACCCGTCTGTCGCACCCGACGTTGCAGCTTGCCCGCATACCCGCCCTCGTCAGGACCGGCTATCAACACATGCCAATCAGGAAACTCACCTGCAAGCCGAGCCCAGGCAGCAACCAAGACATCCAAACCTTTCAGCGGATGGATACGCGACAAGAAGAGCACGCAACGCTTACCGGCACACTCGGGCCACCGCTGCGCGAGGGCGTCTTTGTCAGCACCGCCAAGGACACCCTCAACACTGACCGCGCTCGGCACGACCACCCCTGGTTTATCAAACCCAAACCGCGCGAGATCCTGCTGCTCCGCGTCCGTTGACACATGGATCACATTCGCCATTTCGACCAGCCGCCGCTGATACGCCAGCCAAGCCAGCCGCTTTTTCCACCGCCGATCACCCTCCATCACGGCAGGCCTCAGAGAACCATGCAGGGAAAGCAAAAGCGGAATCTTCACGCGCCGGGCCACCCTGGCGGCAAAAAACAGAACCGGATGCCATCCCCCATGCAGGTGGATAACATCCGGTTTAAAATTCCGCACACGCGCTGTGAACTGACTTTCGAGTCCCAGAGGAAGAGATACATTCAACACACGCAGCGGCCATCCTGTCGCATAGTGAACCAACCCTTTCGGATCCGGTAACGCCGCCCGGTCTTCTGACGGCAAGGAGAAAATTTCATGCTCCATACCCTGGGCCGTCATGCGCTCCGCAAGCTCCAAGCAGAACTGCGAATGCCCGTCCGACTTCACCAAACACGAGATGACGTGCAACACCCTCATCATTCACCTGCTTGACCCTGCAATCGCGCAACGCACAACCCAGCCCCGCTAACGCCGCGCTTCCTTCTCAGAGAAAAGGCTGCCATTCCGTTCCGTGTTTGGGCGCCGACAACACCGGCAGCGACACGAGACGCTTTTCAATCACCACGAGATAGGGATAGAAATGAATCGAGTGAATCGCAGACTGATACTGCGTAGCCTTGCTCTGGTAAACGGACCCCGGCGCAAAGGCGATGCTGTTCAGCTCACTCACAAGCCCCGTTGCATAGGCCGCGAACCTATTGAACACACCATGGACATCCTCACAGATGTAGACACCTCCAGGACGCAGGTGCCGCAACATTTCCTCCAGCGTAATCTGCTGCTGTTCCGGCGTATGCCCACCATCGTCGATGAGCACGTCAATGCCCGGCACGCTCTTCCTGAAGGTGCTCCAGAAAGCCTTATCCGCCTGGTCGCCAATAAAGACGGACACGTGGTCATTTTCGTACGTTTTACACGCGCCTTGTATATCAACGCCGTATATGTGGCACTTCTCACCAAAATAGTTTCGCCACATCTCAAGACTTCCGCCGCTGTAAATGCCGATTTCCAAGACGTCTACCTTGCGGCCGACAAATTTTGACAGATGCCGATGGTAAATTTCAAAATAATGCTCCCATTTCCAGAGTCCGGGTCCTTTCTGGTGGTTCTGAAAATACTCCATCAAGGGGTTCTTAGATTCAGAGACGGAGGACGAAGCTTCCGGAACAGAATCCCGATACGCACGCGAAAAGGCATAAGCTGCCCCCATGGAAGGCACGGCCGCCATCGCTTTCGCAAACAGCCTCGGGTGCTTTGCCATTGCCAGCAGTATCTGACAGAAAATATTTAATGTTCGCTTCATACAGGCATCCATCACTTCAGGTTGATTCGCGCCTTACAAACCACCAACGGCATGGAAAAATTCACTGTTACGGCTGTTGGCTTGTCAGGCACTCAGCCCGTTCAACCCGCGTGACCCGGCCGGGTGCTCCCGGGAATCAGGCAGCGTTTACCAATAGCAGCCCTCTTCCACCCCTCCGGCCGCCGCAGGGGTCTCAGACGGCAAAGGCCGCGTCCAATACTCGTTCACAAACGGAGCCAACGTCACATCCTTCTCCCAGCGCTTCCCCATAATGCCGAACATAAGTTGCGTAGCGCCCCCGAGATGCACCGCTTTCCCGCCCGAGCGTTTGACATGCGCCGCCAACGGGAAGCCGTAGGCACCAGCACCGATTATCGCCACATCAAAATCGATTTTGTCGATCTCCCCGCACATCCAATCCAAAGCCTCAAACCAACTGGCGAAACGATCAGACTTCCCTCCCAACGACTGCACCGCTTTAAGGGTTATCAACTCGAAATCCGGAAGGACCTCGCGCCCGGGAAACAACAGTTGCCGCCGCGCATACTGACGCCGAATCGACTCATCGAAGGGATGAACCACCAAGACGCGCTTGCCAGCCAACACGCCACTCCACGGAGGATCATTCTGTTCGGGGCGCAAATCGTGGAGGTCGACAATCGTGGCGCTGGGGAAGAGGTGACGCACCCGCTGCTCTTCAGCCAGCCAAGAACCCAGCAGATCGAGCTCATGAGCATCACGCTCCATCCGGACTGAAAAACGATCTAACGCCTCATCGGTCAGCGGGAAGAACCCCGACCATTCCGCCATGTGCCGCCTGATCCGCGGATTCCACCGGTCCGTCGCCCGCATCTCTCCGGTCAAGACCTTCCAGCGTTTCATCCAGAGGGGGCTCGGATCGCGGATATCCCACACCGAGAGCAACCCGGCCAACTCCGTCGCCCCCCACCGGCCGATCATGCAGGGCGAGGGGGCCTCAAGCAGCGCCCGGATACGGTCACAGGCCAGCTTGCCCCGACAATCCGCCAACAACCGCCTCCGCTTACCCGGTGACAGCCTCTCACGAACCCGATAGGCCCATTTAAAGATTTGGTCATTCCACTTCAAAATCAGCTCTACCCTTATTTCGGACTCACCGAGCCAAGCGGCGACTACAGCCGACTATCTTCGCCGGATTCCCCGCCACAATGCTATCCTGTGGCACAGACTTGGTCACGACAGCGCCGGCACCAACCACGCTTCCCTTACCGATGGTGACCCCTTTCAGGATCATCGCCCGAGCACCTACGAAGACATCCTCCTCAATGACGACCGGCTTGGAGACCGCAGTCCCGCCCAAGCGCCTCTCCACGGGATCAACCGGGTGCGAATCAGAATCCGTAATCAGACACCCCGAGCCCAGCAGCACATGATCCCCGATCGTGATGGAGGTTGCGGCGGACACCGTACACCCCGACATACCCACGTCATCCCCGATCACAATTCTCGCGCCATGCCCGCACGTTTTAATGACCACGCGCTGAAACACACCCAACACATTTCTTCGCGGATCACTACACGCCAGAAAATTCCGCCCTATCCTTATTTCACCTCCTCTTCCGATTTTCGAGATCAGCGGCAAGCCGTAAAGCCTCCAGCCCGAGGACCAGCGAAGACCTTTCCACCAACAAAACAAAATGTCCCGGGGAAAATACGGGGCATACAACACCTTTAAGATGAGCTTTTTCTGGTTGTCCGACAGCATGCTTCTCAGGTTCATTTTTTTTCTACCTCGCGGCTCCTGATCCGCCGCTCCGTGACTTTTGCCTGAATTTGATAGAAATAAAATATCTTTGCCACGGCATAATAAAAGCCGACCTTTCCATCCAGGAAACCACCTTTCAGAACATAGGCAAAAACAAAATACATCAGCGGGAAAAAAGGCCACATGAGCAGCCGATATTTTATTTTCTGCCGCATCGTCAACTGACTGCGGTCGCCTATGGCCAGATAGCGATTCGCCTCCCACGTCGAGTAGTCATTATGTCTCGCATAATAGGCATCCAAAAACCGCTTGTCGTGATGCTCCAATCTGGCATTGATCACACCGACGGAGCCATCCACCACCAAGTGTTCATGGATTTCCATATCCAAAGGACTCCACCGCTCCTCAAGGATGTGTTCGTACGCCCCTTTGCCAATCCGCAACAAAGCCGTCTTCCACATTGGATCGCCGTGCCGCAGCAATTTTTCCAACGACCATTCGCGATAGCCGAGCCAGAACGCGTTATGCGGAGTCGTATCCAAGATCCGGGCGACTTCCTGCCGGAATTCGGGTGTCACGCGTTCATCCGCATCCAAGAACAGAACCCAAGCATGTTTCAACGGAACTGTTTGGAGCACCCAATTGCGTTTTTTCGGAAAAGTACCCTGCCACTTAAAATCGACAACTTTGCGCCCATATTCCGCTGCTATCTGACAGGTGTGATCGGTGCTTCCCGAATCGACGACAACAACCTCATCAAAGCCCTTAACGGACTCCAAGCAAAGCGCGAGGTTAGCCTCCTCATTCTTCACAGGGATAACAATCGAGATGGGGGGTGCCGACTGAGTTCCCTGAGCCTGCTGACTACTCATTGCCGCCTTCCTTGCTCTTGTTTAGCCGCAAACGGATCGGATCAATTGGTCGTATTGGCGACTCACACTTTCGCGCTCAAATGAACCGACCACATACTCATAGGCCTTCTGCCCAAATTCGCAAAGGTCTCGCCGGCGTGCTTTCATCTCAAGAATCGCGCGAGCCAAATCTGCCGGATCGTCACTCGACACAACAATCCCCGCGCCAGCAGCCCTTAAGCAGCGCGCCAAGTCGGAACCAGGCGTTGTGACCGCCAAGATCGGCTTCCTGTTTGCCATAATCCGATAAATCTTAGACGGAATGCCATCTGAATGCGCATCCAAGGTTTGTCCCACATAGAACACATCCGATGACGCATAGATCAAGGGCATCATTGACAACGGCTGATAATCAATCACATGGACATTATTGACAGCATCACGCCGCACTCTTTGCACAAGATCCTCTTTTTCTGAGCCGTCACCGATAATCAGTATCGTGATTTCCTTTTCATCCCGCAGCCATTTTCCGGCTTCGACCAAAAGCGATACATTTTGAGGGATACCCAGGTTTCCCGCATAGGTAACAACAAACTGATCCGCCATCCGATATTGCTGCGAAAACGCATTGATTCGAGGAGCCGCAACAACATCCGAAAAATCAACAAAATTGGGAATCAACCGCGCTTTTCGAGGATCTTTGATCCGTGCCGCAACTTTTTCATGAATCGACTCGGTGATCGATGTGACCGCTGCCGACCGGTTGTAGATAAATCTCTCTGCCGCAGACAAGAAACGGATTAAGCCCTTTTGCTTGATGACGCCCAAATTAATCGCTATGTCCGGATAAAGCTCCTGAACATTGTAGATATACTTAGAACGCGTCAGCCATGCAATCGCACAAGCGTTGAGTCCGATCGATAACGGCGGCGACGGCACAAGTATGACATCCGGCTTAAAGCGAATACAACTGCCAAGCACCGTGCTAAAAAAATGGAAGCTCAACCACGATGCGATCCTGATCAGCTTGTTGCAATGTTTATCGGGCATCGTGATGTGATAGACCGGAATACCTTTAAATTGACTCTTCTTGATCAGCCCAAGGAACCCGTTATAAAGCGGCTGCTCCTGTTCAAGATTCGGATCGCGATGGTAGTGCGGGGTCGTTGTGATCACACACAGCTGATGCCCGTATGCTTTCAGATCCTCGGCTATTCCCGATATAATATGTGCCGTTGACACATTATCGGGGCTGAAGATCAGACTGAGAATGAGAACCCTTGACATAGTCAAAACTCGGCGCTTCGCCACCCGCCGCCTTTGTCGATTAGCCTAAAACCAGAAAGAGAACGCAACCGCTCACTGCCGAAAAGATCCGGCTACACCCGCCGCCACTCTCAGGGCCGATTAACGAGCGAGAAAACCCTTGGAGCGTGGGCTTGTACAAGCACCTGAACACGGCGGCACAAGCCATTCACACCGTGTAACCCCTCAACAACTGCCAGAAGAAGAACCAGTGAAGCCACACGGTCGAGACGATGATGTAATTGGCCCCATTCCCCGACATACGCATGCACGACGGCAGCCACCGCCTCGTGAGCGACCAGAATCAGCAAGCTTCTCCGGCCCAGGTAGGCGAGAGGCACCAGCATCACAGACTTCGTCACCTCTAAAAACCGACATATTGAAAATACAATCGCCGTCCCCAGTGTTCCGGTCAACAAGAAAACGGCCGCACACCCCAGGCGATTGCTGTTCATGTCGACACGCCCGTTCCACAACGCTAACGGAAGGAAAAGCACGGCAAAAAGTCCCGCCGCCAACACGAACTTCCAGCCTCGCACATTTTCCCACTTCACCTGTCTGCGGAACAGCATTCCGATGAGCAGAAACGACACGCCCATCGGCACGCCATTCAGTCTATACGGCAACCCCGGCCATTGGCAAGAGGAGCTAAGCTGAGCCATCATCAACCACGCAGCCAGGGCGAGCAGCTGTCGCGTCCAGCCTGTCAACCTGCTCAAAGGGATCGCGACAACCGATGTTGCAAACAGACAGGGAAGAAACCACGAGGTTTCGATAACAGGCAACGTTCCTAAAACGGTTGGCAACAGCGCCTCTCTACAGGGGCGCCCATCCAGGCACACGGGAACCTGACTCCCTGAAAAGCACACCAGCAGCAAGAGCATCAACGCAGAATAAACATAGTAGGGAACCAGCAGCCCTTTTGCCTTTGCCCAGATCACTTCACCGGCTGACCTTGACGAATTGAAAAGATACCCGGTGACAATAAAGAAGAGCGGAACATGAAACGCATAAATGAGACACCTGACCGTGGGGGAAAATGCCATGTGCCCCAGAACGACGAAACCCATGCCGACTCCGCGCACCGCATCAAGCCAGACCATGCGCGAGGGAGTCCGCCCGTCCTCTTGCCCGCGCACACGTCCGCCGTTACTTACGCTTTCCATGATCCTTCACATCTTTCATCCGCCACGTGTCGCCCCAAAAGCCAAAGATTTCCTTCAAATACCACGCACTCCGATCGAGCATGTTGGCGCTCGGCAACCAACGCGCAACGCTACCCCAACTCAATGGTGCAGCCGCTCCCTGATTTCCATACAGCGCCTCATGATCCGTAGCGACCGGGAACACCGGGACACCGAGCGTCTTGAAAATCATTTCGGCACGCCGCATATGATAGGCGGATGTTACTAACAGGGCATTTTTAAACCCATACTTTTGCATGAGCGCCTTCGTGTAAAGGCCGTTTCCAATCGTGTTTTCAGCCTTATTCTCAACACGAATCGCAGAAGCGGGAACACCCAACTCCTTCAAGAGCCGCACGGAGGCTCTATCCTCCGCACAACCCGTCGGCATGATCACAGGTGCCTTGCCGGCATGGTAGAGCCGAGCCGCATGCCACACCCGATCCGCACCCGCGAACATTTCAGGGTATATGCACGCCCCATGCGGCGCCCCCATAGCGCCCCCCAACAACAGAATCACGTCTGCTTTGGGCACCTTCTCCATCGGCAGCGGAGGGTATTTCGATTCAAGCCATGAGCCCATCGCTCTCGGCACGCCATCCGTGCCCCAAACGAAAAGCCAACACAAACTCAGCGCAAACAACCACTTTGTTGTTTTCGGCCTATGCAGAAAATGACAAAGCACAACCAAGAACAGTCCCAAGACGAACGCCGTCAACGGACAAATCAGCCATGTTAAAAAAGCAACCATACGAAGAGAAGGCCCGGATTGATTGAGGTGAGTGGTGAGTGGTGAGTGGTCGAGTGCTTCTGGAAGACCCCCATTCGATCTCTGCGATTCCCGACTCACCAACCCCAACCGCTCCAGCACATCCGAGCGCTCGATTTTAGGCAGGTAATGGTGAAGAACCTCAAACATGGGGCTGCCGGTCTTGATCACACGGTCCGGAGGCAAGCCCTCTCGCAGCAAATACTCGCGGGAAATCGAACTATACGGCATATTGATGTCGCTGATGTGGTCGACGATCTTGCGGTTGATCTCTTCCGGCACACGTTGATCAAAACAGCGGTTACCCGCCTCCATATGAAAGACCGGGATTTTGCGTCGTTTGGCCGGATAGGCGGCCAGACAACTGTTGGTATCTCCAAGAACCAGCAACGCATCCGGTTTGACCACCTCCATCAGAGCATCCGCCTTGGCAATAATGTTACCGACTGTCTCACAGGCGGTCCTGCCGACAGCCTCGAGAAAGTGGTCCGGCTTACGAAGCTCCAGATCATCGAAGAAGATCTGATTCAACTCGTAGTCATAATTCTGGCCGGTGTGGACGAGCAGGTGTTCGAGCGAACGGTCTAACGCTGGGAGCACACGTGATAAACGAATGATCTCAGGGCGGGTTCCGACGACGGTGAGCACTTTGAGTTTTTTCATGGGGAGTGGTGAGTTGTGAGTGGGGAGTGGTGAGTGGGGAGACGTGGGTCGTGAATAGTGAGTCGTGAGTCGTGAATAGTGAGTCGTGGGTCGTGAATAGTGAGTGGCTTGATCGACAAGGTCAGTCTTCACGTTGCGCGTTGTTCAAATAACGAATGTAAGCACTCAGAAGTCGAACCGCTTTCTCAGCCAACACACGGCCCTCCATTAAAATGTCGTCAGGAATCATGTTTTCGTCATTTCCAGTGATCAGATGGTCCAGGACCTCTTTGCATGACCCCCTCGCAATGCGGCAAAACTTGGCATTGTCCAAATAGTTAAACCGGCCATCCCCCTCCGCGATATTTGCCGTTGTAGATCTGGCAGCACGAAGGAGTTGATCTGTCAACCGATACCGCTCCTCCGGCGACACTAGGGGCACGACCTTTTTCACCACAAACATTCGAAGTTCTCGGCATGCCTTCCAGCATTCCAGTTGCTCGAAATTCTGCGCATGGCTTTCATTATTTCCCGGCATGAGATCTCCCGCTGCAAGGGGAATTAGTGAGTGGTGAATAGTGAGGTGAGTGGTGAGACGTAACGTTCGAAGGTATCAATTCCAGAACCACTCCCCACTCGACCACTCACACTTTCTCAAAAAAAGTATCCGGACGCTCGGGATCGAACGGTTCGTTGGCCCACATAACGGTTACCATCTCCGTATCACCAAGGTTCTCGATGTTGTGCGTGTAGCCGGGAGGTATTTCCACGACCTCCAACTTCTCCGATGAAACAAAATATTCCAGCACCGCACCTTCACCTACTTTACGGAAACGAATCACTCCACGTCCGCTGACGACCAGGAATTTCTCATGCTTCGTGTGGTGCCAATGGTTGCCCTTGGTGATTCCGGGCTTTGATATGTTGACCGAAACTTGACCGCGCTCCGGCGTCTTAAGGAATTCGGTAAAACTGCCGCGCGCGTCAACATTCATTTTGAGCGGGTAACTGAACTTATCCGCAGGCAGAGAGGAAAGATACGTGGCATAGAGCTTTTTCGTAAACGGGTCGGCTTGATCGGGCACCTGCAAATCCGTTCGGCTCGCCTTGAACGCATATAACAACTCGGTTATCTGGCCCAGAGTCCGCGTATAACTGGGAGTGACCTCTTTGTGAAGACAGGGTTCGGAAGTGTCGGAAACGCAGAGACGCGGAGGCGCAGAGGCGGTGGAAGGAGAAAGGACCGAGAGAAACTCGTTTACCACATCGTCCACATAGACCAGGGACAGAGAGGCCTCGGGATCACGGACCTGAATCGGCAGATCATGAGCAATGTTGTGGCACCAGGTCGCCACCGCAGAGTTGTAGTTCGGGCGGCACCATTTTCCGAATACGTTCGGGAGTCGATAGATGAGCGAGAACTGAGAATTTGAAACGCAGAGACGCAGAGACGCAGAGGAGGAGGAGGGAAGTGCGGCACATTGTTGCGCATAGGTTTCTACGGCTTGCTCAGCCAAGCGCTTGCTGTGGCCATAGGGGTTATCCAGACTGGCCTGAACGCTAGAGGAGAGAACCAGGAGCGGCGTGCGGCGGAGAGACAGAAGCCGATCACAGAGAGACGTGGTGAAATCAGCATTGCCCGTCTTGTAGTCCTCCGTATTTTGAGGACGGTTGACACCGGCCAGATGGAAGATCACGTCAACGGCAGCAAGAGATTGCTCCAACTCCTGCGGCGTATTTTCGACATCGTAGCGGTACAACTGGACATCGGAGATTCGAGCGAAGGATGCGCAGAGATTACGCCCGATGAAACCATTTGCACCGGTAACCAAGATTTTTTTCATAAGACTGCTTTGGGTCATTGTGGATTTGAATGCAAGCTTGGCCGCATCTTCTAAAGCGGACTTGCGCCCGCAACCCATGTATTCAGAATTCAGGAGTCAGAATAAAATGCGTTGCGGGAGCCGCGCTTTGTCGATCATCCCATTCTGAATCCTGAATACTTCCAAGACAACTTGTTACTTATTGGCGTTGTTGGTTTGTAAGGAACTCTGGATGCGGGATAAAACCGAGTTGCAGCAAATGATACATAATGAAACAAAATGATACACGAAAAGGGTGTGTCTCATAACCGTAAAGATCGCGTCAGGCGGGTACAACACCAAACAAAACGCCCCAACAAAACTCCTAACTAGCTATCCATCAGCACTTTACATTTGTTATTACGGAGCGACGACTTATCCGCCATGTTGATCTTTTGCGTCTTGTGCAAGGAT
>JADHEF010001295.1_pt1 | contig 16417 bp, 14 predicted proteins | sample 8952391 | NCBI WGS metagenome assembly JADHEF01 (sample SAMN16124439, study PRJNA663245) | bioreactor sludge metagenome | isolation source: sludge (nitrite) | place: India:Bengaluru | collected 2019-02-28
TGGGCTACATCGGCTGGCACGGCGATGCCGACACCGCCATCGCCATCCGCACCGCCGTCATCCAGGACGGCCACCTGTACGTGCAGGCTGGCGGCGGCGTGGTCTACGACTCCAACCCTGATCTGGAATGGAAGGAAACCATGAACAAGGGCCGCGCCCTGTTCCGTGCCGTGGCCCAGGCGGCCAAGGGGTTGTGAGGCCATGTACGAGCACATTCCGGCTGCGCTGAAGCACGGCTTCCGCAACGATTACAGCGAAGGCGCGCATCCGCGCCTGCTGCAGGCGCTGGCCGCGGCCAGCGCCGAGCAGAACCGCGGTTACGGATTGGACGCGCATACCGAGCGCGCCATTGCCCTGATCCGCAGCGCTTGCGCGCAAGCGGCCGCCGACGTGCACCTGCTGGTCGGCGGCACCCAGACCAATCTGGTCGCGTTGGCCGCCTTCCTGCGCCCGCACCAGGCCGCCATCGCCGCCGTCACCGGCCACATCGCCACCCACGAAACCGGCGCCATCGAGGCCACCGGCCACAAGGTGATCACCGTGCCGGCAACGGACGGCAAGCTGACGCCCGAGGCGATCGTCCCGGTGCTGGCCGAGCATGCCAACGAACATCTGGTGCAGCCGCGGTTGGTGTACGTCTCGCAGAGCACCGAGCTGGGCACGGTCTATTCGCGCGCGGAGCTGGCCGCGCTGTCGGCGTTTTGCCGCAAGCATGGCCTGTTGCTGTACGTGGACGGCGCCCGTCTCGGCGCTGCGCTCGCCGCGCCCGGCAACGACCTGTCGCTTCCGGAACTGGCCACGCTGGCCGATGCGTTCTACATCGGCGGCACCAAGAACGGCGCCTTGATCGGCGAGGCACTGGTGGTGGTCAACGACGCGCTCAAGCCGGACCTGCGCTATCTGATCAAGCAGCGCGGCGCGCTGCTGGCCAAGGGCATGGTGCTGGGCACGCAGTTCGCCGGGTTGTTTGCCGAGGGGCGGGTCGAGGGGAGCCTGTTTCTCGAATTGGCCGCGCATGCCGTTGCGCAGGCCACGCGCCTGCATGACGGGCTGGCCGCGTACGGCGTGCGCTTCCTCGTCGATTCACCGACCAACCAGCTGTTCCCGGTGTTGCCGCTCGCCGCGGTCGAGGCGCTGGAAACGGATTACGCCTTCGAACGCTGGCTGCCGCCGGATGCCCACGGCAACGTCGCGATCCGTCTGGTCACCTCGTGGGCCACCCCGCCCGCGGCGGTGGATGCCTTCCTCGCCGATGCCGCCGCGCGGCTTGCGCCGGGCGCCGCATACCCGATCCGCACGGCCGCCGCGCCGTTACTGGAGCGCTGAGCATGCTGCTGATGATCGAAAAATAGCATCGGCATCCAGGGTAGTCCGGAGCAATCCAGCGGCAGCGACAAAACCCCTTAAAAATAGGCTCGAAGTGTCCATCCTTGTCCGAGGGTGTTCATGGCAAGCCAGGAAAATTGCGGGTATCGTTGCGGGTATCGAAGCCGGTACCCGCACATGCCGCTGACTGACGCGAAGATACGAACCGCCAAGCCCGCATCCAAGTCCACCAAGTTGGCGGATGGAGGCGGGCTCTATCTGGAAGTGCGCCCGACGGGCGCCAAGTTGTGGCGCTACCGCTATCGCATCGCCGGCAAGGAGAACGTTTTCGCCATCGGCGAATACCCTGCGGTATCGCTGGCGGATGCCAGGGGCGAGCACGTCCGTGCACGTGCGCTTGTCGCAGATGCTGTCCATCCATCGCACAGTCGCAAGGTCGAGCGGCTGTCGAACTTGGTGGCGAACGCCAACACGTTCGAGGCCGTGGCCATCGAGTGGGTTGCGAAGAAATCGGCGAACTGGACCGCGTACTACCACCGCCAGGTAGAGAGTGTCCTACGGGCTGACGTCTTCCCTCATGTTGGGAAGCTGCCGATTCGCAGGGTCACTGCGGCGCACTTGTTGGAGATCGTCCGCCGCGTTGAAAAGCGGGGAGCTGCGACGATTGCGTTGTTGATACGGCAGTGGTCTTCGGCCATCTTCCGCTACGCGGTGGCTACGCTCCGTGCTGACGGTGATCCGGCCGCAGCGTTGCGCGGGGCTGTTGAACGTTCCAAGGTCGTCCATCACCGACCTCTATCGCGCACGCAGATTGCGCACTTCGTGGATGAGCTAGGCAGGTACGGCGGCTACCGCACGACGGTGATCGCCTTGCGTCTGATGCTCCTGACCTTCGTGCGTACAGTGGAGCTTCGCAAGGCCCAATGGAGTGAGTTCGATTTGGATGATGCTGAGTGGCGCATTCCCGCTGAGCGAATGAAGATGCGGGAGCCGCACATCGTGCCGTTGTCAAAGCAGGCGGTGGAACTGCTTCAGGAACTGAGAACCTATACGGGTGGGCGTGGCCTCTTGTTCCCGAACTATCGACGGCCAAACGAGTGCATGACCGCTACCACGTTGAACCGGGCGCTTGAGCGCATGGGGTTCAACGGCAAGGGCGGCATCGGATTCTCGGCTCATGGATTTCGAGCCACCGCGTCGACCATTCTCAACGAGCTCGGCTACCGTGCCGACGTGATAGAACGGCAACTTGCACATGCCGAGCGGAACAAGGTTCGTGCGAGCTACAACCAGGCGGAGTACCTCGGTGAGCGTCAGGTAATGATGCAGGACTGGGCGAACTTCATCGACGGTTTGCTGAAGAAGACCAAGCACGGCGGCGGTGCGCACAAGTCATCGTCAAAAGCCGCTTGAGCGGGCTTGGCTTGAGTCGGTCGCGGCATCGTTGCCAGGCTGGTCGTCGGGCCTGGCGGGCGCTTAGGCAAGTTTGATTGGCGCTGTGCGCCATGCTGAATACAGGGAGAAAGCGATGGATGCGGGGACATTGACGGATCAGCATCGCCGCGTGCGAGATGGTCAGCCGGAACCGTTGCGCGTCCGCATCCATCGTGCGATCAGCTGGCTGACGCGGGCAGAGCAGGAGACGGACGATCCCGATGCCCGCTACATCTTCCTGTGGATCGCCTTCAACGCTGCCTACGCCAGTGAATTCGGCTTCGAGCAGGCCGAGCGTCAGCGGGTGAAGCAGTTCATCGACAAACTGCTTGGGCTCGACGCTGAGAACAAGCTCCACCACGCGCTGTTCAGTCAGTTCAGCGGCCCTATCCGCATGCTGGTTGAAAACAAGCATGTCTTCGAGCCGTTCTGGCGTGCGCTGCGCGAGCATGACGGCAGCGGTGCTTGGGAGGCTTCGTTTGTTTCCAGCAAGAAGGTGGCCATGAAGGCCTTGATGGGCACGGAAACGGGTACGTTGCTCTCCATCGTGCTGGACCGCCTCTATGTGCTCCGGAACCAATTGGTGCACGGCGGGGCCACGTGGGGCGGGAAGACCAATCGGGCGCAGGTGAAGGATGGCGCAGCGATCCTTGGGACGCTGGTGCCGATCATGCTTGAGGTGATGATGCAGGCCGTGGGCGACGAGTTCGAGGCCATCTCATACCCAGTGGTCTAGCGGTGGTAACGTCGGCACGCCACAGAGCGAACGCCAAGGCGAGCATGAGGCGACGCTAGGTGTCGCTTCAATCCGGATGATGGCATGGAGAAAAGGGGCTGTCTCCATGACTATCTCGATTAAAGAACTGCGCAAAACGGGTGGTTTGTCGTCGGCCGAGGCTGATGTGCCGGCCATCGTCCGCCTATGGATGCTGCGTTGCCTCGTGCCGCTGCGTGGGTACCAGAGGCTGGTGCAGAAGGAACGCCTGGACGACGACGACGTTGCCAGAGCTGTTGGCTTGGGAGACTGGGTCGACAAGCAGGATGAGGAGTTCGATCAACGTGCGGTGACCGCACGCTTGCGAGTTCTTCATCGCGACTTCGAGCGCGTGGCGGACGACTGCAGCTGGCCACCGAACCTTACACGCAATATCAAGCGCCTGGCCAAGTTTACCAGCCTGAACGAGATCGAGCAGGCACTGATTGGCTTTGCCGTCATGGTGCATAGCGAGAAGCATCTGGTCGGAGCCCTGCAGTACCTTGAGACTGGTTGCCAGTCCGTGCAGCGGCTGTGCGCCCTTCTTGCCGCCATCCTTTGCCTGCCGGAGACCGAGATAAGGAACGCCTTCAGCGGCCGAAGCGCAATGTCGCGATGCGGCTTGGTGAGGCTGGACATGGACGACTTCGTCGACATCAAGGATCGGCTGAACCTGATCTCAAGAAACTTTGTGGCAGTCATGCTTGACGGTGAAGCGGACCCGGCGGTGCTGCTCCGTGGTCGTGTCGAGCTTGCTTCCAAGGCGGCTTTGACCTTGGCCGACTATCCCCATCTTGATACCTCGCTGGAGATTCTCGTGCCCTACCTGAAGCAGGTGCTTCGGGAAAGTCGAAAGGGCGTGAACATCTTCCTGCATGGTTCGCCTGGCACAGGGAAGAGCCAACTTGCGCGCGTGCTTGCCGCTGAAGTGGGAAGCGAGTTATTCGAGGTGGCTGATGCGGATGACGATGGCGATCCGCTTGATGCAGAGCGGCGTTTGCGTGCCGTGCGTGCAGGCCAGTGCTTTCTCGCCAGCAGTGGCGCGCTCATCGTCTTCGATGAAATGGAAGACGTGTTCAACGATGGCGGCTTTGCGAGGGCGAGCACGGCCAAGTCGCACAAAGCGTGGATGAACCGCCTGCTTGAAGAGAACGCGGTGCCGACGCTGTGGTTGTCCAACCGGGTCGATGACATCGATCCCGCCTTTATCCGCCGCTTTGACATGGTGGTGGAGGTTCCTGTCCCGCCCAGGACGCAGCGCGAACGCATCGTGCGCGCGCTGTGCGCGGATGCTGTAGATGACGGCGTCGTTCGGAGACTCGCGCAGGAGGAAAAGCTTGCGCCAGCGGTGGTCGCGCAAGCCAACGGCGTCATGCGCCGCCTGGGAGCCAGCTTGGCGTGCGAGCAAGCGGGAAAGGTGTTGCTGCACTTGGTGGACAGTACGCTGGTGGCGCAAGGTCACGCCCGCGTCGGTGGCAAGGGAGCGCAACAATTACCCGACATCTACGACCCGGCCTTCATCCATGCCGATGTTGATCTGGCGAGGATCGCCGAGCGACTCAAGGATTCGCGCTCGGCCCGTCTGTGCCTGTACGGGCCACCCGGCACGGGCAAGACGGCCTACGGCCGCTGGCTGGCCGACCAGTTGGACATGCCCCTGATGGTGAAACGGGCCTCCGACCTGATGTCCCCCTATGTAGGCGAGAACGAGCAGAACATCGCCGCGGCTTTTCGCGCGGCCTCAAGCGATGGCGCATTGCTCCTCATCGACGAAGTGGACAGTTTCTTGCGCGACCGGGAAGGTGCCAGCCAAGGCTGGGAGGCTACCCTCGTCAACGAAATGCTGACGCAGATGGAAGCCTTCGAGGGCGTGTTCGTGGCAACGACCAACCTGATGGGTGGCCTCGATCAGGCGGCCCTGCGACGATTCGATCTGAAGGTGAAGTTCGATTACCTGCGACCGCAGCAGGCTGCAGATTTGCTGCGACTGCATGGGGAGCGATTGGGTCTTGCCATACCGGAAGACATCGAGCGACTTGCCGCTAACCATCTCAGCTATGTCACGCCAGGCGACTTCGCTGCTGTGATGCGACAGCAGCGGTTCCGTCCGGCAGCATGCTTCGACGACTTCCTCGTGGCCCTGAAGGATGAGGCGTCGGTCAAGGCGGTTTGCAAGCCGCGTATGGGGTTCATGCACTGATTTGTTGCGAGGCGAATGTTGTCCGACACTTGCCTATGAGACAGTTGAAGTCGATATGGTTTTGTACAGCGGAGGTGATTTGATGCGGTCGAGTATCGCGTGGCTGGATGTGTCAGCCGAGGAGCAACGAAAAGCACGCGAATTCATCGCGCTGTTTACCCAGTCAGAGAGTCGTGACGAACTGGGCATAGGACAAATCCGCGACGCGCTCAGCAACATCCTTTTTCCCGGCACCTCAGTCATCCAGACTCGGGCGCGGTACTTCCTCTATGTTCCGTGGATCTATTTGGAAGGCCAGCGTCGCGGCAAATCCGGGAAAGAGCTGACGAGCTGGGTCGAGGCGCGGGAGCGGCGACTGATTGAAGTGCTGCGGAAGGCCGGCACTTCCGCTGGAGACCTCGCTGGTCTGATCGGAGTGGAGGCGGGAGAACGGCTGAAAGTACTTCCATCAGCAATCTACTGGAACGGACTGATGACGTTCGGAATCCTGCGGCGCGACGTGGCAGCTGAGCAGCTAAGTGCTGAGCGCGCGCGGCATGAGGGCGGCGCGTCGGACGAGCTCGCCGAGCGCGAATCGAGCACGTGGTCGCCTTCGATCCCTCAACCCCCAGTGGGGTACCCTGACCAGCTGGATACAGCATTCGCGTTGCGTCCGGAGGAGGCTCGCTGGTTAGCCGAGCGGATCAATCAAAGTTCGGCAACGCGCGACAGTTTGCTGGCGCGGATTGTCAGCGGCTCTGCGCGCACCTTGGACAACAGTTTTGGCCCTTGGGACGACCCTGCCGGCCTGGTGGACGATCCGGCTTTACGCGCACGGTTGGAGCATGCCGAGTTGTTCAGCCTTGGCATGCATGGGGCGTCGTTGCTCTACAACCTGCTAGTTGCAGAAAGGTACGTGGATCTCGGTTACAACCGCGAACCGAATGTCATCGCGAAGTACCAAGACCTCATCGAGAAATGGGCTGCCGAGTGTACGGGCAACCGGCAGCGCTTAGCCGCCTGGGATAGGGCTGCAATGTGGGACTTGGTGCGCTCGAAGAATACACGTATCGGGTTGCCTACGATCACCTTCGTCGAAAACTGGCTTGGCTACGTCACGAGCGGTCGCGCAATGAACACAGTGGGTGATCCGGCAATACGTAACCTGGTGCGAGAGAGAGAATTGCGCCGTGGCAAGCAGTCGCGCCTCCAGAACGACAAGCTGCTGGCCAACTGGTCGGGCGAGTCGGGTGCGGGGCGCCTGAACTACCGCTGGGGAACAGTTCGCCGGATCGTGCGCGACATTCATTCCGCGTTGGACTTGGAGGCCACGCATGCTTGAGCCCAACGTGCGTTCGATCCTGCTGGACGAACTGCGTCCGCCAGAGGGCTTCCGGCTCGATGTTGCCGTCGCCACGACATTCACGCTCAGTCTCGTCGCCGCAGTGGTGCCGCCGCTGGCCTTCGCATCAGCACAGCTGCAAGGAACGTCCGATCCAATTGCGGCGCTGGAAGCGATACGCTCCTCGGCTGACCGTATGGACATCTTTTGCCAGGTCGGGCAGATCGGCGTGCCAACCAATGCCCCGGACCTGGTCGCATTTCTGGAGACGATGATCCACGAAGTAAAGGCGCCCCGTTCTGGGTACCTGTTCCACCCGAAGATCTGGGCGCTGCGCTTCATCGCGGATGATGGCGAAACGCGCCACCGGTTGGTCGTGCTCACCCGCAACCTGACCAACGACCATACGTGGGACGTCGCGGTCCGGCTTGACGGTCAGATGCGTGGCGGGCCGAAAGCCGTGAACCGTCCGGTCGCCGAACTCATCCGGACGCTTCCCGACCTCGTCGTCCACACGCCACTTCCTGCTGAGCGTCGGGATCGGATCAATGCCCTCGCTGAGCAGTTTCGCCGTGTGGAATGGGAAGGCCCCGAGGATGTTCGCCTGGAGGCGTTCCACGTATTCGGCATCCCGTCGATTCAGACCGAGCCAGACTTCTCAGGCTACAAACACCTCGTGATTTCTCCGTTCATCAAGGATGATGGCTTGGACATGGTCACGGCTGACAAGTCGTCGGAAAACATCACGGTCATCTCGCGCGTGCATGACCTCGACCAACTCTCGCCTGAGTGGGCTGGGTCGATAAGCAGCTTCCAGCTGACGGGAAGCGCGAACCTCGACGATGACGAGGGCAAGGCCGACCCTGAGCAGCTCACCGGACTGCACGCGAAGGTCTATGTCGCCGAGCGCAACCGCCGTGCGTACATCTTCATTGGCTCCGCCAATGCCACCGGGCCTGCGTTTTATGGCAACGTCGAAATCCTCGTCGAAATGTCTGGCGGGGCGAGCAAAGTTGGCGTCGACAGCATCCTTGGAAAACGGGACGACAAGGGGGCGTTGCGGGCGATGCTTGATGAGTACCCGGCCGCAGGTGGCGTCGAGGAGTCGGCGCGGGACATTGCACAGCGGGAGCTTGAACGCGTAGTCCGAACAATCGCGGAGATTGGGCACGTCGTCACCATCGGCGATGGCCCCGCGCCCTACGACTTGGCTGTTACTACCAGCGGACCCGTACCGTTGCCCGCAGGGTACAGGGCGAGCCTTCGCCTTCTGACGGTTCCGGGGCAAGCCGTCCAGTTGGAGCCTCCCATAACGGCGCCGCTCAGTGGCACCTTTCCCAACATTCCGCTCGCGGACATCACGCCATTCCTGGTATGGGAGGTGACGAGCCCAGCGAGTATCCCGCCGCGGGGAACCGTAGTTCGCGCGAAGCTCATCAACGAGCCGACTGGCCGCCTGGACGAAATCCTTGCCCGACAGGTCGACTCCCCGGAAAAGTTCTTCCGATTCCTCACGCTCCTGCTCGGCTTCGGTGCCTCCGGCGGCGTCGGAGACGGAACAGTTGCTACTGGCGATGGCGCGGGAGATGCGTTCTTCAGAAACGGCGGGCCTGGGGTGTTCGAGATGGTGGTTCGTGCGCTCGCGGATCGCCCAGAAAGCATCAAGGACCTCGACGGCCTCATTCAGCGCATGGAGTCTTCGGAGCAAGGGCGCCAGATCGCTGGCAAACAGTTCCTCGCGCTCTGGCAGAAGGTGCGCAAGGCGGCGGGTCTGGCCACGGGGGCGACTCGTGGATAATCGTATCCAGAGGTTTGATGCTGACTCGATCATCCGTGGCTTGAAGGGGTTTCAGCGCGACACCGTCGAGCACGTCACCCGTCGGTTTTACGGCCCGTCGGGTTCTCGCCGCTTCCTCGTGGCCGACGAAACTGGGCTCGGCAAGAGCATGGTCGCCCGCGGGGTCATCGCCCGCACGATCGAGAAGCTCCAGGATGATGACTCGGTAGAACGCATTGACATCGTCTATGTATGCTCCAACGCCGAGATAGCCAGACAGAACCTGTCACGGCTGAACGTGTTCCCAGCAAGTGATGATGGTTACAAGCCGGTCGAGAGTGCCAGTCGCCTGACCTTGCTTGCAAAACATGCACGGCATTTCGCTCGCTCAGCTGCTGGGGCCAGCAAGCCGGTAAACCTTGTGTCGTTCACTCCCGGAACATCGTTCGACATGGGCTGGCAGACCGGCACAGCCGAGGAGCGCGCGTTGCTGTTCCTGCTGCTGGAGCCCCAGCTGGTACTTTCAGATGGCCATCAACGTCGAACAGCATTGAATTTGCTCCGCGGTCACGTCGGCACGGTGGAGAGGTTCGAAGGGCGCCTCGCTGATTTGGAGGAGGTACTGGATGGGCAGCCCGATCCGGAGATCGCCCGAAAATTCATTGAGCTGGCCGGTGAGGCCGGGCTGATCGAGAAGACCCGAGGGCTGATTGCTGAGCTCGGACGCAAGCAGGATCTCCCCGAAGAAATGCGCAAGCGGGCGACCCAGCTCATTGGTGCGCTTCGCAGTGAGCTCGCCAGGGCAAGTGTTGAGACGCTCAAACCCGATCTTGTCATCCTCGACGAATTTCAGCGTTTCCGAAACCTGCTGGTGAAAGGCAGCGATGCCGGAGAGCTGGCACACAACTTATTCGAGTACGGCACTGCAAAGGTGCTGCTGCTTTCCGCGACGCCGTACAAGCCGTTCTCCTATGCCGAAGAGCGTGAGGACGACCACTACCGCGACTTCAAGCAGACTCTGGAGTTCCTTGCCGGAGGCGGCGCCCAGCTCGACATCGACGAAGTGCAGGCGACATTCGCCAAGTTCCGTGATGCCGCCACCGCTGGCGAACAGACTTCCGAGTTGACCAAAGCGCTGCGTCGGAAGCTGATCGCCGTGATGTCGCGCAACGAGCGATCTGATTTCGGGAGCACTAACCGCCTGATCGAGATGGTCGCCAAGAGCGAAGTCGAACCGGAGGATTTATCGGACTTCGCAGCGCTGCGGAAGCTCGCGGTGCATCTCGGTGCGCCGATGACGATCGAGTATTGGAAGTCCGCTCCATATTTCATCAACTTTTGTGACACTTACCAGATCGGACGTGATGCCAGAGCTGCACTCGACGACGAAAAACGGCACGGAGACCTCCTGCCCTTGTTGCAGGGAACCCAGCGCCTGTCGCCTCGTAGTGTGAGAAAGCGGAAGAGGATCGACTACGGCAACGCCCGCATGCGTGCCCTTGCAGACGTTACCGTAGATGCTGGCTGGTGGAAGCTTCTCTGGGTGCCGCCGTCGCTGCCGTACCTGACGCCCGGCGGGCCGTACGCAGAACCGTTCGCCAAGATGATGACCAAACGGCTGGTGTTCTCGTCGTGGGCGGCCACGCCAACCGCGGTCGCATCGTTGCTTAGCCACTCAGCGGAGAACCACATCTATTCGGCCTTGAAAGCTGACCCCGCCCAGCGGATTGCGTCACGCCTCCGGTATCGGGTCGAGGCAGGACACGCGGCAGCGATGACAACGCTTGCCCTGTTCTGGCCCATGCCGGGGCTCGCCGAGCAGGCCGATCCGCGCGTACTCGCACGCGATCCAGGGACGCCACTCGATGAGACGACTGCGCGGGCTGAGGTGGCCGGCCGGCTTAGCGATCTGCCGAGTGGCCCAACCCAGCACGGCACAGCAGGCGAGGCTTGGTACTGGATCGCAACGCTTTGCCGCCCCGACTCCCGGCCAGACGGCGTCGGCAACCCTGCCGAACACATGGGCAGCGGCAGCGCTGGAGACAGCGAGGACGAGCGCGAGTCTTCGCAGATCGCGGCGCACGTCATGCGGGCGCTCAACACCAGCATGGCTGATCCCGATTTGCCGCCGCTTCCGCCAGATCTTGCCGAGACCGTCGCCAGTCTTGCCCTTCACTCACCGGCCAACATCGCGTGGCGCGCGCTCGGCAGGATCGCCGATAGTCAGGCCAATGTCACACAGGCTGGTATCTGGCGCGCTGCTATCGTTCTGGCCGAGGGTCTGCGCAGTCTGTTCAACCGGCCTGAAAGCACGCTTCTTCTGCTCAGCATGTTCCCCGAGACCAACGAGCCGTACTGGCGGAAGGTTCTGCGTTACTGCGCCTGGGGGAATCTGCAGGCTGTCCTTGATGAGCACATGCATCACTTCTACAGCGACAAGGGATCGCCAGCCCTCACCGACAAAGACCTCTTCAGCTACGCAGAGACCATCGCTGCGACGATGGGCCTGCGCGTCGCCCAGTACAGCGCGTTCAACCCGCTCGATGCCAACAGTCCGATGCGGTTCGGTTGCCGGTTTGCGCTGCGCTACGGCGGCAAGCGAGAGTCCGAAGAGGACGCGCGCATGCCTGAGGTGCGTGAGGCGTTCAATAGTCCGTTCTGGCCGTTCGTCCTCACCACCACCAGCGTCGGCCAGGAAGGTATCGACTTTCACCGCTGGAGCCACTCCGTCGTGCACTGGAACACGCCGGCGAACCCGGTGGATTTCGAGCAACGTGAGGGGCGTGTCGACCGCTATGCCGGGCACGCGATCCGTCGCAACCTCGTGGCGAAGCACGGCGCAGAGATATTGCGCAGCGCAGAGAAGGACCCGTGGAAGGCTGCCTTCCGTCTCGGTCTGGACGAACAGGAGCGCTACGGCGAGTTCGCGCCATGGTGGGTCTACCCAGGCCCGGCGAAGATCGAACGTATCGTCATGCCGTACCTGCTAAGCGTCGACAACGAGCGCCTCGCTTCACTGAAGCGGGATGTGGAGCTCTACCGCTTGACGTTTGGGCAGCCCAGGCAGGAAGACATGCTCGAACTGCTCAAACGGCGTTTCGAAGGCGAGTCGGAGGAGGTGCGGCGTGGGCTTTTGCTTGATCTTCGCCCACCAGCCTTCTCTGATGCGTGGAGCTTGGATTGAGAATCAGCTTTAGTCGTGGAAGTCAGCGCTCGTACTACGCATGCACCCAGACTTGGAACAGGCTTTGTATGACCGGTATCCCGCGATTTTCTCTGGCCGCCACGCTGCCCAGCGAGAGCGGCATGGCGTGGGGATGCATGGTGGGGGACGGCTGGTATGCCTTGCTGGAGGACTTATGCAGCAAGCTTCAACGGGAAACCGATCAGCGCGGCGCGCCGCAGGCGGTGGCCGTGCAGGTGAAGGAAAAATTCGGCAGCTTGCGCTTCCGCGTGTGGGAGGCGTCGCTGCGCCAGCGCGTGTGGATCAGGCGCGCCGGAGAGGCCTCGATGCATACCTGCGAGGTATGTGGGCAGCCCGGATCACGCGCCCATGGTTCGGAGAGTGGGGTAAGGATCCGTTGCGACCAGCACACCGGCCCCGATAGCCGTTGCCCATGAAAACCCGGCCCTCAACAACGCAAGCGTCGTCCGGGGCAGCCTTGTTTCTGGATGACGAACGTTTTCCGCCCAATGATGGTCGCGACTGGGTCATCGTGCGCTCGGTGGCCGAGGCGCAGGCGTGGATACAGGCCCATGGTTGTCCGGGCTACCTGTCCTTTGACAATGATCTGGGCGAGAACGCCCCTGAAGGCTGGCGGCTGGCCCAGTGGCTCATCGACCAGGATGTGCAACGCCCCGGAATCATCCCGGAGAACTTTGCGTATGCAGTCCACAGCCAGAATTGCGTACGTGCGCTGGACATAACGGTGCGGTTGGTCCGTTACCTCGCATATAGGGACCAACTACGAACTGCATAAGTCTCCGTGGTTGTGGGGTTCGATTGAAAAAATCTTCAGGCACATATCACCCCCATGAGACAGGGAAGGCTCTGTCTCGCGTGAGGGCGCATCCGCCCTGAGGCGCCCATCGAGGGGAAGAAGCATGATCTCGCAGAAGGCTGATTCGCTGACCTGCGTGCTCGTTGTTGTCGCCACCTTGCTGTTGGGTTTTGCCCGCTGCAGGAGCGACATCTCGAAAGCGCCCTGATCCAACCCACCCACGCGACATACGCCGAAGGCCCGGGCATCCCCCGGGCCTTCGGCGTTTATGCCGCCTCATCAAGAGGAAACGAACATGCATCTGGTCGAAACGATGGCCTATGCCGGCGAGACGCCGTGGCATGGCCTGGGCAAGAAGCTCGAAGCGCAACAGCCCATCGAAGTCTGGAAGGCCAACGCGGGCATGGACTGGTCGATTGAAGACGCCGAAGTCCGCTACGTCACGGGCCAGAATGGCCTCGGCGTGATCCAGGCCTTCCCGGAACAAAAAGTGTTGTACCGCTCGGACTCCAAGGCCCCTCTGGCTGTGGTGAGCAAACGTTTCCAGGTCGTCCAGCCGGGCGAGATTCTGGAGTTCTACCGCGATCTCACCGAAGCGGGTGGTTTCGAGCTGGAAACGGCGGGCGTACTGCGTGAAGGCCGCAAATTCTGGGCACTCGCACGTACCGGCCAAAGCGTCAGCCTGAAGGGTCGTGACCGGGTGGATGGCTACCTGCTGCTGGCGACCGCCTGCGATGGCACGCTGGCGACCACGGCGCAATTCACCAGCGTCCGGGTGGTGTGCAACAACACCTTGCAAATCGCGCTGGGCAATGCCAGCGGGGCCATCAAGGTGCCGCATCGCAGCGCGTTCGATTCCGAAGCGGTGAAGCGCCAGCTCGGCATCACGGTGGCGTCGTGGGATGGGTTCGTGGCGCGCATGAAGGCGCTGGTGGAGCGTCCGCTCGATCCGGACTCGGTGGAAGGACTGCTGCGTCGCGTGCTGACCTACGCGGGTCCGGACGGCAAAGTGTCGGTGGTCAACGAGCAGGCGGTCGCCAATGTCCGTGCCTTGTACGAAGGCGGTGGCCGCGGTGCGCTGATGGCTTCCAGCCGTGGCACGGCGTGGGGGCTGTTGAACGGCGTCACCGAGTTCATCGACCACCATCGCCGGGCACGCAGCGACGATCACCGCCGGGATGCCGCGTGGTTCGGGCAAGGCGCCCAGATCAAGCAGCGGGCGTGGGACGAAGTGATGAAGTTGGTGGCCTGACAGGAGGCATGTCATGGGACTCGACATGTACCTGGAAGCGAAGCTCCACCTGCCGCCCTACAACGAGGAGCTGGCCCCTGTCCGTCAGGCCATCGGCAAGGCCATTGTTACACCCCGCCCACGGAAAAGCCCGACAACGACGCAACCCTGATGGAGATCACGGGCGTGACCGTTCGGGTGGGCTACTGGCGGAAGTTCGATCCTCTGCACCGGTGGTTCGTGAACAATGTGCAGGAAGGCCACGACGACTGCCGGCCCGCCTACGTCGCGCCCGATGTGCTGGCCGAGCTGGAGGAACAGCTCGATCAGGTGGACGACGATCCAGAGTCGGCCAGCGAATACTTCGTCGGCGAGGGCGACGAACCGATGACCGAAGGCGACGTCGACTACACCCTGCGCATCGTGGTGCAGGCGAAGAAGTTGCAGGAACGCGGCTGGGACATCTACTACCGCGCCAATTGGTAACGCCACCTTGAAAAGAAACCACCCACCGCCCGGCTGATGCTTGCGCATCGGTCGGGCCTTTTTATGCCTGGAGGAAACCGATGAACAAGCAAAGCGGAGCCGTGAGGCTGGTTGATACCAAGAAGCTGCCCTACGGGCAGTGGCTCGATGTGCGGCGCAATGGCATCGGCAGCTCGGACGCTGCCGCCGCTGTGGGCCTGTGTCCGTACAAGAGCCAGTTGGAGCTGTGGATGGAAAAGACCGGCCGCACACCGCCGGAAGAAGTACGCCCCGGACAAGACGATCCGCGCTACTGGGGAACCTTGCTGGAGCCGATGGTGGCCACGGCCTACCAGGAGCGCACCGGGCGTAAGGTGCGCAAGCTCAACGCCGTGCTTCAACACCCGACGTTCCCTTACATGCTGGCGAACATCGACCGGGAAATCGTCGGTGTGCCCGACGTGCAAGTGCTGGAGTGCAAAACGGCGGGTGAGTTCGGCTCACGGCTGTGGAAGGACGGTGTGCCCGAGTACGTCCAGCTCCAGGTGCAGCACCAGTTGGCGGTCACCGGCAAAGCTGCCGCCGATGTGGCCGTGCTCCTGTGCGGGCAGCAACTGGAAATCCACCGCATCGAACGGGACGAGGAGGTGATCGCCCGGCTGGTGGTGCTGGAAGCCCGTTTCTGGGAATACGTGGAGAAGGACATCCAGCCGCCAGCGGATGGCAGCGAGTCGTCAGCCAAAGCCCTGCGCAGGCTCTACCGCGGCAATGACACCAGCATGGACTTCACCAGCGATGCCGACCTCGACCGTGCCTTCGATGCCTTGGCGACGCTCAAGGGTGAGCTGGAAGCGATGGAGGATGAGGCCGAATCGCTCAAGCAGGTGATCCAGCAAGCCATGGGCGATGCCAGCACAGCGCGCTTTGCCCACGGCGTCGTGACGTTCAAGCGCTCCAAGGACGGTACCACGCTCGACACCAAACGGCTGATCGCCGAGTGCCCGGATGTGGCTGCCATGTACACCGTGACCCGCCCCGGCTCGCGCCGGTTCGTGCTGTCGCGGACTTCCGATAACGATGAGAGGACAGCGACATGCTGAAAGGTCTGGCAATCACGCCGCCCGTGATCGGGCGGATTTCCATTGGCCGGGTGGTGGAGCGCAACGGCAAGCGCCTGCCGGAGAAGGACGACCAGTTCACCCTGACCAGTCAGGTGCAGGGGCGCGACGGTTGGCTGCTGCATCCGCTGGACGAGAAGCTGCGCAAGGAAGCGGAAGGCCAGAAGCTGCGTTCGATCCCGGTGCGGCTGCTGTTCAACGACCCGAGCCTCAACCTGCGAGCCGACTACTCGCTGTTCGACCGCACCACGGGACGGCCAGTGTGCGTGGGCAACGGCGAGACCTGTCGGCGCACCGGCAAGGAGGGTGTGGCCACGTTGTCCTGTCCGGGACCGGATGCCTGCGCATTCTCGCAAGGCGCCTGCAAGGCCTACGCGCGGCTCAACGTGGTGGTGGGGGACGGTGATGACGATGCGCTGGGCAGCTTCGTGCTGCGCACCACGTCGTTCAACACCATCCGCACGCTGGCGGCGCGGCTGGAGTATTTCAGCGCGGTGTCGGGCGGGCTGCTGGCCTGTCTGCGGCTGGAACTGAAGCTGCGCGGCAAGTCCACCACAATGAGCTACGGCACGCCGATCTACTACGTCGATCTGGTGGTACGCGATGGGCTGACGCTGGAAGAGGCCATCGCCCAGGCGCGCGAACGGGATGAGCAGCGGCGAGCCTGCGGCTTTGTCCAAACGGCACTGGATGAGTCAGCGCGAAAAGGCTTCGCCAATGGTGCGTTCGAGGAGCTGTGGACCGGCCAGCCTTTCGTAGACATCCGGTTGCCATAATTCATGGCAATGAC
>JADHEF010001298.1_pt1 | contig 16392 bp, 14 predicted proteins | sample 8952391 | NCBI WGS metagenome assembly JADHEF01 (sample SAMN16124439, study PRJNA663245) | bioreactor sludge metagenome | isolation source: sludge (nitrite) | place: India:Bengaluru | collected 2019-02-28
CCGCCGGTGCTCGATGCCTTGTTCAGCTTCAACATCGCACTGTCGCTGGTGGTGATGCTGGCGGTGATCTACGTGCAGCGCCCGCTGGACTTCACCATCTTCCCGATCGTGCTGCTGATGACCACGATGCTGCGCCTGGCGCTGAACGTGGCCTCCACCCGCGTGGTGCTGCTGCACGGCCAGAACGGCCCGGAAGCGGCCGGCAAGGTGATCGAGTCGTTCGGCGAGTTCGTGGTCGGCGGCAACTACGCGGTCGGCATCGTGGTGTTCGCGATCCTGACCATCATCAACTTCGTGGTCATCACCAAGGGCGCCGGGCGCATTTCGGAAGTGTCCGCGCGCTTCATCCTCGACGCGATGCCCGGCAAGCAGATGGCCATCGACGCCGACCTCAACGCCGGCCTGCTGACCCGCGAGGAAGCCAAGCTGCGCCGCGAGGAAGTGCGCGAGGAAGCCGACTTCTACGGCGCGATGGACGGCGCCAGCAAGTTCATCCGCGGCGATGCCATCGCCGGCATCCTGATCCTGGTCATCAACCTGGTCGGCGGCCTGGCCATCGGCGTGCTCCAGCACGGCATGCCGGTGGGCGATGCGGCCAGGACCTACACCCTGCTGTCCATCGGCGACGGTCTGGTGGCGCAGCTGCCGGCCCTGCTGGTGTCCAGCGCGGTGGCGATGCTGGTCACCCGCGCCTCGCGTTCGCAGGACATGGGCAAGGCCATGGTCAGCCAGGTGTTCGGCCAGCACCGCGCGCTGGCGATGGCTGCCGGCGTGATCGGCCTGGTCGGGCTGGTGCCGGGCATGCCGAACCTGGCGTTCCTGTCGCTGGCGGCCATTCTCGGTTTTGCCGCATGGAAGCTGTGGAAGAAACAGCAGCAGCCGGCCACGGCCGGCAAGCCCGACCCCGCCGTGGCCGCCGCGGCCGCATCCAGCAACAACGAGCTGACCTGGGACGAACTGCGCCCGGTCGATCCGCTCGGCCTGGAGGTCGGCTACCGGCTCATTCCGCTGGTGGACAAGAACCAGGGCGGCGAGTTGATGTCGCGGATCAAGTCCGTGCGCCGCAAGCTCACCCAGGACCTCGGCTTCCTGATCCCGCCGGTGCACATCCGCGACAACCTCGAACTTGGCGCGGCCAGCTACCGCCTGCTGGTGCACGGGGTGCCGGTGGCCACCGCCGACATCCACCCGGACCGCGAGCTGGCGCTCGACCCGGGCGGCGCGCTCGGCCCGATCGACGGCCTGCCCGGCAAGGACCCGGCCTTCGGCCTGGATGCCGTGTGGATCCTGCCGGCCCAGCACGCCCAGGCCGAATCGCTGGGCTACACCGTGGTCGACCCGGCCACCGTGGTCGCCACCCACCTGTCCACGCTGATCCGTGACCACGCGCCGGAACTGCTCGGCCACGACGAGGTGCAGCAGCTGCTGGCCACGCTGGGCCGCAGCGCGCCAAAGCTCGTCGAAGATCTGACGCCCAAGGCGCTGCCGCTGTCGGTGGTGGTGCGCGTGCTGCAGAACCTGCTGACCGAACGCGTGCCGATCCGCCAGCTGCGCAAGATCGTGGAAGCGCTGATCGACACGGCGCCGCAGACCCAGGACCCGGTACAGCTGACCGCCGCCGTGCGCGCCTCGCTGGGACGCTTCATCGTCCAGGAAATTGCCGGCAATACCGACGAACTGCCTGTCTACACCTTGGCGCCGCAACTGGAACGGGTCTTGCAGGATTCCACCCAGGGTACCGGCGCCGCGCTGGAACCGGGGCTGGCCGAACGCCTGCACCAGAGCCTGGCCGAATGCGTCAACCGGCAGCAGTCCAAGGACGAGCCGGCCGTGCTGCTGGTGCCCGGCCCGGTCCGCGGCGCGCTGGCCCGGCTGGTGCGGCACAGCGTCCCGGCACTGTCGGTGCTGGCCTACAACGAAGTGCCCGAAGACAAACGCCTGAAGCTGATCGGCACGATCAGCTGATGCACCCGAAACACGCAATGGCAAACCAGGACCACACGCGCATGCCCACGATCCGCCCTTCCGCCCCGCCGCCGACCGTCGCCTGCCGTGCCGCCCTGCCCATCCCCCTGTTTTCCACCCCCCGTTTCCGCGCCGAGGCCTGAACCATGAAGATCAAACGCTATTACGCCACGGACATGCGCGCCGCCCTGATCCAGGTGCGGCAGGAACAGGGGCCGGATGCGGTGATCCTGTCCAACCGGGCCACCGCCGACGGCGTGGAAGTGATCGCCGCCACCGACTACGACGAAAACCTCGTGCGCAGCACGCTCAAGGCCTTCGCGCCGCCTCCCGCCCGCAGCGAGACGGCTTCGGCACCGGTGCCTGAACCGGCCCGTTCGCGCGATGCCGCCGCATCCGCACGCACGCGCTCGACGATGCTGCCGCCGGACACCGAGCCGGCCACCGCCCTGACCGGCCGCAATCTGCCGCTGGGCATCCCGGCCGCCGTGCTGCCGCCGCTGGCACGCTGGGTGGGCGCGGGCGATCCGGGCATTGCCCGCACGCCCGACCGCGCCGCCGAACGCCTGATCCGCGCCAGCGCCGAACAAGGCGCGCGCGCGCCCGCACCGCGCCCGGTCTTCGCATCGCCGGCCCAGCCGCGCATCATTCCCTCCGCCGAGGCAACGCCGCCGCTGGCTGGGGATGACCGCAACCCAACTGCGGCCGCGATGGCCGCGAGCGAAACGCTGGCCACGATGGCCGACCCGGCGCCGCAGCGCCGCTCGTCGATGGAGGATGCCGTGATGCTGCGCGAGATGCGCGAAGAAATGGCCGCGATGCGCAAGATGATCGAGCGCGAGCTGAACCAGATCGGCGACGAACGCCTGCGCGGTTCGCCGGCCCGCAACCTGGCCATGGACATGCTGGACAGCTTCGGCTGCTCGCCGGCGGTGGCGCGCCAGATCGCCCAGCGCATCCCGGCCGACACGCCCATCGAGCGCGGCTGGGGCAAGATGCTCAGCCAGTTTGCCCAGCTGGTGCCGCTCAGCGGCGCCGACCCGCTGGACGAGGAAAGCGGCGTGATCGCGCTGGTCGGCCCCACCGGTGCCGGCAAGACCACCACCATCGCCAAGCTGGCCGCGCAATACGCCGAGACCCACGGCACCCGCGACGTGGCGATGATCACCACCGACACCGCCCGCATCGGCGGCCGCGAACACCTGCACGGTTACGGCCGGCAGATGGGCATCGCCGTGCACGAGGTCAACGAGGACGTGTCGTTGCAGGACGCGCTGGCCCGCGTGGCCGGCTACAAGCTGGTGCTGATCGACACCACCGGCATCAGCCAGCGCGACCGCGCCCTGGCCAGCCAGCTCAACTGGCTCAAGGGCGCGGGCAACGTGCGCACGCTGTTGACCATCCCGGCCAACATGCACCCGGCCGACATCGAGGACACGATCAGCCGCTTCGCCCCGGTGGCCCCGGCCGGCGTGGTGCTGACCAAGCTCGACGAAACCGCCCGCCTGGGCGCCGCCCTGTCGGCCATCATCCAGCGCGAATTGCCGCTGCAATGGATCACCGACGGCCAGCGCATCCCCGAGGACCTGCACCTGGCCAGCCGCGCCAACCTGGTGTTGCGCCTGGGCCAGCTGCGCCGCAGCCACGAGGCGCCGGCCCGCGACGAGGACACTGCCCATGCCGCATGAGCCCGGATCCTCTCTCGCGCCACCGGGCCTGCCGGCCGCCGCGGCGCGCAAGCCGATGCATCCGGTGCGCACCCTGGCGGTGACCAGCGGCAAGGGCGGCGTCGGCAAGACCGCCATCGCCACCAATCTTGCCGTGGCGCTGGCCCAGTTCGGCCACAAGACGCTGCTGATGGATGCCGACCTCGGCCTGGCCAACGTCGACGTGCTGCTGGGCCTGTCGCCCGCGCATACGCTGGCCGACCTGGTCGACGGCCGTTGCACGCTCGATGAGTTGCTGGTGCCCGGGCCTGACGGCCTGCTGGTGGCGCCGGCCGCCTCCGGCATCAAGCGCATGGTCGAGCTGCACGCCAGCGAACGGCTGGGGCTGGTGCAGGTATTCGCCGAGCTGCCCTACGAGCTGGACAACATGCTGGTGGACACCGCCGCCGGCATCGACGCCAGCGTGCTGACCTTCTGCCAGGCCGCGCAGGACATCCTGATGGTGGTCTGCGACGAACCGGCCTCGATGACCGATGCCTACGCGCTGATCAAGCTGCTGGTGCGCCAGCACGGCGTCGAACGCATCCACATCGTCGCCAACCGGATCGAGCACCCGGCCGAAGGCTACCGCCTCTACCAGAAGATGCTCTCGGTGTGCGATCGTTTCCTCGGCGGCGTGGTGCTGAACCATCTGGGCAGCATTCCGCAGGACGAATGGATGGTGCGCGCGGTGCGCCAGCGCCAGCCGGTGGTGAAGGCCTATCCGGGCAGCCCCTCGGCCCGGGCGATCTTCGACATGGCCCGCACCATCGCCCGCTGGGGCGCCCCCGAGCGCCTGCGCGGCAACGTCGAGTTCTTCGTCGAACGCATGGTCGACAGGAGCAATTCGTGATGAGCACTCCCAGCGCCGCCTACCAGTCGGTCAAGCGCACGCCGCCGGCCGACTACATCAACCAGCATGCCTCGCTGGTCCAGCGCATCGCCCACCATCTGGCCGCGCGCCTGCCTGCCAGCGTCGAAGTGGACGACCTCGTCCAGGCCGGCATGATCGGGCTGATCGAAGCCTCGCGCAGCTACGACGCCGACCAGGGGGCCTCGTTCGAGACCTATGCCTCGATCCGCATCCGCGGCGCGATGATCGACGAAGTGCGCCGTGGCGACTGGGTGCCGCGTTCGGTCCACCGCCGCGCCCGCCAGGCCGCTGCCAGCGTGCGCGCGATCGAACAGCGCACCGGCCGGGCCGCCTCGCCCACCGAAGTGGCTGCGGCGATGGACGTGTCCGTGCCCGAGTACATGCGGCTGATGGAAGACGCCACGCGCGGCCACGTGCTGAGCCTGGAATCGCACATCGACGACAACGGCGAACCGCGCCTGGCCAGCAGCGGCGGGCCCACGCCCGAAAAGCTGTTCGAACAGGAGGAATTCCGCGAACAGCTGATCGGTGCCATCGGCCAGTTGCCCGAACGCGAGCGGCTGGTGCTTTCGCTGTATTACGAGCAGGAGCTGAATCTGAAGGAGATCGGCGCGGTGCTCGGCGTCAGCGAGTCGCGGGTATGCCAGATCCACGGCCAGGCCATGGTCCGCCTGCGCGGCCGGCTGTCGGTCTACGAATCGGCCGATGCCGGGCTGGAACAGGACTGAAGTCCGGTCGCACGCGGCCGATACCGTATGCTGACAGCCCCTCTGCCGCGCCCTCCGGATGCCGGGGGGCCTCGTACCACGGCGGCGCCGGAAGGCCCCGCCCGCGCCATTCCCGGGAGTTTCCAGAAGTGAACCTGAGCAAAGACATGCGGATCCTGATCGTGGACGATTTCTCGACGATGCGTCGCATCGTCAAGAATCTGCTCAACGATCTGGGATACACCAACACGGCCGAGGCCGACGACGGCACCACCGCCCTGACTGCGCTCCACCAATCCCACTTCGACTTCGTCGTCACCGACTGGAACATGCCCGGCATGACCGGCATCGACCTGCTCAAGGCGATCCGCGCCGACGACAAGCTCAAGCACCTGCCGGTGCTGATGGTCACCGCCGAAGCCAAGCGCGAGCAGATCATCGATGCCGCCCAGGCCGGCGTGAACGGCTACATCATCAAGCCCTTCACCGCGCAGACGCTGGAAGAAAAGCTGGCCAAGATCTTCGAGCGCTTCGGCGCCACCGCCTGAGCGCGCCGCCATGGATACCGCCCACGCCCCTGTCACCCCGCAGGAACGCCGCGCCGCACTGGTCGAACACCTGCGCGTGGCACTGGACGCCTTCGAGCGCGGCGACGAAACCACGCTGCGCCAGAAGATCGACACCCTCGTGGCCTGGCGCGCCCGGCCGCTGGTGGAAGGCCTGCGCCGGCTCTCGCGCGAACTCGGCGACGCGCTCGGCAACCTGCCCGCACCCGAAGGCGCGTCGGCCGAGGACGTATCCACCGACGAGCTGGAAGACGCCTGCGCGCGGCTGGACCACGTGGTCGTCACCACCGAACAGGCCAGCCACCGCACGCTCGACCTGGCCGACCGCTGCCGCGCACTGACCGACACCCTCAAGACCGCCGGCCCGCTCGATCAAGCGCAGGCGCAGGCCGTGGCCGAGCTGCGCGCCAACCTGTCCGAGCTGGTGCTGGCGCAGAGCTATCAGGACCTGACCGGGCAGATCATCCGCCGCGTCGCCACCATCCTGCGCCGGCTCAACGAAAACTTCGCCTCGCTGGGGCTCAAACCGCACGCCGAGCCGGTCGAATCCGGCAAGGGGGCTTCAGATTTGGCCGGCCCGGCCGTTGCTACTCTGGACCACGATGCGTTTTCCCAGAACGATGCCGACGAACTGCTCTCCGGCCTGGGCCTCTGACCCGGCCCGCCTTTCCATCCCGTCCCGCCTTCCTGCCGGAGCCCGCGCATGAGCGGCGTGACCCCGGAGATCGCCGCCGACTTCCTCGTCGAAGCACAGGAAATCGTCGACCGGCTCGGCGAGCAGCTGGTCGAGCTGGAACACGCCCCCGAGGACGCCGACCAGCTCAACGCGGTGTTCCGCGGCTTCCACACGCTCAAGGGCGGCGCCGGCTTCCTCGGCATCCAGCCGATGGTGCACCTGTGCCACGCCGCCGAGGATTCGCTCGGCGCGGTCCGCTCCGGCCAGGTGCACATGAGCGCGCGCCATTTCGACGCCGCGCAACAGGCGCTGGATTACCTGCAGCAGATGATCGACGCGGTCGGCGCCGGCACCGAGCCGGAGGATGCCCCGGCCGAGTTGATCGCCCAGTTCGACGTGACCGGCAACGCCAGCCCGGCCCCCGTCGCGCTGCCGCCCACGCCGATGCCGGCAGCACCCGCTGCGCCGGCCGCCTCGGCCAGCGGTGGCGGCGAGCTGATCACCGAAGACGAATTCGAGGCCCTGCTCGACCAACTGCACGGCCCCGCGCCGCATGCCGCTGCTCCCGCCGCAGCCAAACCCGCCAGCGGCGACATCACCGAGGACGAGTTCGAAGCCCTGCTCGACCAGCTCCACGGGCCGGTCAAGCACGCCACGCCCCAGCCCGCCGCCGCACCGGCAAGGCCGGCAACCCCGCCACCGCCACCCGCACCGAAACCGGCCGCCAAGCCCGCCGCTCCCGCCGCGCGCCCGGTGGAAGCCGAAACCACGGTGCGCGTGGACACCAAGCGGCTGGATGCCATCGTCAACCTGGTCGGCGAGCTGGTGCTGTCGCGCAATCGCCTCAAGACCCTGCGCGCGCGCATCCAGGACGAGGAGCTGCACCGCGCGGTCAGCAACCTGGACATCGCCACCGCGCGCCTGCAATCGGCGGTGATGCGCACCCGCATGCAGCCGGTCAGCAAGGTGTTTTCGCGCTTCCCCAAGGTGGCGCGCGACGTCGCCCGTTCGCTGTCCAAGGAAGTGGACCTGGAGCTGGTCGGCGCCGAGACCGAGCTGGACCGCAACCTGGTCGAGGCGCTCAATGATCCGCTGGTGCACCTGGTCCGCAATGCCATCGACCACGGCGTCGAGCTGCCCAGCGTGCGCGAGAACGTCGGCAAGCCCCGGCTCGGCCACGTGCGCCTGTCGGCCCAGCAAGAAGGCGATTACGTCACCATCGAGATCCGCGACGACGGCGCCGGCATCGACCCCGAGCGGCTGCGTTCCAAGGCGCGCGAAAAGGGCCTGATCGACAACGACACCGCCTCGCGCCTGACCACCGAGGAATGCCTGAACCTGATCTTCCTGCCGGGGTTCTCGACCAAGACCGAGGTCACCGACATCTCCGGGCGCGGCGTCGGCATGGACGTGGTCAGTTCGCGCATCCGCGAGCTGAGCGGGCAGATCCAGATCCAGTCCGAGATCGGCAAGGGCAGCCGCTTCATCATCCGCGTGCCGCTGACCCTGGCGATCCTGCCGACGCTGCTGGTGCAGTCCGGCGATGCCACCTATGCCCTGCCGCTGGCGCGGGTGATGGAAGTGCTGCACGCCCCGGCCGACAAGCTGCACTGGTTCGACGGCAAGCCGATGCTGGACCGCCAGTCGGCGACGATGCCGCTGATCGACCTGCGCCGCTGGCTCGGCCTGCCGGCGCGCAACGAGGCGCTGCTGACCATCGTGGTCCTGCAGTGCGGCGACCAGCGCTTCGGCCTGATCGTCGACCAGGTGCGCGGGCGCGAGGAAGTGGTGATCAAGCCGCTGCCGCACGCGGTGCGCGGGCTGAAGGGCTATGCCGGCGCCACCCTGATCGGCGACGGCAGCATCGCCCTGATCCTCGACGTGGACGGCCTGCGCGGCTGAGCGCGACGGAAACCCGTGCCGCAGGCGCGGCACGGAACTTGCAAAACCCGTCCTGAAAGGGCCGCCGGCCATTCAAGACTCCGCCCCCGCCGCCGATACCAGACGCATGGATATTCTCAGCATCATCGGACTGATCCTGGCCATCGCCGCCCTGATGGGCGGCAGCGTGCTCAAGGGCGCGGGGCTGTCCGGCCTGTGGTCCCCCGCCGCCTTCGTCATCGTCATCATCGGCACCATCGCCGCGATCCTGGTGCACGTGCGCCCGCACGTGGCCCGGCGCGCGCTGTCGATCCTGAAATGGCTCTTCGTGCCGCCGCCGGACCGCCGCCAGGAGCTGCTCGGCGACATCGTCGACTGGAGCAACATGGTCCGCAAGCAGGGGCTGCTGGGCCTGGAGCCGATGATCGAGGAGCAGTACGACCCGTTCGTGCGCAAGGGCATGCAGATGCTGGTGGACGGCGTGGAGCCGGACGCCATCCGCCGCATCCTCGAGATCGACATCGACAACCGGGAAGAACACGACACCGCCGCCGCCAAGATGTTCGAGAGCATGGGCGTGTATGCGCCGACGCTGGGCATCATCGGCGCTGTGCTCGGCCTGATGGCGGTGATGAAGAACCTGCAGGACCCGAGCAAGCTCGGCCACGGCATCGCCGCCGCATTCACCGCCACCATCTACGGCATCGCCTCGGCCAACCTGTTCTTCCTGCCGGCCTCGGCCAAGCTCAAGAGCGTGATCGCAGCGCAGGCCAGCGAGCGTTCGATGCTGGTGGAGGGGCTGATCTCCATCGCGCAGGGCGAAAACCCGCGCAACATCGAATCCAAGCTGTCCGGCTTCCTGGACTGAGCGAGGCCATCGATGGCACGCCGCAAGAAGCACGAGGATCACCTGAACCACGAAGCCTGGTCGATCCCCTACGCCGACCTGATGACGCTGCTGCTGGCGTTCTTCGTGGTGATGTACGCGATCTCCTCGATCAACGTGGACAAGTACCGCATCGTCGCCGCCTCGCTGAAGATCGCCCTCGGCGGCGGCGCCAACACGGCGCGGCCAATCCAGTCGCGCGATGCGCAGTCGGCCAGCTCCATCCTCGACCGCCCCAGCCCGATCCAGGCCGTCATCCCGACCCTGGTCGACCCCACCATGCTGGCCTCGGTGGCCTCGCAGAACCGCGACTTCCCGCTGGACGCGGCCTCGCTCGGGCAATCCAGCAAGCAGCTGGGCACGATTGCCGACAACCTCGCCAAATCGCTGTCGCCGCTGATCGACCAGAAGCTGATCGCGATCCGCCGCACCGGCCTGTGGCTGGAGGTGGAGATCAACAGCGACATCCTGTTCGACACCGGCGAAGCCACGCTGGACGCCAGCGCGCAGGCCACCCTGGACAAGCTGGCCGACGTGCTGGTGGACGTGCCCAATTCGATCCGTGTCGAGGGGTATACCGACGACCGCCCGATCAGCACCCTGCGCTTCCCCTCCAACTGGGAACTGTCGGCCGCGCGGGCTGCCAGCGTCGTGCATCTTTTCGCCGCCAAGGGCATCGCGCCGGACCGACTGGCGATGATCGGCTACGGCGAATACAAGCCGCACCAGAGCAACGACACCGAGGCCGGCCGCAATGCCAACCGCCGGGTGGTGCTGATCATCATGGCCACGCCGCCGCCACGCCATGTCGAAACACCGGAGCAGCTTTCCGGCGTCATGCCCGGCGACCACCAGGAGGGCGCTACGCCGTGATTCGCATGCCATTTCCACACGACCGCCGGCACGGGATGGAACGATGAGAACCTGGGCAATCGCCAACCAGAAGGGCGGCGTGGGCAAAACCACCACCACGCTTTCGATCGGCCGCGGGCTGGCCTCGCGCGGTTTGCGCGTGCTGATGCTCGACCTGGACCCGCACTCCTCGCTGACGCGCGCGTTCGGCGTGCCGGACGAACCGGCGCCACGCGGCGTGGTGGACCTGTTCGACCCCGCACCGCCCGCACTGGCCGAGCTGGCGATGCCCACCGCCATCGCCGGGCTCGACTTGATCGCCTCGCAGGCCACGCTGGCCACGCTGGAACGGCGCAGCGCCACCCAGCCCGGCCTCGGCATGGCCCTGAGCCAGACCTTTGCCCATCGGGCCGGCCTGCGCTGGGATTACGTGTTGCTCGACTGCCCGCCGATGCTCGGCCTGCTGATGGTCAACGCGCTGGCCGCCGCCGACCATCTGGTGGTGCCCACCCAGACCGAACCGCTGGCCCTGCACGGGCTGGCCGGCATGCAGCGCACCGCGCAGATGGTGGCCCGCTCGCGCCAGCGCCCGTTGCAGGTATCGGTGCTGCCCACGTTGTACGACCGCCGCACCGGCGTGGCCAACGAGACCCTGCGCAAGATGCACGACGCATCGCCCGGCCAGGTGTGGGACGACGCCATCCCGCTGGATACCCGCCTGAGCAACATCCTTTCCCTGACCCAGCCGTTGAGCGGCGACCGGTTCCCCGGGCGCGGCACCTCGGCCTATCGCCGTGCGCTGGACTGGCTGCTCGAACGCGACCACGGCGAACTGGACGCCCGCCCATGAGCACACCGCAACCCCTGGACGATTACCTGCTGGAACTGCTGCAACCGGGCAATCCGGCGGACGCCGGCAAGGCGGCTGCGGCCGCTTCGCCGCACACCGTGCAAGGCGCCGCGCCCGCCACCGCGACGGACGACGCCACCGCGCCTGCCGACGGCATCGAGCCTTCGCTCATCAAGCCGTCCAGACAAGCCGGTGTGGCGGCAGAAGCATCGGAGTCCGAAGCCAGTGCCGAAACCCGGAACGATGATGAGCCCGCATCGGCAGCAGCACCCGCCGACGCTGGCACGTCGCCCCCCGAGGCAAGTGCGGCGGCTTCCGGATCACCGGCAGCGGCACCTCCTGCGGCAGCCCCGAATGCCGTGCCTGCGAGCAAGACCAACGACCTGATCACCGAGGACGAATTCGAGGCTCTGCTCGATCAGCTTCACGGCCCGGTCAAGCACGATACCGCGCCTCCGCCTGCGGCCTCGGCGATGCCGGCCCCGTCCGCTCCGATTGCCGCTCCGACGGGGGCACCCGTTCCGACGGCCTCGGTTGCGGCTCCGACCCAAGCACCGGCGCCCCCCGCTCCCGTGCCGCCCGTCCCGGCACCGATGCCCCCCGAACCGGTACGCGCCATCCCGCCTCGCGCCGTGCCCGCAGACCTGTTCAGCCCCCCCCCGCCAATGAGCCGCCGCGCCGAAGAACGCCGCACCCGCTGGCTGCTGATGCGCTGCGCCGGGCAGGACTACGCCGTCGAGCTGCTCAAGGTGCAGGAAGTGGTGCTGCCGACCACCCTGCTGCCGCTGCGCGGCGCGACACCCTCGATGCTCGGCGTGATGAACCTGCGCGGCCAGGTGGTGCCGGTCATCGACCTGTCCACCTACCTGCACCGCCCCGTGCAGGAAGACGATGCCGCCACCCGCTTCGTCGTGCTCGAAGAACACGGCGAGACCCTCGGCCTGCGCGTGTCGGCGGTGGCCGAAGTGGTCGACATCAGCATCCGCCAGATCGAAACCTCCGAGCACATCCAGACCGGCCGCACCGCCACCGGCCTGTTCCACGGCGTGGCCCGGATCGGCAAGAGCACGGTGATCCTGCTCGACGCCTCCATCCTTATGCAATGAACCCTCAAGTCGGCGCCGGATGCGCCGATAGAGGCTTTCGAGTTTCCCGCACGGAATACCCCATGAGCGCAGTTGCCCTCGGCGAAGACCTCGGCATCGAAACCGCCGCCGACCTGATGCACAAGCTGTCACCGTTGGTGGTCCAGCCCGAACCACTGATGCTGGATGCCGGCGAGGTCCGCCGCGTCCACACTGCCGGCATCCAGGTGCTGTGCGCGCTTGCGCAGGATCGCCGTCAGGCCGGGCTGGACACCGGCTTCTCGGCTACCAGCGATGCCTTCCTCGATGCCGTACGATTGCTGGGCGTTGCCACGCAACTTGGCATTTCCCCCACCGAAGAAAAAGCAAAAGCACTGGAGACTGCGGCATGAGCGCGCGCATTTTGATCGTGGACGATTCGGCTTCGATGCGACAGATGGTGTCCTTCGCCCTGACCTCGGCCGGTTATTCCGTCGACGAGGCCGAGGACGGCAAGGTGGCGCTGGGCCGTGCGCAAGGACAGAAGTTCAATGCCGTCGTCACCGACGTCAACATGCCCAACATGGACGGCATCTCGCTGATCCGCGAACTGCGCCAGATGCCGGACTACAAGTTCACCCCGCTGCTGCTGCTGACCACCGAATCGGCCGCCGACAAGAAGGCCGAAGGCAAGGCCGCCGGCGCCACCGGCTGGCTGGTCAAGCCGTTCAACCCCGAACAGCTGGTCGCCACGGTCCAGAAAGTCCTGGGCTGAGCACAACTCCCCCTTCCCTCCCCCTCCAGCCGAGAAGACGGACCCCGCCATGAGCATGGACATGCAGCGTTTCCACGCCACTTTCTTCGAGGAAAGCCGCGAAGGGCTGGAGGCGATGGAAGCGGGCCTGTTGTCGCTCGAACAGGGCAGCCGCGACGACGACCTGATCAACTCGATCTTCCGCGCGGCGCACTCGATCAAGGGCGGCGCGGCCACCTTCGGTTTCGAGGCCGTGGCCTCGTTCACCCACCTGCTGGAAACGCTGCTGGACGAATTCCGCTCGGGCAAGCGCGCCCTCGACGCCGAATCGATCGACGCGATGCTGGCCTCGGTGGACGTGCTGCGCGAACTGCTGGCCGAAGCCGAACACGGCCATGCCGCCGACCTCGGCATGGTCCAGGCGATGCAGGCGCGCCTCAATGCCATCCTGTCCGGCCAGCCTGCGCCCAAGGCCACGGCCAAGGCCGCCGTCGAGGAAGTGCCGGAAGCCTGGCAGATCGGCTTCGTCCCGGCGCCGTCGATGTTCATGAGCGGCAACGATCCGCTGCGCATCATCCGCGAGCTGGAAGGGCTGGGCACGCTGAAGGTCGCCAGCCGTCCCGAGCGCCTGCCCGGCTTCGACAAGATGGACCCGCTGGAAGCCTATCTGGCCTGGGACCTGGGCCTGATCGGCAAGGTGCCGCGCAAGCAGATCGAGGACGTGTTCGCCTGGGTCGAGGACGAATGCGAGCTGGACATCCGCCCCGGTACCACAACCGCCGTGCCGCAGGCCGCCGCACCCGTGCAGGCGGCTCCCGTCGCCGCGGCCCAGCCCGGCACGCCGGCGGCCGCGCCTGCCGGAGCCCCCGCCCCGGCCCATCACGAAGCCGCCGCCGAAACCTCGATCCGGGTCAGCGTCGACAAGGTCGATGCACTGATCAACCTCGTCGGCGAGCTGGTCATCACCCAGGCCATGCTCAAGCAGGTGTCCGGCAGCATCGACCAAGCCCAGGCCGAACGCCTGTTCGCCGGCCTGGAACAGCTAGAACGCAATACCCGCGACCTGCAGGAAGCGGTGATCGGCGTGCGCATGCTGCCTGTGGACGCGGTATTCCGCCGCTTCCCGCGCCTGGTCCGCGACCTGTCCACGCGCCTGGGCAAGCATGTGCGCCTGCGCACCGTCGGCGAAGGCACCGAACTGGACAAGGGCCTGATCGAGAAGATCGCCGACCCGCTCGTGCATCTGGTACGCAACTCCATCGACCACGGTCTGGAATTGCCGGAGGCGCGCGTCGCCGCGGGCAAGGAAGAAACCGGCACCATCACGCTGGCCGCCTCCCACCAGGGCGGACACATCGTCATCGAGGTCAGCGACGACGGACGCGGCCTGAACCGCGACAAGATCCTCGCCAAGGCCGTCGAACGCGGTCTGGCGGTACCGGACAACCCCGCCGATTCGCAAGTGTGGGACCTGATCTTCCAGCCCGGCTTCTCCACCGCCGACCAGGTCACCGACCTGTCCGGCCGCGGCGTCGGCATGGACGTGGTCCGCCGCAACATCCAGGCCCTCGGCGGCGAAGTGCAGATCGAAAGCCACACCGGCACCGGCACCCGCACGCTGATCCGCCTGCCGCTGACGCTGGCCATCCTCGACGGCATGACCGTGTCGGTGGCCGACGAAACCCTGATCCTGCCGCTGGCCTACGTGCTCGAAGCCCTGCAGCCGCAACCCGAAGACATCCGCACGATGAGCGGCGAAGGCCGGGTGCTGCGCGTGCGCGGCGAATACCTGCCGATCCTGTCGCTGAGCGATTACTACGGCTATGGCCGGCGCACGAGCGAGGAGCCGCTGGTGGTGGTGGTGGAAGGCGACGGCCAGAAGATCGCGCTGGAAGTGGACGAACTTCTCGGCCAGCAACAGGTGGTGGTCAAGAACATCGAGAACAACTACCGGCGCATCGCCGGCGTGTCCGGCGCCACCATTCTCGGCGACGGGCGGGTCGCGCTGATCGTCGACATCGGCGGGCTGGTGCGCTCGCTGCGGATGCCGCAGGCGGCCTGAACGCCTCCGCAGCCACACGCACACCGCCGCAGTCACCGCGAAACCCGCCCCCGGCGGGTTTTCGCGTTTCAAGTTGCCGCGCCCGGAGCCGATACCCCAAGGGTCCGTCCGGGCTTTCCGCGACGGGCCGCGTGCGACGCGCCGCAGCGCGCCGCCCACCCACTGTGCCAACGAACGGATACTGACATGACCTGGTTCCGCAATCTCGGCATCGCCCGCAAGCTGGCCGTCGCCTTCACCCTGACCACGGCGATGACCCTCGCCCTCGGTGCCTTCGCCCTCGTCCGCCTGGCCGAAGCCCATGCGCAGCTGCTCGACATCAGCAGCAACTGGATGCCCGCCGTGCAGTCACTGGGCGAGATGCGCGCCCAGCTCGGCGAATACCGCACCTACGAACAGGCCCAGCTCGGCAAGCAGGGCGACGCCGACGCGATCGCCGACTACGGCAGGCGCATGGCCGACACCCGCCGCCAGATCGACGAGGCCAAGAAGCAGTACGACGCCATCGAGGCGGACTCCACCGCCGAGGAGGCCGCGCTCGAACAGAAGATCGATACCGGCCTGAAGGCCTATTTCGGCGCCCACCAGCGCATCGCCGACGCGATCGCGGCCGACGATTTCGAGACCGCGCGGCAGGTGTCCGGCTCCGATTCGCGCGTCGCGCGCCGCGACCTGTTCGACGCCCTCAAGCAGCTCAGCAGCCTCAACGCCACGCAGCTGGACAAGAATGTCGCCGCTTCCAAGCAGGCCTATCGACGCACGCTGGCCTTGTTCGTCATTGCCCTGTCCGCGCTGGTCGCCGTGGCGGCGGCACTGGGGTGGATCATCTCGCGTGCCATCGCCCGCCCGCTCGCCGAAGCCACGCAGGCCGCGCGCGCGATCGCCGCCGGCAAGCTCGACGGCGCGCGGCTGGATGGCGGCAAGGACGAAATCGGCGATCTGCTGCGCTCGATGCAGGCCATGCGCGACGTATTGCAGCGCTTCGCCGGCGAAAGCCAGCGCATGGCCACCCTGCATGCCAGCGGCGAGAACATCCGCTACCGCATGCCCGAGGATTTCCCCGGCACCTACAACGAACTCGTGGCCGGCACCAACAGGATGGTCTACGAGCACCTGGACGCCATCGTCGATGCCATCGGCGTGCTCAACGAATACGCCGCCGGCGACCTGCGGCGCGACGTGCCGCGCCTGCCCGGCCAGCGCGCCATCCTGCACGAGTCGATGGATGCGGCCAAGGCCAGCCTGATGGCGATGCGCGACGGCGTGCTGCGCCTGTCCGAGGCCGCCAGCCGCGGCGACTTCTCGGTGCGCGAGGATGCCTCGCGCTTCCAGCACGACTTCCGCACGATGGTCGATGCCCTGAACCGGCTGATGGAGGAAGCCCACGGCAGCCTCACCGATGTCGGCCGGGTGATCTCGGCCATCGCCACGGGCGACCTGCGCCAGCGCGTGGAGAAATCCTACGAAGGCGCCTTCGGCCTGCTCGCCGAGGATGCCAACCGCACCGCCGAGCAGCTGACCGGCATCGTCGGCGGCATCCTGCATGCCA
>JADHEF010001300.1_pt1 | contig 16348 bp, 13 predicted proteins | sample 8952391 | NCBI WGS metagenome assembly JADHEF01 (sample SAMN16124439, study PRJNA663245) | bioreactor sludge metagenome | isolation source: sludge (nitrite) | place: India:Bengaluru | collected 2019-02-28
GCGTCTGGATATGGGATTGCGGTTTTTTCCGATGCCTGATAAATTAAAGAAGAGTTGATTGGGGGATGAGTCAGAAAAGGTAAAACTGAGGGGGCGAATATGAAATCGGCACGGATCCTTGCACGTATTCTCTTTGCGGCTTCTGTTACAGCCGCAAGCGCGGCAGAAACCAATGCGGCGTTCCGCGCGGGAGCTGCGAAAGGCAACATCACGCCGGATCTGGGAGGCGCTGTCATCGGCGGCTTCCATCCGTTCCCGGCCACGCATGTGCATGATGATTTGTGGGCCAAGTGCCTGGTCTTGGACAACGGCAAGACGCGCGTGGCATTTGTGGTGTGCGACGTGTTGGGCCTCGCGCGTGGCGTAAGCGATGAGGCGCGGAGGCTTGTGCAGGAAGAAACGGGATTGCCCGCGAGTCATGTGCTTGTTTCTGCAACGCACACCCATTCGGCGATCAGCGCGTTGGGCGGTCGCTACAATCTCAAGTCCGAATTGGACAGCTATCAGAAATTCATGGTGCGCCGCATCGCCGACACGGTGCGGTGCGCGATCAACAACCTCGAGCCCGCCCGTATCGGCTGGGCGACCGCCTCCGAACCGCGCCATGTCTTCTGCCGCCGTTGGTTCCTGAAGCCTGGCACGATGCCGGTTAATCCCTTCGGCAGCACGAATGATCGAGTGAAGATGAACCCTGCACGAGCCAGTGCGGACTTGGACAAGCCCGCCGGTCCGACCGATCCACAGATCTGTCTGATCGCCGTCCAGTCTCTCGAGTGCCGTCCTCTCGGCCTCCTGTCGAACTACTCTCTGCATTACGTCGGCGGCGTGCGCGGTGCGGACATCTCCGCAGATTACTACGGGATGTTCAGCGACCGTCTCCAGCAACTGTTGGGCGCCGACCGCCAAGAGCCTCCGTTTGTGGCGATGATGAGCAACGGGACGAGCGGAAACATCAATAACATCGACTTCTCCAAGCCCGGCGAGAAGCTTCCGCCTTATGCTCGGATGCGTGAAGTCGCCAACGATGTGGCGCAAGCCGTCCATGCCGCGTATCAGACCATTAAGTGGCATGACAGCGTGCCGCTCGGCGCTGCGTTTGAGGAAATCGACCTGCAGTTCCGTCGGCCGACGCCGGAGCAACTGGAGCGGGCAAAGGGAGTGCTAGCCAAACTTGCGCCCGATGCAAAACCGAAATCGTTGGAGGAGATCTACGCCGCCCGGACCATGGATGTGAATGCGTCACCGGAGCGCTGGAACTTTCCGCTGCAGGCTTTTCGCATCGGAGAGGTTGGCATCGCGACCTTCCCGAACGAGGTGTTCAGCGAGATCGGACTGGAAATGAAAGAGCGAAGCCCATTTAAGCCGACTTTTGTTGTCTCGTTGGCGCACGCCTACTACGGCTATCTGCCGACCGTTGAGCAGCACAAGCTGGGCGGGTACGAGACTTGGCTAGGCACCAGCCGGCTCGAGATTGAAGCCGCGCCGAAAATGATCGACGCGCTGTTGCGGCTATTGAAGCGGTTGAGCGTATCCGAATCGTAATAAAGGCAAGGAGAGTGGATGAGTGCTCAAAAGCAGGGGCGAAAATTTACACGCCGCGGATTCCTGATGGCGGCCGGGAGCATGATAACAGGTTGCTGTGCGGGAAGAGGATCTGCAAAAGGTAAGAAGGGTCAGCGGGTCTCCTTTGGACTTGTCACGGATTTACACTTTGCAGACCTGGACCCCAACGCCAATCGACATTATCGCGAATCGACTGAGAAGTTGTCCGAGTGTGTGGCAGACCTGAACAGCCGGGGCGTCGATTTTCTGATTGAGTTGGGCGACTTCAAAGATCAGGGAAGAACGCCCGGTGAAACGCTTCGTAATCTACAGACCATCGAAACGGTTTTCAGGCAATTCAAGGGTGCGCGTTATCATGTGCTGGGGAATCACGATATGGATCGCATATCGAAAGCCCATGTCCTCGCGAACATTGAGAATACGGGCATCCCTCGCGAATGCTCCTATTATTCTTTCGACGTGAAGGGCATGCATTTCGTCGTGCTGGATGCGACGTTCCGGCCGGATGGAACGCCTTATGATTCAGGGAACTTTAAGTGGACCGAGGCGTTTGTGCCTCCGGAGGAGTTGTCGTGGCTGGAGCGCGACTTGAAGAAATCGCGGTTGCCGACCATTGTCTTTATCCACCAGCTTCTCGATTCCGACCAAGACGTCTACTTTGTAAGGAATGCGGCTGAAGTGCGTCGCGTGCTCGAGCAGAGTAGGCGCGTCCGTGCCGTTTTTCAGGGTCATTACCACGAAGGCAGGTATACGTGCGTTAAAGGGATACACTACTACACTCTGAAAGCGATGGTTGTCGGTTCGCAAAAAAATCATAATGCCTATGCCGTCGTCGATGTGTCTGCGGACGGTAGCCTGAAGGTGACGGGTGTAAAACGTGCGGAGTCCCGCACGCTCGTCGCAGAGTGACCCGGCCGTCATTTCCATGAAAACGCTCTGTTGGTTTTAGATGTCTATGTGTGCGAATGTGATGCGCTTGCCGTTACTTGTGTTTATTCCGCTTTTGCGCCTGTATGCCGATCTGTTGCCGCTTGCCGGTGAGGCCGAACTGAAGCCTTGGAGTAAGAAGGTCAACACGTCCTTGTCGAGAAACAAAGGCGGATCGCTCACGATGGAAGTGCGCACCGGCGATTTCAACTTCGGCTGGGCTCAGTGTCCGTTGCCGGCCGACGCGGTACCTGTGCAGGCTGCGGGTGTGTATGGGCGGTTCCGAGCCGCGCCGGGAACCCAAGCGCAGCTGGGTCTCATGCTGATCTTGCTTAACGGCAAGGAGGCGGTCTATTTTTCATGCAGCCAAGGTCCTCTTGCCGATAGTCGCGGCGAGTGGCTCGAATTCTATGCGCCCTTGTCGGATTTCCGGCCTGAGCGCAATGTTCAGAAACGGACTCTGACGGCCTCCGATATCCGCCAAGGAGACCGTCTCCAGCTCAATCTGAACAACGTGGGCGGTCCCCGGGCTGTAACCGAATTTGACCGCCTGCGCTTTCTGGATAAGAGTGAGGCTGATACGATCGGGCGTGCCCTTCGACGCGCGAGACTTGCTCGTTCGCTTTTGCCTGAAGCCCGTTGCATTGGCGCGCCGCATCCGCGTCTCCTCATGAATCCCGCGCGGCTGCAGCGTGTCCGCGCCAAAGCTACAGCCGGGGGTGATGCGAAAGCGGTTTATGATGCGCTAATGAAGACCTATGCGGAAGGGTACCTGCGGACTTTCAACGCGGAGAACCCCTTCGAGAAAGTACTGAACTTCGAACCGACGTGCGAGGTTAATAGCCATCAGCGCAGCGCCCAGTTGGAAGGGCGTCTCACGCCTGCCGTCACCCCCATCGAGATTTTGGCCGCAGCCTATCAAATAACCGGTGACGTCCGTTTCGGCCAGCATGCAGCGAAAGCTCTGGTGAAAGCTGCCGGCGCGCTCGAAGCCGACAGTGCAGTGCTCAACAGCGGCTTCTACTATACCCGCACCTTCTACGTGCGCGCGCTGGCCTTCGGGTACGATTGGTTGTGGCCGTTGCTTTCGCCGGAAGAACGCCGTGAGGTGAAGACCACGCTGTTAGGGTTCGTGCTTCAGATCCATTCCGACAGTGGGACGGCAAGCTGGGGTCGCCGCCCGCTCCACCGCGTGTGGAACTGGGACCCCGGATTAGTGAGCTGTGCGGGGTTGGGCATGTTGGCGCTGGAGGGTGAAACGACCGCTGCGGAAAAAGCGATCCTCTTCGATCTGCGCCGCCACCTGCGCGACTATCTCACGCTTGGCATCGACAGCGACGGAGCAGGACATGAAGGTCCGGGCTACATCGCCTATGGGATTGGTGCGGGCCCTGAGTTCGCCGAATGTTTGCGTGAACAGGGTCGCGGCGATCTCTTCACCGAGACAAACTGGCAGCTTATTCCGACTTGGCTTGTGGCCGAGACTCTGCCTGACCGCGTGCGCTGGAACAACCTCTCCGACTGCGGTCACGGACAGAGCGCCGCGTCTGTTTACAGCTACACCTGCGGACGCCTGGCTGAGTTGGCGCGCATTTCGGAATCAGTGCCAGGCGAACGGCTGCCGGCACCTGAAAATTTGCTGGCGGCCAAGGATTTCCTGTGGCAGTTTGCCGAAACGCCTGGGCCTCGTCGTCTCAGCTATTCTGCGCTGGCTTCTCTGATGGGCTGGTTCTGGGAAGGCGGTCCCAGTCGGCGGATCGCCTCGTCCAGCGCACCGGTCCTGTTGGCTAACTTGCTCTTCTATGAGCCGTGCTCCGTGGTTCAAGCCCCGGCAGCGTTCTTGCCCGATGCCCTTCATTTTCGGGGCCGCGGTCTTGCTGTTTCGCGCACGGGATACAGCTCGAATGACCTGCATTTCGCAGTCGAGGCCGGACCGCACGCGGCGGGCCACGATCAGGCGGATAAAGGTTCCTTCACCCTTTATGGCTACGGGGCGGACCTCGCCATCGATAGCGGCTACGGCAACGATGGCTTTGCGTTGAAAAGCGGCAGCAGCTATGCCCACAACATGGTGCTCATCAACGGGCAGGGCCAGCCGATGAATTGGCACAACCAGAGTAGTGGACATGTCAGCGGATACCGCCACGGCGAGTTGCTCGACTGGGTGCGAGTGGATGCCCGCGAGGCATGGAACACCCGCTACGACGCTGACTGGCTGCCGCAGCCGGTGACTGAGTCGGTGGATAAGGCGGTAAGACAGTTCCTGTTTGTTCGGGGTTGCGGCAAAACCCCTCCCTATCTTGTGGTCATGGATGATATCCGTAAGGACGGAACGCCCGTAGAATACACCTGGCTGTGGCATATCCCGGGAGGGATGCGTTTCCATACGGGAGAGGGGGTCTGGCGCTCATCCTCCATGTGTCTTTCCGGCACCATGCTAACCACCGCGCCGGGCCGGCCACAGGGCGGCGCGCGCTTCACCTTCACGGCTCCGGCTGGGGGGCGTTACGTCCTCGCGGGCTTGACCCGTGCGGGTGGGGAGGATATCGGCAAGTCCGACAGCTTTCTGGTCAGCGTCAACGGGGGTAAGCGGGCGATATGGAATTTGCAGTGTGGGAAGAATTTTGGTTGGGAGCCCTTGCTTACGGCTGAGACTGGCCCGACATATCTCCTTACGCTGAAGACTGGAGAAACCGTTCAAGTCGATCTGGCCGCGAGGGAAGCCCAGTCGCAACTTTGTAAACTGGCGTTGGTTCCAGAAGACACATCGCTTGTTATCGCGCCGGATGAGCAGCCTGTCGGCGGCATTACGCGCACGGCAGACGAGGCGGTGCTGCTGGATCCGCCGCTGTTGAAGATGCCCATTGCGGCGCTGGCGAAGAGTGCTGCGCGGCTCACAGTCTTCCCCGTCACCACCGATGCGAGGCGGGTGACTAATCATTGGTATGCGACCTCGTGTGAAGGCATGCACCCGTGTTTGGAGCACACGGTTAAAGCGGTCGAACCGCGCTTTCTGATGGTGCTCGTTCCCGGTACGGACTTGACCCCTCTGCCGCAGGTGCATCGTTTGAAAATGACGGAAGGCGTCGGTGCCGAAGTGGTGTGGGACAATGTCACGGACCGATTCGTGTTTGGCGCAGGGCTATCTTTGAAAGCGGAGGGCCTTGAAACGGACGGTCATGCCGCGTTTGTCCGCAGCGAGGGCGGCAAGGTCTCGGACTGGGCTCTGCTGGACGGCACACACCTGACGGTGGACGGAATGGCGTGCGTCAATAAATCCGGCCGGCATGTGGCGACGGATTCATCGCGTCCACCCCCCCGCTAACCGCCGGAATGACAGTCAAGCGAACAAAGACCGCACAAAACGGCCGTTGCGTTGTGCGTCGGCGATACTGTCCTTCGAGGGGCTGGAGGTTTCAAGCACGATCCATCCTTGATAGCGAATGTCTTTCATCGCTGCGGACACCGCCTCGAAGTAGGGCTTGTCTTCATCAAGATAGTGTGCCCCGTTCTTGTAGTGAATTTGCGCGATGCGGTCTTTCAAGAGCCTGATTTCGGCGGGCGAGTCGTATTTCTGGGTCTTACCGGTATTGAAAACGTCATAATAGAGGCGCACGGAATCGTTGCCGACCTCCTCCAGCAGCCGGAGGTTCTGTTCCGCGCTCAGCATGTTCTCAACCGCGAGCGTTACGCCCGCCTCTTGTGCGTAAGGTGTTGCGGCCTTGATGCGTTGGACGGCGGCTTTGAATTCGGCCTCTTTGAGCTTTCGCTCCGACAGCAAGTCGCCTTTACCAAAGAAAGCGACAAGAATGTTTTTCGCGCCCAAATCTTTTGCGGCCTCGATGCACTGAGTCAGCCACGTCGGCGCACGCGGATCGGTCGCAAGCGGAAAATCGTTCAGTAGCCCCATCATGATCGAGCAAACCGGAAGTCCGGTTGTCTGTATCTGTGACTTATACTTCGCGCGTGTTTCGGCCTTGAAGATCTCCAGTTCGTCCGCTTCGTTGCCGGCCCGGACTTCGATGCCATCGAGGCCGGCTTGCTTAGCCGCTTCAAGGCCGACGACGCACGCGCCGACTTTGATTTTCGCTTGTGCGGCTGAGGCGACGCTTGGCAATAGCGTGGCGGTCGCGAATAGTTCGGAGGCCTGCCGGACAAAGGCCCTGCGTGTCAGTTTCATCTGTTTCTCCTGAATCAGGGTTCCACAAGCAACACGTCCATCTGTTTGCGGGTGCCGTTCATCTTGACACCCTTGATGGCGACGATGATCGTCTCGCCCGCTTGAAAGCGGCGGTAAAAATCGGCGACAAGTGTGGCGGGCGCGATGACTCCGAATCCGCCGACATTGGGCGGTAGGGCGACAAGAACCCCGTGTAAAGGGGAGACCGCTTTGATTTCTCCCGTTATTCTTCGGTTTTCTCGAGGCGGAATGACTAGCGACCGGCGCACGCCCGGTTCGAACACCAGCGGCTCTGTGACAGGATCTTCAGCCCATATTTCATCAAGCGACGGTTCCGCGACCTTCCCCCGTGGCAGCTGCTCGGGGGGGGAGGCTTTCACCGGTGGTGCGGATGAGGCTTGAGCCTTTAGAATGAACTGAAAAAGCTCAGGGACTTTTGGCAGGGGCAACTTTCCAAGAAGGGCCGTGATATTTGTCGGCATGGCCTCGCGTGTCTGTCGCCACACAGCTTCATTGTACACCGTGTACCAGAGCGTGCAATGGAAGATGACAATCAGCCAAAAAACGAATTGAAAAGAAAGTTTCCTTATCTTGTGCCAGAAAACAAACTGGCCCAGAAGCGCGCCGGGCCACCCCCCGAGCAACTCCAGAATATGTAAAGTCGCCTCAGGCGTGCGCCAGTCGTTCAGACGCGCGGCCGTCTTGTCGCGATCATACACAATGAAGGTGATGAGGCTCATGACCGCATACACGAGGGCGATTGGATAAATGGGGAAAATGTGTTTCAGGACGCCATACCCATACGCGACCAGAATGAGAGTCGTGATGCTCTTGACCGCGATGGCGATGATTTTCGAGCTATTTTGCGACATAGAATCCGCTTGTTTTCGGCGCAAAGTCACGAGCTTGACGCGCTCAATGCTTTCTGCGCATCGGACCAATTGATCTCGTGCGGCATGCGTCGGGCCTTTGCGGCCAGCGCGGACACCATGCCCGCAGCTTCGCCCGTAGCCACGGAATTGCCGGTGACGCGATAGCTTGCGTGCGCGACGAAATCGCCGCTGATGCACCGTCCCGCCATCATCAGCCCGTCCACGTCTTTGGCGATCAGCGCGCGTAGCGGTATATCATACGGCAACGCGCGCGTAATGCCGCCTCGCCCGATGGTCTCCTGATTATTTTTTTCTCGGGTTGTCGCGTGGATGTCCACCCCGAAAGTGACCCGTGCGACCGCATCGTCGTGCCGCACCCCTGAAATTAGGTCGTTCTTGTTCACGGTGTAACGTCCGCGGATTCTCCGGCCCTCGCGCACTCCGATCTGTTCGGCGGAGGCCACGAGTTGCAAGCCTTCCCAGGGCTCTCCGAGTTTGCGTAGTCCGCGCATGATGTCGAAAACCTCTTTGCGCGAATGGAGCGTGGCTGCGGTCATGGCGTCGGCGTCATACGGCTTAACACCGTACTCGTGATTGAACATCAGGAGCACCACGTTGTCACGCACGGGAAAGAGGGTGGGCATGCCGTAAGAGGGGTCGATTCCCGCACGTTGAATTTCCGCTTTGACCCGCCGGGTGGCGGCCACGTGTCCTTTCAGATCGTTCTCTGACAAATACGCTTTCAGCAGCGCCACGTCACGCACAACCGCCAGCACGTTCAGTGTCAGGGGCTGACACTCGCCTGTGTCCGGATGCCCGATGTCCCAGCCGCAGCCGGCCTGCGCGCCCAGATCGCCGTCGCCCGTGGCGTCAATAAATACCCGCCCGGGCCACGCTTCCCGCCCGGATTTCGATTCGGTGATGACCGTGGCGAGCCTGCAGCCCTCGCGGTATGCGGCCGTGACATTGGTTTGAAGACGGATTTTTACGCCGGCCTCTGTACACAGCTCTTCGAGCAGGATCTTCATCTCCTCCGGTTCGTAAACAAACATCGAGGCTTGGTCGCCGTGCCTTGCGCCGCGCGCATCGAGTCGGCGGGTGATCTCCCGTGCGAGGCCGCGCTTGTCGAAGTCGAAGATCCACGTCAGGAGGCCTGCGGTCCAGACGCCGCCGAGGCAACCGTGAAGGTCGAACAGACGTGTGCGTGCACCGGCCCTTGCCGCGGTGATGGCCGCTGCCACGCCGGCGGGACCCGCGCCGCAGACGATCACGTCGGCTTCGTCGCGGAGCGGCACGTCGTGTCCGGTTTCACGGAAAATATCATCCCGTGCCATTCCTCGGGGGGCGTCACTTGCACAGCCCGCAAAGTACGGGAGGCTTGCGGCGCCTGCCGTGCCTTTCAACGCAGCCTGAAAAAAGGCGCGTCGGCTGAATCGGCTGGCGGACGCAGAGGAACGTGTCGGCTTGGTATCAGGCTTCATCTTGTGAATTATTATGCCTTGCCTTTCTTGGAAGTCAAACCCCATTTGCCGTTTTGTGCGTCGCGAGCATGCCACAGGCAGCGTGAATATCCCTGCCTCCGCTGTACCTGCGAATGACGGGGACTGCCAAATGTGTCCGCAGAGCGTCGCGGAAGGCGTTGCGTTCATCATCGCAGGGAGGGGCGAAGTGTCCTGTCGCGTCGTTCACATCGATAAGGTCTATCTGCACAGGCAGGTCGCCGACCCATGCGGCCAATTGTCGCGCGTCCTCTTCCCCGGTATTGAATCCGGCGATCATCGTCCACGCCAAGGTGATGCGGCGACCCGTCGCTGCGTGATATTCGCTTAGCGCGGCATGTAACTCGCTGGATGGATAAGCACGCTCGACGGGCATGACGGTTCGGCGCTTGTCGGCGTCCGCAGAGGTCAAGGAAACGATCAGGCGATACGCATGTCCCTCGCGGGTCAGACGGTGGATGGCGGGTACGATTCCGACAGTGGAGAGAGTGATGGCTTTGGCCGCGATGGCGAGTCCGCAAGGCTCCGATAAGATACGGGCGGCTTGGATGACCGCATCATAATTGAGAAGGGGTTCGCCCATACCCATGAAGACTGCGCCGCGCACGGGAAATGGCATGTCGCTCCGGATCTCGATAACTTGGGAGACGATCTCCCAAGGCTCGAGATTCCGAGTGAACCCCATGCTACCTGTGGCACAAAAGGCGCAGCCCATCGCACAGCCTGCTTGTGAACTGACGCAAACGATGGTCTTTAGATTTGGCGTCCGGTGTGTCAGCGGAATCCCGACCGCTTCGAAGCGTGCGCCGTCAGGTGCCTCAAAGAGATACTTCATGAATCCGTCAGACGGTGACACGCGGCGGTCAATGAGCTTGAGTTTTGGAATATGGAGATTCTGCCGGACCCCGTCCAGCCAGCATGCGGAGAGGGTAGTGTCGTCCGTTGGCCATCGGCTGTGCCGCAAGGCCGAGGACAGGAGCTTTCGCGCGAGGCGGGGGGTCATGCCCAAAGGGGCGTAGCGTTCCGCGAGGTCGTGCGAAGTGTAGTTGCTGACAGGCTCCGACATGCTGTTTATCAGGCTCTCTTTCCCGGGATCATTTCATCTTTCGTTTGCACCCAGGGAGTGTTTCGTCCGTGTTGGTGCAATATCCGCATGAAGGCGCATAGGTCTTCTGACTTTGCGTTTAGGCGTGGGATCATTTGGTTGTCGTGTCACGTTAGAGCTTGTCGATCAGTTTCATGAGGCTTAGGACGATTTGCCCGTGTCCCTCATGCAGATAGATACCCATTTGCGCGATCAAGGAGTAGGCGAAGGCAAACTGCGCGAGGGCAAAACCCGAGACCGTGAACTGGCTTACGCTGACCACACCGATGCCGAACTGCGAAAGCGTGAAAATCCCGCACGCGAATTGGCCGATGGCGATGACGCCCTTGGCGGGCACGGGCATGCGGTTGGGCCGGTATTTGAACGAGATGTGGACCAAGGGCAGCCCCATTATTTCTGCGTTTGACTTGTATTCGAACCCCCATCCGGTCCATGTCGCTCGGGCCGGAAACGGCGCTCCGCAGTGCGGGCAGGCGATGGCCTGTTCGGAAACCTCATGACGGCAGTCTCTGCAGTTTTTCATGATGCTTCTCCTGTTTGGCTGTAGGTGGCGCTCAGGTCTTCTGTTCCGGATTCAATATCCTTTTATTATACCATGCGTTCTGTCCGTGAATGAAGGAAGAAAACAAGAGAATGCTGCTCCGCTTGGCGCATGGATCCGGTATATTCCCGTATCGGCTTGGAAATGAACGTTTCGGAGTAAGGGCACGTCTGCGCTACGGTAACGGACAAAACCGGAACTCCCTCAAACGGTGTGAACCAGCTTGCGCCGGTGTTCTTCCAAAAGCGGAGGGGGGATGCTGCGGAAGGCCAAATAGATGAGAAGCGGGAGAATGAGAAGATCATCGAGGTATCCGAGTACGGGGATGAAGTCGGGAATGATATCGATAGGGGAAACCGCATAAGCCACTGCGGCCCCCAGCAGGATCTTGGTCAGGCGCGGCGTACGGGGATCGGCCAGCAAATTGCGGTAAAGTTGAACTTCGTCTTTGAACCGCCGGATTGTTGTCTTAAGATCCCACATGCCTTGAACATAGCAGGCTCCCGGAGGTTTGTCAGGTGCGAAAGCGTTTCTGTTGCAAACAAACCCGAGTTAAGCAGTTGCGAAGGTGCGAAGGGTTCTTTAAGATACTCGGCAACGGTTGCTGAGTCATAAAGGGGGGCTGGGATGTATTGCATGGGAATGTCTGAACACTACGGGATACTGAGGCAGTGTGCTCGTGGCGTGGGCTTTGTGGCGCTGGTCTTCAGCCTCACGGTGGCGGCTCTTTTGGCCGCAGACGCTTACCGCTCTGGACCGGCGGAGACCGTGCGCTCGGAGGTGCTCGCCCAGTCTTTGTCGCGTGGACGCGCCGCGCCGCAGGACGCGCAAGCCGTCGCTTTCGCACGCGAAATGGACCGTTTGGCTCGGCGGGCATATTTTAACAGCCTGACCTTCCGTCAAGGAGGGATGGCATTGCTGGTGCTGGGGCTCTTGATCACGGCGGGCTGTTTCGGCGTTGCCTGGCGGATCAGTCTCAGAATCCCTGACCCGCGGACGCTGAATGGCGAAGACCCGGCACGTTCCGACCGCTGGGCAGTCAATGCGGTCCTTGCGACAGGGACCCTGTTGCTGTTGGGGGCCTCGGTTTTACAGGTCATGCACCGGCAACGTGCGGTGCCTCAGCGGGATCGTGCGTTGCGTGCCAGTCTCAAGAACCCCGAGTTGAAGCCCGCAGAGGAGCATGTCTGTGCTTGTCGTAAGGGTACGCCGCAGGCCGCGCTCGCTGAACAGTGGCCCTTCCTGCGCGGGCCCACGATGTCGGGTCGCGCGTCCCTGACCAATGTGCCGGTGACATGGAACGGTGAGACCGGACAGAACATCAAGTGGAAGGTGGAATTGACGCGCGGCGGGGCGAGTACGCCGGTCGTGTGGGGCCGCCGTTTATTTGTTACGTCTGGCGACGCCAAGGCGCGGACTGTAATGGCCCACGACACCGACACCGGCGCTTTGCTGTGGAGTGCCGACATCCCGGACGGCGCGAAGGCAGGTGAGGCGTTGCCCGAAGCGGGAGAGGAGACGGGACTTGCCGCTTCGACGCCTGCTTGCGACGAATCGCGTGTGTATGTGGTGTTTGCGACGGGTGATGTTGCAGCTCTGGATCACGCGGGAAAGCTCGTGTGGCAGGTCTTTCTGGGCCGGCCCAAGAATACGTACGGCCACGCCTCCTCGCTCGTGTACTGCGGTGAAATGCTCATCGTGCAGTGGGATCAGGAGGAGCAAGGCCGCATTCTGGCCTTGGATAAGAACACCGGAAGGACCCTGTGGGAGACTCCGCGTGAGGCTGGAATGTCCTGGAGCACGCCGGTAGTGATGCCGCTGTGCGATAAGTTCGTGTTGCTGGTTCACGCGAGTCAGCAGACGTGGGGGATGGAATTGGCGACAGGCAAAAAGCTGTGGCAAGTGGAGGCGGTGACCGGCGAGGTCGCGCCTTCGCTGGCGTGGGAGGGCGACATTTGGCTGGCCGCGAACAGCTATTCAAAGATGGTCGCCTTCAAGCTGCCGCCCCAGGGGCAGCCGCAGAAACTCTGGGAGTGGGAGGACGGCAACCTGCCAGACGTGGCGAGCCCCTTGATTGTTGATGGGTTGGTGTATCTGGTGACCGACGCGGGCGAAGTGCTTTGCCACGGTCTGGCGGATGGCAAGCAGGTGTGGCGCAAAGAGTTCGAAGATGGCTTCTACGCGTCGCCTGTGGCGTGTGGCGACAAGCTCTACGTGGTAGATCGCGTGAAGGGTGTCTTCCGTGTGTTTGCCATGGGCCGTGAAGGCAAAGAGCTGTCAGTCAACCCGATGGGTGATGCGGTCAGTTCCACGCCCGCTTTCGCTGGCGGCAGGATTTACGTGCGTGGACACAAGCGCCTGTGGTGCGTCGAGTGAGTGTAGGAATCATCCGCGAATCGCACCGAATTTGACGAAGACCGGACGATAGAGCGCGAAAGGACTGTGGGCCGGTGTCAGTTTCCCGCTGTCGGCATCGTAGGCGTAAGCCATGAGTTCGTTCGACTGCTCATGGCCTAAGAGAACGAATTTTCCGCCCGGCATGAATTCGAAATCGCGCGGCGACTTTCCGACCAGTTTGGAGATAGCCACCAGCGACAGCTTGCCCGTGTCGGGGTCGATGTCGTACGTCGCGATGCTGTCGTGACCGCGGTTAGAACCGAAAAGCCTTCTCCCGTCCTCCGAAATTTTGATCGCCGAAGCTTTGCTGTAGTCGCGGAACTCCGGGGGTAACATGGACAGCGTCTGTACATGGATAAACGCGTCGCCCGTGTAGAGAAAAGAAGAAATTGTGTTGTTGAGTTCGTGAAGCAGGAAGGCGAGCCGCCGGTTAGGATGGAAAATGATGTGGCGCGGGCCGGCGCCGCCCGCGCTGGCGATCGTGAGTGCGGCTTTTTCCTTGAGTCCGGACGCGCGTCCCGGGAAATCGTACACCTTGACGCGGTCGATGCCGAGATCGACCACGCAAAGGTTTTTGCCGTCGGGCGAGACCTCCGCGCAATGGGCGTGCGCTTTTTCCTGCCGCTTCGGGTCAGGGCCCGGGCCGCTGGAGGCATGCTTGATCGTAATCGGTGGCGTGTCTGAAAGACGTCCGTCCGCGTTCAGTTCGAAGACGCCCGCAACGGCGTTGGTGTATTCAGCGAAGACGATCGCCTTCTCAGAAGGATCGAGCGCCACGTAGCAGGGCGCGGTGACACCGATGGGCTTATGGTTGAGCGGCAGGAGGGTGTCGCCCTTGATCGTGTAGGCGGCGACCGCTCCGTTCTGGGCGGACGCGCCATATTCGGGCATGCCCTGGGCCGCATAAAGGAATGTGTTATTCTTGGTCAGGGCAAGAAAGATCGCATTCTCGATGCCGCTCAAAAGGCCGATGGGACGGAACGTGCCGGTGTCCGTGTCCGTCTCGAAAATATGAATTCCCTCTTTTTTCGCGTCCGTGTAACAGCCGACATAAGTCACGTACTTCATGGTGTCCTCCCGCTCGGAATGGAAATGATTCGGTAGAGTAACGCAAAAACGCGAAGGGGGCAAGGTTCACAGCGCAAAACGTTCGTCGTGGATGTGTGCGGCTGCTACGCCCAAACCCTTAAGCGCTGCCCGCGCGCCCTTCATCATCGGGGGAGGCCCGCAGAGAAAAACGTCGCGCGACAGCAGGTCGGGCACGAGCCGTGCCAACATCTTTTGGTCGATTCGTCCCTTCTCTCCGCTCCACCCCGGCTCGTCGCTCATGACCGGGATGAGTGTCAGCAATCCGCCTGATTGGTCGGCTAGATCCTCCAGCTCTTTTTTGAAAACCATCGTTCCGCTGTTACGATTTGCATAAAGTAAAAGGGCTTGGTGGCCTGTTTTCACCAGCGCCTCGGCGATGGACCGGATCGGTGTGATGCCGATCCCGCCCGCGATCAGCAGAGCACGGTCGGAGGCGCAGGCTTTCGCGGTGAAGATACCGTAAGGCCCGTCGATCAGCACGGGCGTGCCGGGTTTTAATTCCGGGATGCGTCGAGTGAAAGCGCCCAGCCTCTTGATGCTCAGCCGGAGAATGTGTCCATCCGGCGGACGCGAAAGCGAGAAAGGGTGTGCTTCCCAACGGAAGCCCTTGGCCAGAAAGCGGACGATGATGAACTGGCCGGCCTCCGCCGGAAAAGACGACATGTTTTTTCCGCTGATGTAAACCGAGGTGACGTCACTCGCTTCAGGGACAGTCTTCTCGATGACGAAACGGTGTCGCGCCAAAGCGGCTAGGGGACGTCCGACACGACAGACGACAAGGGCTAGCGCTACGCACGCGTAGAGTGTGAACCAGTAGAGTTTGAAGCCCGCATGTCCTGTGAAATCGCTGCCGACAGCCACCTGGTGCGAGAAGGTCAATCCGACTGCGACGTATAGCACCAGATGGGTCAGGTACCATCGCCTGTACGACAGGTGTTTCGTCAATACCAGCAAGGATGTGAAGCTTGCGGCAAGGATGAGCGTTAACCCCGCGTAGGCGGTGAGGAGGCCTTCCCAAGTCTTGATAAAATCGGCGGTCTGAGCCAGATAGCTGACGTCCGCCTGCAGGGCGTGTCCGAATGTGGCTAGCACAGGATGCGTGGTCAGCAGGAGTAGCAGGGCAAAGCCCGTCACATGGTGCAGGCGGGTGAGGCGGTCCATGCCGAAACTCCGCTCCACCCACCGCACTCGCCCGATCAGCAGGATCTGAAACAGAATCACCAAGGCCGCCAGCAGCCCTGTCAGGCGGGCCCACGCCAGCACCTGATCTGGGGTGTCCCCGACCAGAAGGTTCCCCATCTCGTTCCGAGTGTGGCTCCAGAGCCAGACCCCGCTCACGATCAGGGTCTGCGCTCCGGCCAGAAGCAACACAGCGGCCTTTTTCATGATGTTTTATTTGACGGCTGTGAATTTCGTTTTCGGTGCTGAACAGACCGGACACTTTTGCAGGGCCGGGTTCATGAGTTCCGTATAGCCGCAGACGCTGCAAACAAAAAATTCCTTGCCTGTCGTTTTCCAGGCGTCCAATTCCGCAAGCGCCTGTTTGTACAGCTTAGCGTGCTCGATCTCGGCCATCATCGCCCCCCGGAACGTCCGCACCGCCGCAGTCTTCTTCTCACTCTCGGCGATCTTGATGAATTCGGGATACATGGTCTCTTTCTCATACGATTCGCCTGACAGGGCGGCCTCGAGGTTTTCCTTGGTGGACTTCACCTCCGGTTTGCCGACGTTGGCCTTGGGTTCAGCACCCAGCTTGGTGATCACGGCCGCATGCTTCTTGGAGTGGATACCTTCCGACATCGATGCCGCACGGAACAGCGCAGCCACCGATTTGTATCCTTCTTCATCAGCCTTGACCGCGAATGCTTCGTACTTGGCCTTGGCGTTGGACTCGCCGTTGAAAGCCGCTTGAAGATTGTCCAAGGTCGACTTGCCCGCTGCGGGTTCCGCCGCGTTCAACAGGCCCGCGCACACCAATGCGAACGTTGCCGCTACACATGTCTTTTTCATACTTTTAGGCTCCTTGACTTAGGGACGATCATCGTCCAAACAGTTTTCATTCGTTCAATTTAATCACGCATGCCAATCATACGAGACCCGAATGTCATGGTTTAATTCTCACATAACCGGAATTTATAGACAAGCCCGATGTTTGTAGAGGAGCTTTTTCGGTCA
>JADHEF010001274.1_pt1 | contig 16325 bp, 16 predicted proteins | sample 8952391 | NCBI WGS metagenome assembly JADHEF01 (sample SAMN16124439, study PRJNA663245) | bioreactor sludge metagenome | isolation source: sludge (nitrite) | place: India:Bengaluru | collected 2019-02-28
CGACGACATCGGCGAGCTGACCGAGCTGGTCAACCGCCTCCTGGACCAGTTCGAGGCGGTGGTCTCCCGCATCGGCGCCGCGGCGGCCCAGACCGGGGAGAGCGCCGAGGCGATCGAGGGCGAGCTGGACCGGGCCGACGCGACGGTCGCCGCCTCGGAGGAATCCTTCCGCGCTTTCCAGGAGGACCTGGAGCGCCAGGCCGCCGACGCGGAGCGCCTCCTGGAGGTGCTGGAGTCCTTCGCCGCCGCCAGCCGCGGGGTGGCCGAGGCGGCGGAGCGCCAGCGGGAGTACGTGACCGAAAGCTCCTCCGCCATGGCGGAGACGGCGGCGAGCATCGAATCCGTGGAGGGCATGACCGGCACCGCCGGCAGGCTGACTGCGGAGCTCAGCGAGCGGGGCGACGCCGGCGGCGCGTCCGTGGAGGAAACCTCCCGGGCGATCGACGAGATCCGCGCCGCCTCCGAGGGCGTGCTCGGCGTCGTCGGAGCGCTCAACAAGATTTCCGCGAGCACCAACCTCCTGGCGATGAACGCGTCGATAGAGGCCGCCCACGCCGGCGACCTGGGCCGGGGCTTCGCGGTGGTCGCCGACGAGGTCCGCGCCCTTGCGGCGGACGCGGCCGCCCAGAACCGGCGGATCCGGGACCTCATCTCCGAAATGCGCGATCGGGTCGCCAAGGGCGTGGAAGCTGCGGGGGCCTCCGGCGGCGTCATGAAGGAGCTGGTCGGCGGCCTCAAAGACGCCGCGTCGGTCTCCACCGAGATAGCCGCCGCCATGCGCGAGCAGGCGGCGGGCACGAGGTCCGCCGCCGACTCGTTGGAGAAGATCGTCTCCGCCGCGGCGGACATCCGGAAGCGGACCGAGGAGCAGGAAGAGCGGAGCCGCGCCATGGACGCCGCCCTCAGAACCACCGTCGAGCGGATCGCGGCCCTGGTCGCGGAATCCCGGCGCCAGGCTGCCTCAGTAGCCGCCCTCCGGGAATCCTTCGGCGCGGTCCGCCAGCAGGTGGACCGGAACACCGCCGCGGCCCGGGACCTGTCCGAGGAAATCAGCCGGTTCAAATAGCGGGAGCGGGGAGCGCGGATATGAAGGAACAGGAGATCGTGCGGACCGTAGAGGACTATTCCGGCTTCCGGAAGTGCCGGAAGACGAGCGTCTGGATCTACCGGCTGGAGGCGGACTACACCTACCAGTCGGGTCTTGAGGCGGAGTTCCTGGAATCCAAGTGGCTGCGGATAGAGACCTCCGGGGCGATCACGGTCAAGGCCGGCTACGCGTGGAACGGCTGCAGCCCCAAGCTCAACCTGCTGGACCTCTGCGTCCTGGGCACGCCCGACGGGATCGTCAACGTCAAGACCATGAAGCCCAAGGCGTACTACGCTTCCCTGGTCCACGACGCGCTCTACCAGTACTTCAGCTACCACTCGCTGTCCCGCGCCGACGCCGACCGGATCTTCCGGGACCTCCTCCGCCGGGACCGCTTCCTCCTCGGCCCCGTCTACTACTGCTTCGTCCGGGCCCTCGGCTGGGCGGGGCTGCTCGGCAGGAAGAAGACGGTCGGGAATTTCGAGTTCGCCTAGCGGGGCCTCCGGTATCGCGTTCCGCCTTGACAGGCCATTCCGGGGCGGACAATATGTCCAAAACAGAGGAGTCCTATGCCGCCCAAGAAAGCGTCCACATCGATCCCCCTCGTCAACGCGGTATTCAGGACCTGCATGATACTGGAGCGGCTGGCGAAGAAGCGCAGCTACACGCTGGAGGAACTTTCCCGGGCCGTGGGGCTGGCCAAGCCGACCGCCTACCGGTTCCTCCAGACCCTCCAGGAGGCCGGCTACGTCCGGCGGGACGCGAACGACCGCTACTCCATCTCCCTCAAGCTCTACACCGTCGGCTCGTGGCGCACACCGAGAGCACCATCACGACCCTGGACGCCCTGGACCGGGAGCTGGAGAAGGTCCGGGTCCAGGGCTACGCCCTAGACGTCGAGGAGTTCGAGGTCGGGGTCCGCTGCATGGCGGCGCCGATCTTCGACCTGAGCGGCTCCTGCGTCGCGGCCATCAGCGTGTCCCGGCCCCGCTTCCGCTACGACGAGGCGAAGGAGGCCGAGTGGGCCGCCGCCCTGGTGGAGTCGGCGAACCGCGTTTCCGCGGGCCTCGGCTGGTCCCTCCCCGTTTCCTGAAAACCATCCCTGCTTCGGCTTTCGGCCTCCCCGGTGCGGGGAGGTTTTTTTTGGCACCGGTTCCGGCACGTGTGACGCATCACCTCGATTGATATTTTTGAAACTCAAAATCAAAAATATGTAGACAAATCAAAATTTGGTGTTAAAATGAATCGCGGTTTCAAAAATATTGATAATCGCCTGGGTCGGACTATAAGGAGGTCTGTATGAAACTGATGCGCGCGTGCCTGCTGGGCGCCGTCGCCGCGCTGGCGTGCTTCTCCGCCGCGGGGCAGGGCAAGGCCAAGGAACTGAAGATCCACTACCGGTGGAACAACCAATTCTCCATATCGGACGCGGGGAAGATCAAACCCGTCTTCGCCTACGCCGCCGAGAAGACCGGCGTGGTCCTGAAGGACGTGGCGAACCCGGTGGCCACCAACGATACGAGCGAATTCCAGCTCCAGGCGGCTGAGATGTTCTCCAACGCCGACATCTTCGGCGGATCCTCCCTGGCCGAGTACTTCTACTAGTACGGCCGGGAAGGCGGCTTCATCGACCTGGTGCCCTATATCAAGAAAGGCCAATTGCCCCACTTCAAGGCCTTCTTGGATTCCCGGCCCGACGTCTACGCGGCCCTCCTGACCCCGGACGGCAAGCTGTACCACATGCCCTACGTTCCCGACGGCGGCGTCGCCCGGGTCTACTACCTCCGGACCGACTGGCTCAAGAAGCTCGGCCTAAAGTCCCCGGCCACCACCGAGGAGCTGGAGGTCGTCCTCAAGGCGTTCCGGGACAAGGATCCCAACGGCAACGGCCAGAAGGACGAGATCCCCTACTTCAACGACAAGTACCGCGAGGGCCTGCGCCTGCTCAACCTCTGGGGCACCCGGGTCTACGGGAACGACAACTACGCCGTACGGATCGTGGCCGACAAGAAGGGCGATCCCCTCTACCACGCCTGGACGACGCCGAAGTTCCGCGCCGCCCTCGTCGAATACGCCCGCTGGTACGGCGAAGGCCTCATCGATCAGCAGATGTTCACCCGCAAGGAGAACACGGCCCGCAAGGAGCTCCTGACCAAGCTGAACGTCGGCGGCATGACCCACGAGTGGGTCGCCTCCACCGGCGGCTACAACTACGACAAGGCCCTCCTCCAGACCGTCCCCGACTTCAAGTTCGAGGTCATCGCCCCCGTGGCCTCTGGACCAAGCAGGGCGCCCAGGCGCCGATCGGCTACCACCAGGATTTCGAGTACGAGCGGCCCTGGACCCCGGAGATCGCCCAGAAGGGCGTGCTCCTCTACGCCGATCCCGCCAAGGTCCCCTACATGTTCCAGACCCCCGTCATGACCTTCACCGCCAAGGAGCAGGAAGTCATCAACGACGTGCAAGACGTCCTCAATACCTACCTTGAGGAGGCGGTCATCAAGATGATCATGACCGGCGCGGCCAAGAACGACGCCGACTGGTCCGCCTACGTCAAGCGCGCCCAGGACATCGGCTCCGAGAAGCTGGTCGCCGCGTACCAGGGCGCCTACGGGCGCTGGCTCAAGACCGTAAAATGATTGCCCGCCGCTCCCGGCCCGCGCCGGGGGCGGCACCTCCATCTCTTTTTCAGGAGCACGGAATGGCGCGAAAAAGCGCGACCCTCGCCCAGGACTTCAAGTCCCACTGGCAGCTCTACGTCCTGGCGATGCCCTTGGTCGTGTGGCTGGTCCTGTACGCGTACAAGCCGCTGATCGGCCTGGTGATCGCCTTCGAGGATTTCAGTCCCTTCAAGGGAATGTGGAAGAGCGAGTTCAACGGGTTCGACAATTTCGCCCGCCTCATGGCGGGCCCCTCGGCGTACCTCTTCTGGCGCGCCCTGAGGAACACGGTACTCATCTCGCTGTACGGGATCGTCGTCGGCTTCCCGGTCCCCATCCTCCTGGCGATCCTCTTCAACGAGATCCGGGACGGCTTGTACCGGAAATCGATACAGACCATCTCCTACCTGCCGCACCTCATCTCGGAGGTGACCATAGCCGGCATCGTGCTGACCATGCTCCAGGTGAACGGCCTGGCCAACACCGCTCTGGCCGGACTCTTCCGCATCGCGGGGCTTGAGTGGTCGCCGATCGCGTTCATGTCCCAGCCGGGGCTCTTCAAGGCGATCTTCACCGCGACGGGGGTCTGGAAGAACGCGGGCTTCGACTCCATCGTTTTCTTCGCCGCCCTGGTCGGCGTCTCTCCGACCCTCTACGAGGCCGCCAAGATCGACGGGGCCAACCGCCTGCAGCGCATCTGGCACGTCTCCCTGCCGAGCATCCTGCCGACCATCGTCATCATGCTCATCATCCGGGTCGGCAACATCCTCAACGTCGGCTACGAGCGCATCCTGCTCATGTACAACCCGCTGACCTACGAGGCCGCCGACGTCCTGGGGACCTTCACCTACCGGCTGGGCTCCATGCCGCCGATAGACTACGGCCTTTCCACCGCTTCCTCCCTCTTCAATTCGCTGGTCGGCTTCACGCTGGTCATCATCACCAACCGCATTTCCCGGCGGCTCTCCCAAACGTCGCTCTGGTAGGAGGAACGCGATGCGCACGACAATAGCCGCCCTCCGGGGCGAACAGCGGGTGGACGCGGTCTTCAAGGTCCTCCTCTTCCTGTGGGGCCTGGTCACCTTCTACCCGATCTATTACGTCTTCATCTCATCCGTATCGGAGGGCTCCGCGGTCGACATCGGCGCGGTCGTCCTCTCTCCGATCGGCTTCAACCTTGAGTCCTACCGCAAGGTGCTCTCGGAGAGCCAGTTCTGGATGTCCCTCGGAAACACGCTCTTCTACACGATCGTCGGAACCCTGTACTCGCTGATGATCTCGGCAACGGCGGCCTACGTGCTGTCCAAGAGCTACTTCCGGTATCGGAAGCTGCTGAACTTGGCCCTCTCCTTCACGCTCTGGTTCCAGGCGGGCTTCATCCCCCTCTACCTCAACTACCGGAGCCTGGGGGTCATCAACAGCCGCTGGGGCATCATCGTCTCCTTCGGCGTCCAGGCCTTCAACATCATCCTCCTGCGCAACTATTTCGAGAACGTGCCCAAGGAGCTGGAGGAGGCGGGCCGCATCGACGGGGCCAACGAATTCCGGCTCTTCACCGACGTCTACCTGCCCCTCTCCCTGCCGGCGATGACGACGGTCGGCATCTACTACGCGATCTCCCGGTGGAACGGCTTCTTCTGGTCCATGGTCCTCCTCAAGCGGGCCGACCTCATCCCCCTGCAGGTCTACCTCCAGCAGATGATCATCCAGGAGCAGATCGTCCTGGAGAACACCACGGTCGTGGTGAACCAGGTGTTCACCTTCACGACCCTCAAGTACGCGCTCATCGTATGCTCGATCCTCCCGGTGGTCGTCGCCTACCCGTTCATCCAGCGCTATTTCTCCCGGGGCATCATGGTCGGCGGAGTGAAGGAATGATCGATCCCCAGCGCGAATTCGTGTTCATCGGCGACAAGTTGCCGGCCCTCCGAGCGGAGGCGGCGACGGTCCGGCGGGAGCGCTTCGACCGGCTGCACGCCGAGTACCGGCGCCTGCGGAGCAAGGAGCTCTCCGTAGCGCCGCCGCCGGAGAGCGTGACCTACGTGGGCATACACTCCATGAACCTGTCGCTCCTCTACCTCCTCACCGGCTCCCCCGAGTACCTCGCCGAGGCGCGGCGCTGGATCCGCGCGGCGGTGGGCTGGGAGGACTGGGGCTACAAGTTCCTGGTGAACGTGGACCTCTCCTCCTCCTGGCTCCTGTGGGGCCTCGGCCTCTCCTTCGACTGGCTCAAGGACGAGCTCCCCGCCGACGAGCGCGAGGCCCTGCGGGCCAAGCTCCTCCGCCAGGGCCGGCTGATGTTCGACTTCAAGAAGAGCACCGAGGGCACCGGCTGGTCCACGAACTACTGGCAGAACCACAACTGGATCAACCTGAACGGCCTGGCGACCGCCGGTTACGCCCTGGCAGCCGATGCCGGGTTGTCCCCCGCCGCAGCGGCGGCAGGCCGGGAGGGACAGGTCTGGACGGCCGACGCCCGGAAGAACTTCGACGTCGTCTACGACGTCATGGCCGACGACGGCTCCGACTACGAGGGCACCGCCTACTGGCGCTACGGCATCGTCTGGCTCCTCGCCTACGCGGAGCTCGCCCGGGAGCGGGAGGGGATCGACTATTTCGCATCCTCAGCTTTCCTCCGGAACACCTTCTGGTACCGGCTCCACCAGGCGGCGCCGGGACTTCGGGAGACGATGAACTTCGGCGACTGCCACGAGACCCGGAGCTCCCACTCCGCCGCGGCCTACTACAAGTTCGCCGCCGAGTACCGCATCGGTCAGGCCCGGCTCCTGGGCGACCTGACGCAGGGCTTCATCCACCAGGAGCACTACGAGTCGGGCATCCGGCCGGGCATCCTCCCCGAGGCGGGCCTGGAATTCCTCTGGTTCGATCCGTCGGTGGTGTCCGAATCCTTGGATAAGGTGGAGACGGTCCGCTTCTTCCCCGACCTCGGGCTGCTCTGCGCCCGGGACTCCTGGTCCCCCGACGCGACGGCGCTCAGCGTGAAGTGCGGCGCCCCGGGAGGAGCCAAGCAGTGGCGGCAGGGCCACGCCCTGGAGCGCGAGCGCGGCTGGTCGGTGCTCGGGCTCTCCCACCAGCACCCCGACAACGGCGCCTTCATCCTCTTTTCCCGGGGATCCTACCTCGCCTGCGACGAGGGCTACAGCCGTGAACTGCGCCTGGCGGACCACAACGCGGTGCTGGTGGACGGGAAGGGATACCGGGACGAGGGACAGAACAACATCTGGAAAGCGACCAAGGAGGGCGACGCGGCCCGCCTGGAGTACTGCCACGCCGACGGCGCCTTCATCGCCTTCTCCGGCGATTCCGCCCGCTGCTACGACGACTCCCTCGGCGTGGCGCTCGCCCGCCGGACTATCCTCGGCGGGGAGGGGGACTACTGGGTGGTCATTGACGATCTGGCGGCCGAGCTGCCCCGGACCTTCTCCTGGCGCCTCCACGCCGAGACCGCGGCGCGGGACGCCGCGTCCCCGGAGGGGGCCGCCGGCGCCGGCTATCGCTGGACCAACGGCGCCGCGTCCCTGGACCTGCGCCGCGTCCTCCCCGCCGAAGCGGAGGTCGAGTTCTCCACGACGGTGGTGAAGTCCATCATGACGCCCCAGGAGCCGGACAAGTTCCGGGTCTCCCTCCTCCGCACCCTGGAGGAGCGGACCGCGCCGGGCCGGAGCGCCCGGTTCGTCCATGTGCTCGCCGCGGGGTCCGCCTTCGAGCCCTGTCCCGTGGAAGTCCGGCCGCTGCCTTCCGGGGCGGGAACCGCCTTCGCGGTCTCCGGCCCCTTCGGGGAGCACCGCTGGCTGGTCGCCGGGCCGGAGGGCGGCGCCGCCGCCGAAGGGGCGGAGACCGACGCGGACTGGCTCTTCCTCGGCGCCCGCCGCCGCTCCCGGGGCGGCTCCTACCTCGTGTTGAACGGAATAAAAACAGCCCTGAACGGAGGCTTCGATGTCGAGTAGCGCGATTCTGGAAAAACCCGCCGCCGTGCTGGTTCCGCCGTCGGACCTGGACTACCTCCGGTCCCGGGACGCGGAGGGATCGATATACCGCCGGATGCTGGACACCATGGCGGACGAGGTCCGCGCCTTCGCCGCGGCCTTCTCCGACGACCCGGCGCGGCTTTCCGATTGGGGCCACAAGTACTTCTGCCCCGAGGACGGCGGGCGCCTCCTCTGGGACCCCAAGGACGGGACGCGGCACCGCTGCATCGTCTGCGGCCGGATCTACTCGGGGGAGCCCTACGATTCGGTCTGGACCACCTTCTACCGCAACGAGGCCTTCCAGACGGCGCGCAAGGCCGCGCTGCTCCTGGCGGTCCGGGGAGGGACCGAATGGATCGCGGCGATGGAGAAGATCCTCGGCTTCTACGCCGACGAGTACGAGCGCTTCGAGCTCCACTCCAAGGACGTCCGGGTGCGGGAGAGCGTCGTCAACGGCCTGGGGGCCGGCAAGATCATGCCCCAGGGCTTGAACGAGGCGATCCTGGTCGTCCGCTGCGTCCAGGCCCTGACCCTGGCGCGGGATTCGCTTTCCGAGGCGTTCATCGACCGGATGCGGCGCGGGTTCCTGCTGCCCGCCAAGGAGCTGCTCCTTCCCCAGTCCAACCGCATCCACAACATCCCCTGCTGGATCGACTCGGCCCTGGGCGCCATCGGCGTGTTCGAGGGCGACGACGCCCTGGTCCGCTTCGCCCTGAGCGTCCGCGACTACGGCCTCGGCGCCCAGCTGAGCCGGGGCGTGACCAAGGACGGGTTCTGGTACGAAGGCTCCCTCCACTACCACTTCTTCACCCTTGAGGGAGTCCTGAGCTTCCTGCTCCTGGCGGCCCGGGCGGGGATCCGGCGGCCGAAGATAGAGGCGGCGGTGGAGCGTATGCTCGTGCAGCCCTTCCACCTCGCCTTCGATTCGGGGAGGCTCCCCAACCCGAACGACGGCTGGCCCGACATCGGGCTCAAGACCTACTCCTACGTGTACGACCTGGGCGCGGCCCTCTTCGGCCCCGATTCCGCCGTCGCCGCCCTCCAGCGCGCGCTGGAGGGGGACGCCGCGCCCCGGAGCGAGATCCCCCTGTCCCGGCCCTACTACTTCGACGACCGGATCTCCCTGGAGCGGCTGATGTTCAATCCCCGGGCCGAGGACCCCGCGCCTCCCCCCGTTCCGGGCGCCGTCCCGACCGACACAGGCCGCGCGAGCGCGGTCTACCGGGCGTCCTGCTTCGCGATGCTCCGGGACCAGGGCCTCAACGTCTTCCTCAAGTACGGGCACAACGGCCCGTCCCACGCCCACCCGGACAAGATGACCCTGGAGGTCGTGGCGAACGGCTCCTACCTGTCCCGGGACCTCTCCAACGCGGGCTACGGCGCCCGGCTCTGCGACGAGTGGCACCGGACCACCCCGGCCCACAACACCGTGGTAGTGGACGGGGCGGACCACGTCTCCATGGAGCGCGGCCGCCTCCTCTGGTTCGACGACCGCAAGGCGTCCACCCGGGCCGCCTGCGTGTATCCGGGAGTCGACTTCGAACGCGCCGTCAGCCTGACCCCCTCAGGCTTCCGGGACGTCTTCGACGTCGTCTCCGAGGAGGAGCACGTCTACGACTGGTTCTTCCACGTGGACGGGACGCTGCTGTCCGCACCGGAGAGCGGGGCCGGCGACCTGGGCTACGAGGAGGGGGGCTACAAGCACGTGAAGGGCGTTCGGAGCCTCGGCTCCGCCGCCGCCCTCTCCCTCTCCTGGCGCTTCGGCGGCGGCGTGGCGCGCTGCCTCATCGAAAGCCCCGGCGCGGAGGCCTTCCTGGCCGTCACGCCCGACAATCCGGTGGACCGCTCCCGGTCCACCCTCGTCCTGCGGGCCCGGGCGAGCGTTTTCTCATTCAAGACTACCTGGACGATAGAGGAGTGATCGACATGGACAAGAAACGGCACGCCCTGGTGACGGGCGGAAACAGCGGCATCGGGCTGGAGGTCGTGAAGGCCCTCGGCGCGGCGGGCCACGAGGTGATGGTGCTCGGGATCCAGGGCGAATCCTGGCCGACGGTCCAGGCGGAGCTCGCGGCGGCCGGCACGGTCGCCCACTTCCTGCCCTGCGACTGCACCGACGAGGACCAAGTCCGGAGCGCGGTGGCCGAGACCGGCGCTCGCTTCGGCAAGCTGGACGTCCTGGTGAACAACGTCGGCGGCCTCGGCGGCCGGCAGCGCTACGAGGTCCTGGAGACCTCCTTCATGCGGAAGGTCTTCGCCCTCAACTACGATTCGATGATCTTCGCGACCAGGGAAGCTATACCCCTGCTCAAGAAGGGCTCGGGGGCCTCCATCGTGAACTACGCGACGATCGCCGTGTACAACGGCGGCGGCCCCGGGGCCGGCGTCTACGCCGCGGCCAAGGCAGCGGTCGCCGCTTCCACCATCGCCCTGGCGAAGGACCTGGCCGAGTACGGCATCCGAGTCAACGCCGTATCCCCGGGAACCATCGACACGCCCTTCCACGCCGCGACGGCCCGGGAGGTGATGGAGAAGTGGAAGGACGGCATCCTCCTCAAGCGCTTCGGCCGGCCCGAGGAGGTCGCCTCGGTGGTGGCCTTCCTGGTCTCCCCGGCGGCGTCCTTCATCACCGGCGAGATCATCCAGATCAACGGAGGCCAGGGCTTCACGCTCTGATCGATGCGTCCTTCCCGGTTCCTCTCGATGTCGGACGCCGAGCGGCGCGAGTTCGTGCTGGACGGCGGGACCTACGCGACCATCGCGTACCTCGCCGCGCCGGCCATGCTCATGGGCGCCGTCCAGGCCCTCATCCCCTTCGTGGACGCCCTCTTCGTGTACAACGCGTCGGGGGCGGGCACGGGCGCGTCGGTCTCCTTCGTCGCGCCCATCGTCAACACGGCGAACGCCTTCGGGGCGGGCCTGGGCGTCGCGGGGGTGGCGGTCGTCGGGCAGGCGAACGGGGCGGGGGACGAGCGGGCGGCCGCTGAGCTCCGGCGGCAGTTCCTCTTCACCGTGCTCGCCTCCGGAGCGGTGGCCTGCGCGGCGATCTGGCTCTTCGGCGCGCGCCTGCTCGCGCCGCTGCCGGAGGAGCTGCGGGCCGACGCCGGAATCTACCTGTCCCTGACGGCGGCGGGCATCCCGCTCACCTACTTCACCTTCGCCTACAACGCCCTGGCCTCGGCGAAGGGACGGACGGAGCGGCCCTTCTACCGGGTGCTCCTGGTCTTCGTCTCCAAGGCCGCGCTCAACGCGGTCTTCGTGTGGGCCCTCGGCCTGGGGGCTCTGGGCGCGGGGATCGCTGGGCTCGGGGCGAACGCCGCGGCGGCGTTCTGGATGGCCTGGGAGCTCCTGGCGGAGCGGCGGAAGGGGCCGGCGCTTCCGGCCTTCGCCGTCGACCGCGGGATGATCCTGCGCTTCCTCGCCCTCGGCGTCCCGTCGGCCTTGACCCAGGCGTCCAACACCATATCCTTCTACATCATGAACGGCCAGGCCGCGGGCTTCGGGAGCGCGGTCCTCAACGGCTTCGGCATCGCCAACACGACGAACTCGGTGTTCTTCGCCCCCGCTTCGGCGATCGGTTCGGCGGTAGCGGCGTCGGTCGCCATCGCCGGCGGGGCCGGACGCTACGGCCGCTCGGCGGATATAGCCCGGGCGGGGCTCGTCCTCGGCGCGGCGAGCTCGGTGCTCTTCGCCCTCGTCCTCCTGCCCGCGGCGCCCGCCCTGGTGAGCCTCTTCAGCCGGGATCCGGACGTGCTGCGCCACGCCTCGGACGCGATGCGGGTCTTCTCGGTATCGATCATCGGCTTCGCGGTGTTCAACATCGTCTCGTCTGCGGGTCTTCTCGGTATCGATCATCGGCTTCGCGGTGTTCAACATCGTCTCGTCGGCCTTCGCCGGAACCGGCAGGGCGGACGTCCAGCTCCTGATCGCCGTACTGCGGGTCTGGGTGATCCGTGTGCCCGCCACCTTCGCGATCGAGCTATGCTTTCCGGGGATCGGCGCCTACGCGGTGTGGATACCGATGGCCCTCTCGAACTTCGGCACCGCGGCGGCGGCGCTGCTGCTCTTCAGGCGCATCGATTGGGCGCATCGAGCCGTCGAACCGAAATCACAAGAGGAGAAGCAATGGCGACCGTCATCATGATCGCGATCGTGCTCGGGGTGATAGCCCTAGTAATCTGGAAGCGGTGAGCCCCCCTCACTTGGCGGGAACGCTGAGCGGGTCCACCTGGATGCGCGCTAAGCCGAATTTCCGCATCGTCTCGTCGACGGCGGTCCACTGGTAGGGCTTCACCAGATAGGCGTCGCAGAGGCCGCGGAAGGATTCCGAGATGGATTTGAAGTCCGAGAGCGCGCTGGATATGGCGACCTTGCAGCCCTCGCCGACATGCCGGCCCGCGGCGGCTTCGGCGTCCCTGATCGCCTTGAGCGCCTGGTGCCCGTCCATGCGGGGCATCATCAGATCTAGGAACACTACGTCGTAGGCATCGCTAGCTAAAGTGGCGGCGAAGCGCTCAGCCGCCTCCTTCCCGTCCATGGCGGTCTCCACCCTGCCGTAGGGAGCTAGGTAATACTGGAGGACCATCAGGGATATCGAGTCGTCGTCCACGATAAGGATGCGGGGAAACCGGGCTTCCGGTCTGCGGACGGGGACATCGATGGGGTAGAAGGGGTCGAACACGAGGTAGGGCAGCTCCGAGTCCGGCTCGGTCGTTGCGAAGAGGACGGTGAGCAGCTTGGCTGATCCCGACCTCTGGGTCCTCCAGGCGATGGGGCTCCCGATGCCGCGGAGCGTACCTAAGACGGGCAGCGCGGCGACTGCCGCCGCGTCGAGGCTGCCGTCCACGAGCTTTTCCAGGACGTAGGGCCGCTTCCCTTGGGAGAGGGCGGCGCTCAGCGCTTCGGCTTCCGGCTCCGAAAGGGGAAAGGAGAGGCCCGGAGCGGCCGGCTGGACAGGTCCGGGCTCTGGGGCGGGAGCTGCGGGCGCCGGCTTTTTTTCGGCCGCCCTGCGGGGTGCGGCCTGCGCCGGGGTTTCGGCCAGGGCCGCCAGCGCCGCGCGCGCCGCGTCCACCGAGGCTTCGGCGTCAGCGTCTTTCGCGTCGACGAGCCGGCGGGCCGCGTCCACGGCTTGGATCATCGCATTGGTCCACGTCTCGTCGGGCTGCCGCTTGCCCGAGCGCAGCGCGTCCAGGCGGGACTCGAACTCGTGGACGAGGCCAGAGGCCGAATCGTAGCCCGAGATCGCGAAGGTGCTCTTCAGGTTGTGGATCTGCCGGAACAGGCCGTGGACGACGGGCCGCCACTCGCTGCTGGACCGGAGACGTTCGAGTTCGAGTATCGATACTTCGACCTCGTCCAGGCTGTCGAGGAGCAGGGAATCGGATTCGCTCGCGTAGGCCATGGATCAGGAGCCGAGGCCTGTTTTCTTGAGCGCTTCTTCCATCTTGTCCTTGGTGAAGGGCTTCACGATGTAGGCGGTCGCGCCGATGCGTTTGCAGCGCTCGATCACCTCCGGAGAGTCCAGGCTGCTCAGCATGACCACCGGCACATCCTTGCGCGCAGAGGCGCGGCGGATGTGGGTCAGGAGCTCGAACCCGTTCATGTTCGGCATCTCGATATCCGAGAAGACCAGGTCGTAGGCCTTCTGGTCGAACATGGCCTTGGCCTCCAGGCCGTCCTTGGCGAGGTCGATGGTGAAGTTGCTGAAGTAGAGGAACGCCTTGATCGCGTTGCGGTTCGCTTCCACGTCGTCGGCCACGAGGGCTAGTCTTCTGTCTGCCATGGGATTCCTTCCAGAGAGTGATGAGCTAATGTTACGCGCCGATGTGCGGGTGTCAACCCTTTTTGACGAACCGCGTCAGCGCGGCCCCCTTCCACGCCACCAGCACCCGGTCGATCACGGCGTCGATCTTCGGGTTGACTTTCTGGCGGGAGGGATCCGCCAGGAACCACTCGATCGATTCGCGGACTCCCCGCTGGAAGGGGATGGTGGTGCGGAATTCCGGGACGAGCCGTTTGACCTTCGAGCAGTCGAAGACGGCGGAGTAGGTCTTGTCCCCGAGGAAGTGCTGGCCCATGTCGGGATCGATCCGGGCGATGAAGTCCGAGGGCACGTGGACGATCCGGGGTTCGACGCCGAGGACCGAGGCGATGGTCAGGTGGATGGACTCCCAGGTGAGGACCTCGTCTCCGGTGATCTGGAACGCCTCGCCGACGGCCGCCGGGTTGCCGAGCAGGCCGACGAGGCCAACCGCGAAATCCGCGGCGTGGGTGAGGGTCCAGAGGGACTGGCCGTCGCCGTGCACCACGATCTCCTTGCCGGCGACCATGCGAGAAGCCACGGTGAAGTCCGAAGAGGTCCAGGCGGTGGGGATCCAGCCCGCGCCGTAGGTGTGGGAGGGGCGGACGATCGTCATCGGGAAGCCCGTCTTCTCCCACTCGGCGACCAGGAGCTTCTCGCAGTCTATCTTGGCCCGGGAGTAGTCCCAGTGGGGGTTGAAGAGCGGGGTCGCCTCGGTGATGACGTGGTGGACCGGCGGCTTCCGGTAGGCCGACGCGCTGGAGATGAACACGAACTGGCGGGTTTTGCCGCGGAAGAGCCGGAGATCCCGCTCGACCTGATCCGGAGTATAGGCGATGAAGTCCACGACGGCGTCGAATTCCCGCGCCCCGAGGGCCGCCCGGCACGCCGCTTCGTCGGCGGCGTCCGCGTAGAGGGTGGTCACCCCGGGAACGGCCTTCTCCGCCCGGTTGCCCCGGTTGAGGTGGAACACGTCCATCCCGAGCTCCCGGGCCCGCAGGGTGCAGTCGTAGGACAGGTTTCCGGTACCGCCGATGAATAGAACGCGCATGGGTTCCTCCTGCCCTTCCATTAGACAGGAGGCCGCGCGCTCAGTCAATGAGGTCGTCGATCTCTCCGGCCATCCGGATCAGACGACGGATGTCCCGGGGGCCGACCCTTCCCTTGTAGAGCCCGAGGCGCGTGTTGGCCGCTTGGACGTTCCGGTCCAAGGAATCGGGATCCGCCCTGGAGACGTCTCCGACGCTCCGGCATCCGGCTTCCAGGATGGCCCGGGCGTACGTCGCCCCGACGTAGGGGATCCGGGACAGGTCCGATAGACAGAAGATCTCCTCGATCCTCGCCGCGGGCAACCCGGTCTGGGATGCCAAACCCATCCCCCGATCAGCCCGCGCAGCCTCCCACAGCGCCTGGCTGTCGGAAATGCCCGCGGACTCCAGGGCCTCGGCGGTCTCGGGCTCGATGCCGGGGTAGTCCCGGATCCGGACCGGCTTGGGGCGGAAGGCTTCCACGGTCCGGCGGAGTACGATCAGGTAATCCTCGGGGATCCTGGTCCGCGCCGCGACGGCGGTGGGGCCGCCGGTTTTTTTCAGCGTTCGGACCAGGTCCTCGAGGGTCGCGATTCCTGAGTCGCGCAGGATGCGGAGCTTCGATTCCAGCTCCTCCAGCAGGGGTACCTGGCTGGGGATGAGGTCCGCCCCGGCAAGGCGCCGGGCTATTTCCTCCAGACCCAGGGCTGCGAAGTCGGGGTAATAAGCCATCTCCCGCCTCCTGCTCAAGCGCCGGCGCCGGTCCGGCCGGGCGCAGCCAAGAGCTTGGCGAACTTTTCGGGCGTCATGAGCTCCTGGGTCAGGAAGCGCCCGTCCCGGTAGGCCTGGAAGATGCCCGGGGGCGCCCGGAGCTCCCGGGCCGAAGCGGGTCCGTCGATCTCGTGGAGCCGGGCGGGGAGGCCGGCGGCCTCGGCGGCCCGGGCCATCTCGCGGGAGAAGTGCGGGACGAAGGGGCACTGGGCCGACCAGAACAGGTCGACCCCGGCGGGGGAGCCGTCGAGACGGCCGCTCCGGGCCCCGTCGGCGAAGCGGGGCGCCGGACCGGCCTTTCCCCCCGGCTTGGCGAAGAGGGCGAAGCCCAGGGCCTCGTCGACCATCGCGTAGCCCTTGGACGCCAGGTACCGGCCGTCCGAGAGGAAGGGCTTCTTTCCCTTGGCGGCCGCCAGGAACACGAGGCCCGCGGCGGCTTCTGCGTCCTGCTCCGCCGCCTCCAGGAGCCGTTGGCCGAGGCCGGTCCCGGCGAAGCGGCCCGATACCCAGAAGCATTGGACGTAGAGCCAGCCGGGGGCCTCCACGGGAGCCCACGCGCGCTCCGCCGGGCCGTACTCGATGAAGGCTTTGCCCCGGACGTCGGCCTTCAGGAAGACGTGGCCCTCGGGGATGCGGCGGGCCAGCAGGGCCTTCTTCTCCGCGGCCCGGGCCCGGTTCTCCTTGTCGTCGCCGATGGCGCAGCAGATGTGCTCGGTCTCCAGGTCTGCCTCTCCGAGGCGTTTCAGCGCGATGCGTTCCATAGCCGTGACTCCTTTCGATGATCCGGACGGGGCCGAGCGGCCGGTCCCGCCCAGTATACACCGCGCCGCCGCTACCGGGTTTCCGGGGCGTCCTCCCGGGAGAAGAAGGCGCCGGCGTCCTCTATCCATTCCGGCCAGCCCCGGAACCAGGGCGCCACCGCCGACTCCCGGGAGCGGTCGCAGACCGGGATGTAGGGCTTCACGTCCAGGAGGGGAGTGCCGTCCGCGG
>JADHEF010001303.1_pt1 | contig 16304 bp, 17 predicted proteins | sample 8952391 | NCBI WGS metagenome assembly JADHEF01 (sample SAMN16124439, study PRJNA663245) | bioreactor sludge metagenome | isolation source: sludge (nitrite) | place: India:Bengaluru | collected 2019-02-28
TGAAACTTGCTGAGTTTGCTGACCAGTTAGCGAAGATTAAAGCGAATATGGAGCAGATTGCAGCGCTTTAATGTGTTGTTAGTTTGATCTAATTTATAGTATAAAGGGCTGATTATTCAGTCCTTTATTTTTTATGCAATATCATCGCGAAGAAGAACTTAAAAACAGATTAAATAATTTTTTCATCACAAAGTTTTCTCTCCCTGAAGATGATTACTATAGTCGTCTTGATAGTGAAAAAATTATTTCTTTAAAAATAGCTCTCTCTGATATCAATAACTTATTAACCATGAAAATAACAATTTCATTTGTTAATTGGATTACAAAGAAATTTAATCTTTCTCAAGAATCAGAAGAAAAAATCATGAATGAAATTTTATCAACAAAACCCAGTACTAATGGCTATGATATTGTTTCAGACGAAATCGTAAAATTGATAGCTGAAGTTAAATGTAATATTCCAATTAATTCTGGTAAAAAATACGGATCAGCTCAACGCAACGGTATAACTAAAGATTTAAATAATCTTCTTTATGGAAAAACTAAGTCCAAGTTTGATACCAATGAATATCTAAAATTTATGGTTTTTTTAGAAAATGAATCTGTAAGATCTGCTAACCAACATTACATTCACCTATCAAAAGAACTAAAGGAGAATCTCATAATAGTTGATGAAACTACATCATTTGATAGAAAAGACTGTATTTATCTAATATATATTAATTTTTAATTAAAAACTGTTCGTAAAAAACTCATATAAAAGAAAAATAGCATGACCAGATTGAAGCGCTTTAATGATGTTGTTAGTTTGATGTAATGTGTGTATAAAGGGCTGATTATTCGGCCCTTTATTTTAGATTCACTATACCAGCATATATCCCCAAGAATATTTTATTATTTTATCTAGAAAACGACTATCATCCTCAGATAGACAATATTTTGCACCAAATTTATCCTTAAATTCTTTTAGAAATTCCTGCGTGATACTCATAAAATATTTTGGTAATTCAAAATGACTTAAATTTTTTAAAAAATCATCTTCACCATATAATTGATTGAGTAATTTTCTTGCTTCTTCAAGAGTTTTTTGCTGCTTAAAGAATGCCTCATTATTCTGATCAATCGTTTCAGGATCGGCTTCAACTAACGTTGTTCCATGTGCTAGAATATTTCTTAAACTAAATAAAATTTTTATCTTTCTATAAAGATCTCTATTAATTTCTTTACTTATATCAAATTTTAAAAAACCTGTATAAAAGGAGAATAACTTTTCGATACCCCCCTCACTTTCTAAACGAATAAGAAAACTATCTAAAATATTTTCATATGATGATTTTCCTGTAGCTCCTTTTTTTGAGTTTTCTTCAATATGCCTATTAATCTCATTTCTTAAATTTTGAGATAATACGTACCTTAAAGCTCCCTCAATTATTGCAGCATTCAACGAAAGTAATGGAAAGTTATATACATAATTATCTATTATTTTTTCTTCTTTCTCAAAAGTTAGCATAAAACTAGTGCTAACAGCATCCTGAGAGCTATCAATTTTCTTTGGTGTATTTTTTCTCTTATGCAAAAGAGCTAATTGCTCATAACTTCGTAACAAAACTTGGTGAGTAGCTAAATTCAAATAAGACATTCTTACCCCATATAAAAGTAATTTTAATCTTCTTATTCTACCCTCACCCCAACCCTTTTCCAAAGGGAGAGGGAGCTATTCATTTGATTTCATTCCTGCTCGAACTTCTCAATGGAATTCCCTCTCCTTTCAGGAGAGGGTTAGGGATAGGTAATTTTCAATTCAGTGCACACTGACCATAAGTCTTCTAAAACCACATCAGTCCGCCCCAACACATCAGAATTCCAGTACCGCACGGCAGTTAAGCCCAAAGCCTCTAAAAACTTCGTCCGTTCAACATCATATTCAATAGCATCATCCATACCATGATGACCACCATCCAACTCAATGACCAAGCCAATTTCATGACAGTAAAAATCTACAATATACGGTGCAATCACATGCTGTCCGCAAGGAGGTGAGGGAAAATCAAAGTACCCCATGCCCAAACAACATCTCCATCCCACTCATTTTTTTCATATACACATGCTCGCCTTTTACTTTTTTTGCTTATCCATCAGAGATATGCAAAGCCATATACGCCACCAAAGCAATCAAGTCATTAAAGATGGAAAATACGCTAATCGATCAAAAGCGTAAAGTCTTTCCAACGGAGATGCTGTGCGTAACGTGATTTATCTAGCAATTGTGATGCAGCGTCTAAAAAGTGAAATACGCTTATCTTGCGCTGCTGTGCAGCTCATGGCGTTTAGCCATGAGCCGCGTTATTATTGAATTTGTTGACCGCCCCTAAGCAATCACCTTTAATTGATGAAAATCAATTACACAAAATTATTTACAGGCTCAACCCACTTTAAAAATTAAACGACCAGCCGAATGCTCTATTTTTAAGTAAGTTTTTTAAACAATCAAAATCCTTATAACTATTTAAACACTGTTCATCTTGCAATAGCTTTCTTCGAATTTCTGTCAAATCATATTGGTACTTCTTTGCCAAATCAGCAGGTTTAAAAGTCTGTTTATAAAAACCTGAGCTTTCCCAATCAAATGAGTAAATAATGTGATTTAACTCAATTTGCAATTGCTCAATTTGATCTTCTAGCAATAGATTATAAGATTTCAAATGTTCATTTGCGATTTTAACTGCTTGTTTTTGATCACCTTGTTCTGTATAAGCACGTAACTTTAACAGCGTAAGTAAATCTTTTTCTTCAAGTGCAGTATTTGCTTGCTGCAAAAGCTCAGTTTTCTCTATACGTTTTTGCTCGTCTCGTTCACGGTCAGGATGGATCATAGAGGCAATTTTTAAATAAATGCTTTTTAATGACTGCCCTGCCATTTTTTTTGCATCTTCAAGTTGCATTTGCTTCTTTAAAATTTTCTTTTTTTCTTTTTCTGCAAACTTTTGATATGCCTCACGTTCATGATCATTAAGTTGATTTTGAATGAAATCAGCTTCCTCTCGATCAAACTTTTCTTTTACTTTTTGCATAAACTCTTCAAGATTTTCGAGATCAAAATCAAAGTCAATCCAGTCCTCAGACACACCTAATTGATCTGCAAAAATTTCTTTCATCACTTGTTTTTGCATCATTTCATCAACATCATACTCTGAATGAAAATCATCTTCTGTATTCTCTACTTGTGAGGTAAGCAAATGATCACGGTCTTCTAAAATTTTATAAAATTGAGCAATGACGATGGTCAATGCATGTTGCTCTTCAGACAGATTGGGATTATCTAATAGTTGACTCACTAAAATTGAGATTTTTTCATCTAAACGCTCTAAATGGGTTTTAGCAAATTTATGCGATTGTTTATATTGCCAAAGTACCTCTAGTTGACTAAATAAAACTTGGTGCCATTGGACATATAATGGCAAGAGTTCAACACTTGCATCCTGTTGTACTTTTTGTTGTGCTTGTTGCCACTCAACCAAAGAGAGTTGTAATTTCTCAATTTTTTGAATCTGACGATTAAACTTTTTTTGTTGTGGAGATAAATTTTCAGTTTCTTGATACAAACTTAAATCTAAAATGCTCATGACTTTATTTCAATATAAATGCGATTTGACTCAATATTTTAACAGAAAGCATGCCTACGACTATTTGTTTAAAAAGTAAAATCTTATCTCATAAAACCCCATGCCCCAACAACATCTCCACCCCACTCACCTTTTTCATATGCTTTAAACGTTCCTTTTCCCATTTCACCTGCGGTTTTAACTCAATAACATCCTTATCTATCACCTTATACACATCACTCATTTTGAGCTGCTTAGTATTAACATGACTGCTTAAGTGAAAGGATGCAAAGATCTCCTCTAACTGGTTTTGCAAGTTCTGGCTTTGTGCTTCCAAAGACAACTGATAAAACTTGACTTGTTCCGAACTTAAAGGCTTTGAGCTTAGGCCTTTATTGGTCTCTAGCTGTAACTGAAGTTTCAGTAAATAAAATAAATCCTGCTCTGCATGGGCTTCATTGACCTTCTGCAAAAGTTCAGTCTTATCTAACTTCTTCGCTTCATCAGGCTCACGGTCAGGGTGAATCATCGCAGCAATTTTTAAATAGACGGTTTTCAGCGACTGTTCTGCCATTTTGGCTGCTTGCTCACGTTTTTCTTGTTGTTTTAACTGCTTGGCACGTTCTCGCTCTGCTTCATATTGGGCAGAATCATATTCATAATTTTCCCAGTCTACATCCACGTTTTGTTCTACCGTTTCAGCGAGGTCATGACTTTGTATTGAGTTTGCTTTGGCTTTCTTCGCACGTATATGCTCTGCATGCTGCATATAGAAAGTATCAATTTTCTCTACCTGTTCGTTCTGCGCGGAAGTTAGCATCTGAGATTTTTTTAGCATCTTGGCTAAAGCGGCTATTTTGGTGTCAATCTGCACCAAATCTGCTTTGCTAAAGGCATCACTGGCCAAGTGATTCCACAGGGTCTCGAGCTGCATAAATAGAACCGTATGTAACTCAGTATAAACGGGAAAAAGCTTACTGCGCGTGTAGTTTTGAATATCGGATTGCGCATTTTTCCATGCTGCCAGCTCTTGTTTTTGCTGTTCAATACGCTCAATCAAACGATTTAATTTTTTCTGCTGCGGACTGAATTGAGTCTCTGGCTGAGCCGTCGTTTTTAACGCTGAAGACATAACCCATCCAACCCAGTACAAAGGAGAAATTATAACGCGATCTCAGCGCACAATCTGCGCTAGTATCTTTAAGCCAAGTTTAAAATCTGAGTGATTCAAATTTTAATTAAAAAAAACCCATCATTCGATGAGCATTTTATTGAGTGAAATAGCTTTACCAATAGTTTTCGACCGCGATATTTCCTTCACCACGGCGGTTCATGGTCAGACCACGTGCTTTCAGGGCTTCTTTAGTGTCTTCGACCATTTGCGGGTTACCACACAGCATCACATGGCTGGTTTCAGGATTTAGACTTAAACCAACTGCTTTTTCCAAGTCACCATTTTCAATCAGTACAGGTAAGCGGTCATGTAGTGGCGCATGCGGATCACGGGTAATAATCGGCACAAATTTAAAGCCTGTATGCCCTTCACCAAAAGTCTCTGCAATTTCCTGAATACGTGTTGCATAGGCCAATTCAGAGGCTGTACGTACGCTATAGACCAGTGTAATGTTCTCGTACTTCGACCACGTCTCAAAGTCTTGCAACATCGAAATAAAAGGTGCCAGCCCTGTGCCTGTGCCCAGTAACCACAAGTCTTTTGGTAACGGCAGTTGATAACGCGCCAAGGTCAAAAAGCCGTACGGAATCTTTTCGAGATAGATGTCATCATCGACTTTTAAGTGTTGTAAATTCGAAGTAAAGGCACCTTCAGGCACCACAATCGAGAAAAACTCTAAAGTTTCATCAAAAGGAGAGGACACCACCGAATACGCTCGAACCACCAATTCATCACCCACTTTGATGCCAATACGGGCAAATTGTCCTGCGGTAAACTTAAAATGTGCAGGTCGCGTCATGGTGAAGCTAAAAAGTGTATTGGTCCAACGGTGTACGGATAAAACCTTTTCTAGGCTAAATTTTTCAATTGACATGATTTCAGCGTGGCATCAAAGACGTTGCTCATGTTAGCATGACCACATAATTTGTTAATATTTTTTAAATGTTAAGGCTATATTCATGCGCATGACTTTACGCCAGTTGGCGGTTTTTGTAGCAGTTGCTCAAGAAGGCACAGTAACCAAAGCCAGTGATGCGGTTCGACTCACCCAGAGTGCTGCGAGTATGGCTTTAGCAGATCTAGAGGACGGTTTAGGGGCTCCACTGTTTGACCGTCTAGGTAAGCGTCTTCAGCTCAATGATCTGGGTCGTTTCCTGCTGCCACAAGCTTTAGAAATTTTGGGTCGCTGTGATGCTTTCGAGCAAGCCGCTAAAGGTGAGTTACAAAGCATTGATTTACGTTTGGGTGCAACCCTGACCATCAGTGACTACCTCATGCCTGACCTGATGGCTGACTTTTTACAAATTCAGCCTCAGGCTCATTTACAGCTGCAAGTTGGCAACACTCGCCAAATGATTGAGGCGGTGAATCAGTTCCAACTAGATTTGGCCCTGATTGAAGGCTCTTGTCACTTGCCACAGCTCCAGTGCATTCACTGGCGTGATGATGAATTAGCGGTCTGCTGTGCACCAGACCATCCTTTGGCCCAGTTAAATCGCACATTAACGCCTGAAGACTTTAAATCGGTCGAGTGGATCTTGCGTGAAGAAGGTTCAGGTACACGTGAAGTGTTTGATAATGCTATTTTAAAAGACTTGCCTGATGCCAACATCCGTCTGACCTTGGGTCATAATGAAGCGATTTTAAAAATCGTGGCGGGTGGTTTAGGGATGTCCTGTATTTCAAAGCTGGCAACTGAACCTTTGCGCGAAAAAGGCCAGTTGGTGGTACTTGATACGCCGTTCTGGTCTCTAACACGTCCACTGTTCATGTTGGTACATCGTCAGAAGTACCAAGGCCCAGGACTCAAAGCCTTTATGAAATTCTGCGAAAAATAAGTAAGCAAAAAGCACCCGAGGGTGCTTTTTTTATTTCCCAAATTGGCGCTCACAAGGCTCACCATCATTGTTCCCATCCATTTTGGTATTTGGACAATTCCTTAAGAAATAAACCACTTCTTCATAAGAACGCATTTGGGAGCAATGGGTTCGTCCATCGCATTTAAACTGTCCAGTGCTGACAGGTAAACGACCATTTTGTTTATCAATACTTTCCGTTACGCGTTCAGTGCGTGGTTGATTGGTCTGATGCAGACCTGCATCTAAATTACGCTTCCCTTGCTCAGATAAGATTTGATCGGGCAACTTTCCTAAAGCTTTACGCTGTTCTTCTACAATCTGTTGTTGCTCGAGCATCAACTGCTCAGCTTTACGCTGTTTTTCTGCACTATAACTTTGATATTTCCCATAGGTCAAAAAGCCCAATACCGCGACGATAATGATGCCAATCACGGTGATGATGGTACTTTTATGCCCTGCCTCATGGTAACGTGGTGAGGCTTGGGTACGTGCTTTTTTCTTATTTGATGATGTCGTGGCTTTGCTTTCTGATGACAGACCAAGCCTCTGGATATTGCCAGCCTTAAACTTGCCTTGGTCTTCTACAATCATAAACTGAAGTGCTTCACCAATTTTGGGTTCAATGTTGTGCTGTGGCAAATCTTTGATATGAAAAAATACATCATCAATATCCCCTTCCACCTCAATGAAACCAAAACCACGTGAGGTACTAAAGCTTTTGATTTTCCCTTTCAGAAACATAATCTGCTCTATTCAACTGTATTTTTCGTATTGTAATCAATAATAAAGAGGCTAAAAAGCCTCTTTGCTTCAAAATACAAAGATTAATCTTTGCACGATTAAACTCTGAATCAACGCTAACTTAGCGTCGAAAATTAGACAATAAATCTGTGGTGATCGATTTATTATGGCTTGAGACTTTCGACTTCTTGGCTTTGGCAGAGTTGTCTTCAACCCGCTCAATTTTAATCGCTTTATAGCGATCGCCATTTTCAACCACATTAAACTTCACCCGTTCATTGCGTTTCGGCTCACCTGAGTCTGCAGGGAAATCCGAGATATGAAAAAATACGTCACCTTCAGGTGAGGAAATAAAGCCAAAACCTTTGTCAGCGTTATATTGCTTAACTTTTCCTTGATATTGCTCGGCCTTCATAAACAGATCCTAATATGTACACGCTTTGTTGTAGTATATAAAAAAGAGGCTATAAAAGCCTCTTTTTGCTGAGGCTCAATCTTAATCTTTTTGAACTGAACCAAAGATTTTGTCGCCCGCATCGCCTAGACCCGGCACGATATAACCATTGGCATTTAAACCTTGGTCAATTGAAGCCGTGAAAATAGTGACATCTGGGTGCGCATCCAAAACACGTTTAATGCCTTCAGGTGCCGCAACCAACACCATCACACGAATGTCTTTACAGCCACTTGCTTTCAATACATCAATCGCAGCAACCAATGAAGAACCCGTTGCAAGCATTGGGTCGATAATCATCGCTAAACGGTTTTGTACATCTGGAACTAATTTTTTGTAATAAGTACGTGCTTCAAGCGTTTCTTCATCACGCTCTAAACCCAGTACAGACACTTTGGCACTTGGAATCAGATTTAAGAAACCATCCAACATACCAATACCCGCACGTAAAATTGGCACAACCGTGATTTTTTTACCCACAATGCGATCTACCGTTACTTTACCATTCCAACCATCAATTTCATGGTCGCAAACAGGCAAATCTTTGGTCGCTTCATAGGTCAACAGCATAGTCACTTCTTGAGCCAGCTCACGGAAGTTTTTCGTGCTGATATCTGCACGACGAAGAAGACCAAGCTTATGACGAATCAGTGGATGACGAATTTCATGGATAGCCACGGGAGAGCACCTAAAAGGTAAAATAAAATTCCTTACATTATAAAGCTTTTTATCGTGCGATAAAAACAAAAAAGCCCCCAATTGATGGAGGCTTTTTTGTTAAAACGAAACGTTTTTAAAAATTAGTGCTGTTGAGAAAGCATAAAGTGGATTGGAGATAGAATCTCTGACTGAAGAGCTAACTTAATAATTGGATCTGGATAGATACCAATCACAAGCACTGCTGCCGCAGCTAAAAGCACCATAATACCACCGACTTTTTGACCCCAATGATCCACAGCATCTACACGAGGTGCATCTGGTGGTGTCATGTACATAACAACCATCACACGGAGGTAGTAGTACAGACCAATACCAGAACCAACGATGATCATCGCAGCGAGGAACCAGTGTTGAGTCGTTACCGCAGCCATGACCACAAGGAACTTACCAATGAAGCCCGCTGTCAATGGAATACCCGCAAGCGATAGCATCATCACGGTTAATACGGCAGTCAACACTGGACGACGCCAGAATAGGCCACGGTAGTCCGCTAGACTTTCTGCTTCGTCTACGTTGTTGTATGGACTAGACATCAATGCAACTGCACCGAACGCACCAATCGTAGTTAACACATAAGTGATCACATAGACCGATACATTACCAAGGCTTGCATAAGTCATGCTGATTAAACCAATCAACAAGTAACCAAAGTGCGCAATTGAAGAGTATGCCAAGATACGTTTCAAGTTCACTTGTTTCACTGCAAGGAAGTTACCCACCAAGATTGATAACACTGCAATCACAGTTAAAATCGTGATGATAGAGTCAACTAGGATCGCACCTGAAGTTAAGATGTAACGTACAAACAAGCCAATTGTTGCGACTTTTGCAGCCGTTGCAAGGAAAGTTGCCATCGGTGTTGGTGCACCTGCATAAACGTCTGGTGTCCATTTGTGGAATGGCGCTAAAGACAGTTTAAATGCCACAGCAAAAACAATCAGGCCTAAACCTAAAAGCACCATCGGTTGCTGGATGTTTTGCATTAACGCTTGAACATTGTCATAGAACGACATTGAACCTGTGTACGCGTAAATATAAGCCATACCCATCAACAACATTGCTGAAGCTGTTGCTGAAAGCACCAAGTACTTCACACCCGCTTCTAAAGACTTAGAGCGCTGGTGTGTATACGCTAATAAGCCATATACAGGAATCGACATCAACTCAAGGCTAATGAAGAACGATGCATAGTGAGAGCTTGCCACCATTAACATTGCACCAGTCACTGATGACAACATTAAGATATACAGTTCTTCACGGTTATCTTTATAGCTTTCGATATAGGCATGCGACAGAGTACAGCATGCCAAAGCAGCAATTAGAATAATTACTTGGTACAGCAAGGTGAACGCATCCACCATGAACATACCCATCACGTTCGCAGGTTTAAAAGCACCACCGAACATTGTGAATAGTACATATGCTGCTGCAAGGTTTAAGCCCACCACTGATGCTGTCGCAATTAAGTTATGGTTACGCTTAATTGCAGTAAGAATCATCACGACAATCGTTGTTAAAGCAACGATCATCACAGGAGCTAAAGGCATAAGCTCAGAAAATGACATTGTGAAGTTCATGACTTATTGCATCTCCACATTTTCGAGTTGAACAGTTGCTTGACCAGCAACGTCAACGACTTCTTGTACAGGAATGTAGCTGTTCGCTAACCACGCCATGCTTGAATTTGAAATATCAAGGAAGCTTTGTGGGTACAAACCAAGCCATAACAGACCGAAAGCACAGATTAACAAGATCACTACTTCACGCGCATTTAAATCTTTCAATGGATTGTTGTAGTGCTGCTGTTGTTCTTCGTTTGGCGTACCAAACAATGCTTTGTGGATCAGAATCAAGCCATAAAGACCTGCAAATACTAAGCTTACAGCTGCAAGAATAGTAAACACTGGGAATTTTGCATAAGAACCCATCAAGATCAGGAACTCACCAATAAAGTTACCTAGACCCGGAATACCTACAAGCGCCGCCACGAAGAACATGAGGAAGAATGCAAGATATGGGAACTGACCACGCATACCACCCATCAAACGCATATCACGTGTATGCACACGCTCGTACACTTGACCACACATAATGAACAATGCAGCAGATGATAGGCCATGTGCCAACATCATGATCATCAAACCTTGGAAGGTTAAGATGTTACCTGCGTAAATCGCAAGTAAAACAAAGCCCATGTGTGAAATTGACGTATACGCAAGTAAACGTTTCATATCGGTTTGCTGGAAAGCACACCAAGCACCGTAGAAGATACCGATTAAACCGAAAATGATCGCGATGTCTGCAAACTGTGCAGAAGCCGCTGGGAAGAATGGAATCACAAAACGTAGTAAACCATATGCAGCGGTCTTAATTAAGATACCTGCAAGGTCAACCGAACCTGCTGTAGGTGCTTGTGCATGCGCATCTGGTAACCAGCCGTGTAATGGGAAAACTGGAAGTTTTACCGCAAAACCGACAAATAAACACAGCATGAATGCATAAGCAACGGTAGGTAATTCTTTGTCTAAAGTGTTGGCTACAGCTAATAAGTAGTTGTAATCAAAACCGATCATACCTGTCATCATGTAACCATAAACCACTAGGCCTAGGATACCGATCAACATAATAAGACCAGCGACTTGCGTATAAATAAAGAATTTGGTTGCAGCGTAAACACGTGATTTACCTTCTGCCCCTTTATGACCCCAAAGCGCGATCAAGAAGTAGATAGGTACAAGCATCATCTCCCAGAAGAAGAAGAACAAGAACATGTCAATCGCTAAGAATACACCGATCACACCACCCAAAGACCATAAAAGGTTTAAGTGGAAGAAACCAACATTCTTTTGAATTTCACCCCAAGAACAGCCGACAGCCAACACACCTAAAAGTGCCGTTAAGCCCACCATTAATAGAGATAGGCCATCCACCGCTAAATGGATGTTAATGCCTAAAGTTTGAATCCATGGCAACATGAATTCAGCAGACCACGATGGCACTTTCGCGCCAAGTTCGTAGTTAAATGTACCTGTTTGCCACAACGCAAATGTTAAGCCCAAAGTAATGAGCATACCAATCAGCGCAATATAACGCGGCAGTTTGTCGTCGAGTTTGTCGACTAACCAACAAATAAAACCTGCAATGAACGGAACTAAGATCAGCGCGGGTAGAATCCAGTTGTTTGTGATTTCCATCTTATTTCCCCACGATCTGAGTGACGATCAAGACCATTAGTAATACAAAGATACCTAATGCCATGCTTGATGCGTAATCACGCAATGAACCCGTTTGACGTGAACTTGTGAAGCTATGACCACCTTTTACAAGTGCAGGCAAGACTAACCACAAACGATCAATTGGATCACGACCTAGAATCTTCGCAATAAGCAAATATGGTTTCACAAAAACGATGTCATAAAGCGCATCGAAGCCTAGTGCATTACGGCAAATGTTTGCAAGACCTGCACCCAATGACGTTTTAGCAAAGCCTTTCACTGCGCTATAAGCAAACGCAAACAAGACCCCACCAATCACTAAACCAATCAATGCAATACCCACAGCAGTATATTCTGCGCTGTGCATACCATGTTCTAAAGCTTCAGGAATCACAAATGCTGGAATTTTTGCTGCATTTAAAATGCTTTCCACAGGTGCTTTAAGTGCCGCACCGACGAAAGTTGAAAGTACAGCAAGAATCGCCAAAGGTCCCCAGAATGTAATGCCTTTAATCGCATGATACGGTGTATTTTCTTTACCAAAGAACACAACCCAAATGAGACGGAATGTATAAATCGAGGTTAAGAAAGCACCTGCTACACCCACCCAATACAATGAGTTATATACTGCGATTGATTCACCTTGTACCCAAACTGCACCCAAGATCGCATCTTTCGAGAAGAAGCCGACTGTAATGAATGGAATCGCTGCCAATGCACCGCCACCAATGGCGAAACAAGCAAATAGGAATTTGTTCTTGTAGAACAAACCGCCCATCTTGAAGATGTTTTGTTCGTGGTGGTAAGCCAAAATCACTGCACCTGAAGACAAGAACAACAATGCCTTGAAGAATGCGTGAGTCAGCATGTGGAACAAGCCTGCTTGATAGGCTTCAGCACCCACAGCCATAAACATATAACCCAGCTGACTCATCGTTGAGTAAGCCAAAATACGTTTGATGTCGGTTTGAACCAATGCAGCAAAACCAGCCACTAACAACGTTACCGCACCAGTGATTGAGATAAACATCATCACTTCAGGCGCCATTTCAAACACGGTGTACATACGGCAGCACAGGTAAACACCTGCGGTTACCATCGTTGCAGCGTGGATCAATGCAGATACAGGTGTAGGACCTGCCATTGCATCAGCCAACCATGTTTGTAATGGGATCTGTGCAGATTTGCCTGCTGCACCCAAGAACAACATGAGTGCTGTCCAAATGGTTAAAGATGAACTTTGTGTCATCACTGTTGGTGCAGCTGCAACCACTTCCGCAATGTTTAAAGTACCAAACTGTTGGTAAATTAAGAACAAAGCGATCAGTAAGAAAACATCACCGACACGTGTTACGGTAAATGCTTTAATTGCTGCAAAACCATTTGCAGGGTTTTGGTAGTAGTAACCAATCAGCAAGTAAGAGCATAGACCTACGCCTTCCCAACCTAAGAACAATAACGCTAAGTTATCGCCCAATACGAGCAGCAACATGCTGGCAACGAACAGGTTGAAATAAGAGAAGAAACGCGCGAAGTCTTCTTCACCACGCATATACCATGATGCAAAGATGTGAATCAGGAAACCCACACCTGTCACCATACCCATCATGAGCAGTGATAAACCGTCAAGATGTAAGCTAATGCCTGGGCTTAGGTTGCCTACATTGAACCATGTCCAAAGATGTTGAACATAAGTCACTTTGCCATTATTAACAAAGTCTAGACCAGCGATCAAAGCAACCAATGCAGAAAGGCCAACCGCACCCACACCAATAATGGCAGCGACATTTTCAGGAAGCTTGTTGCGACCTGCCGCTAAAAGGACAAAACCAATGAGCGGGAATAATACTGTTAAATATAAAAAACTCATCCGCGCATCTCACTAGCAGCATCCACATCCAAGTGATGGAAGCGATGGTAGAACTGAAGGACGATCGCAAGACCAATACAAGCCTCTGCAGCTGCAAGGGTCAAGATCAGGATGAACATGATTTGTCCATCTGGCTGTAACCATGCACTACCTGCAAGAACGAACGCAAGCGCCGCTGCGTTCATCATGATTTCAAGGCTCATCAACATAAATAGTAGGTTGCGTCGCACCATTACACCGTAAAAACCCAGTGCAAAAAGAATGGTTGCAACGATTAAACCGTGTTCTAAAGGAATGTTGCCCATTATTCTTTTTCCTCTTTTGCACTTGGTTCACGTTTACCTAAGTGGAATGCTGCAACGAGGGCTGCAAGCAATAACATTGCGGCAACTTCTACCAATAGTAAGTAGTGAGTAAAGAGCGCTGTACCTACAGCTTTAGGTCCCACAACTTTAGTGCCCATCACCGGACCTGCGGTTGTGTAATCCGAACCAAGCATCCAGACGAGCACCAAGCCCATCAGGAAACTCATCAATGCTGGATATGCCCATGCAGATGAAGTCAGCCATTTACGTTCCTGTTCAACCGTATGTTGACCAAGATTTAGCATCATCACCACAAACACGAACAACACCATGATCGCGCCGGCATAAACAATAATTTCTAGTGCGCCAGCGAATGGCGCACCAACGATCATGAACATCCCTGCCACAGCAAGGAGGGACACGATCAGGCTTAATAAAGCATGCACAGGATTCGCGTTAGTCACCACACGAACCGTAGAAACAATGGCCACAAGTGCCATCAAATAAAATGGCCACATCATGGTAATAAGCTCCGTACGTCAACTGGTGCACTTTCACGTTGTGCCTGACCTTTATCTTTACCTGCCACTGCCATACCGGTTACACGGTAGAAGTTGTAGTCAGGATATTTACCAGGACCTGAAATGAGCAGGTTCTCTTTTTCGTAGACCAAGTCTTGACGAACGTATTCACTTAACTCGAAATCTGGTGTCATTTGAATCGCTGTCGTTGGACACGCTTCTTCACACATACCGCAGAAAATACAACGCGAGAAGTTGATACGGAAAAACTCCGGATACCAGCGACCATCTTCTTTTTCTGCTTTCTGTAAAGAAATACAGCCAACCGGACAGGCAACCGCACACAGGTTACATGCCACGCAGCGTTCTTCACCATCTGGGTCACGTGTCAATACAATACGACCACGGAAACGCGGCGGAACAATTTGTTCAGCTGGCACTTCTGGATAAAGAATAGTGTCACGTTTACGTGTCACGTGGCTGAATACCATCCACAATGAACGTACGATTGACCCGAATCCAGCTAGAATTTTATACATTTTGTACTCCCTGCTGTCCTAGGCCTGATTCATCAGAATCACAGCACCAGTCACCAACAAGTTGACCAACGCCAATGGCAAACAAATTTTCCAACCAAAGTTCATCACCTGATCGTAACGTGGACGCATTAACGAACCACGAGCCAAGACAAACATCATCACAAAGAATGCTGTTTTGATAATGAACCAGAATACTGGTGGAATGAACGGAATATCGATGTTAAATGGCGCTAACCAACCACCGAAGAATAGCGTTACGATCAATGCAGAGATCAGAACTACGTTGACGTATTCCGCAACGAAGAACATCCCCCATTTCATACCGCCGTACTCGACGTGGTAACCTTCCGCCAATTCTTGTTCTGCTTCTGGTTGGTCAAATGGGTGACGGTGAGTTACCGCAACACCTGCAACCACGAAGATTAAGAAACCTAAGAACTGTGGGATGACAAACCATACATCTTTTTGTGCTTCTACAATTTCACGCATGTTGAATGAGCCTGCAATTGCAACCACACCCATCAATGAAATACCCAAGAACACTTCATACGAAATGGTTTGAGCTGCAGAACGTAGACCACCAAGCAATGCATATTTATTGTTTGATGACCAACCACCAAATAACACGGCATAGACGGCAATACCTGCCATTGCCATAAAGAACAATAGACCGATGCTCATGTCTGCAACACCTAAGTATGGTGATACAGGAATAACCATGAATGACATCACTGCTGTTGCCATGGCAACAGCAGGAGCTAAACGGAAAGTCAATTTGTCAGCAAACTTTGGTGTCCAGTCTTCTTTGAACATGATTTTCAACATGTCGGCAACGATCTGGAACATCCCCCCAGGACCTACACGGTTCGGACCATAACGGTCTTGCCATAAGCCCAGTAAGCGACGCTCAATAAAAGACATCAACGCAGCGATGAGTACTACAACGAGTAAAATCACAATCGCTTGAATGACTGAGTAGGCAATTGGCCAGTTCTCAGCCCAAAGCGGCGTTTGACGGATTAATTCTTGTTGCATGAATTACGCTCCTACCGCGACTGATACAGGCTCAGCAAGTGAAACCGTAGGTGCAAGACCAACTGGATAACCAATATAACCTGTAGGTAAATAATCAATCACTTGAACTGGAAGTACGATCGAAGTCTCACCTGCTTTCACAGTGATTTTTTGACCATCTTGAACATTCAAACGAGTTGCATCTTGCTCACCTACTGCAAAGACCGCTTCCGGAATACGCGATTCCATCGCAGGTGTTTTCACAGTAAATTCACCAGAAGCAAAAATGT